>WNFX01006030.1_pt1 | contig 20903 bp, 14 predicted proteins | sample 5400111 | NCBI WGS metagenome assembly WNFX01 (sample SAMN13153363, study PRJNA577476) | soil metagenome | isolation source: 40 cm soil or saprolite under grassland replicate 1 | place: USA:California | collected 2016-06-15 | reverse complement strand
CCTCGAGCTGAGCGTCGGCGATCGGCAGCACGCGCACCTGCTGCGGCGATAGCCACAACGGGAAGGCGCCCGCGAAATGCTCGATCAGGAAGCCCGTGAACCGCTCGATCGTCCCGAAGATCGCGCGGTGCATCATCAGGGTACGGTGCGGCTTGTTGTCGGCGCCGGTGTACTCGAGCTGAAAGCGCTCCGGCAGCGCGTAGTCGAGCTGGATGGTGGCACCCTGCCATTCGCGGCCGATCGCGTCGTTGAACTTGATGTCGATCTTCGGGCCGTAGAACGCCCCGCCGCCGATGTCCATCCGGTACGTGAGACCGCGGCGCTTCAGCGCGCCCTCCAGCGCCTTTTCCGCGACGTCCCACATCGCGTCGGTGCCGAGCTTATTGTCGGGTCGCGTCGCGAGATCGAGGCGGTACTGCAGCCCAAACGTCTTGCCCATCACCAGATCGACGATGTCGAGCATCTCGAAGATCTCCTGCTCGATCTGGTCTTCGCGCAGGAAGATGTGCGCGTCATCCATCGACAGGCCGCGCACCCGCAGCATCCCGTGCAGCGTCCCCGAGCGCTCGTTGCGATAGACGTTGGCGATCTCGGCGAGGCGGATCGGCAGGTCGCGATAGCTGCGCTGCTGGCTCGCGTAGATGAGGATGTGCATGGGACAGTTCATCGGCTTGACGCGGTAGCGCACGTCCTCAGACTCGCCCTCCCCCGCCGCCATCGCCGGGAACTGATTCGCGGCGTACAGTGGCAGGTGCCCCGAGCGCAGGAACAGCTGCTCGCGCGTCACATTGGGCGTGTACACGAGCTGATAGCCGCGCTGGCGGATGATGTCCTCGATAAAACGCCGCAGCTCGAAGTTCAGGATCGCGCCGTTGGGATGCCAGAGAATCAGCCCCGGCCCGACGTCCTCCTGGATCGAGAAGAGGTCGAGACTGGTCGAGGTCCTGCTTGGAAAACCAGGCGGTGCCGTAGATGCGCTGCAGCATCTGGCGGCGCTCGTCGCCGCGCCAATAGGCGCCGGCGGCGTGCAGCAGCTTGAAATGCTGGATCTTGCCGGTGCTGGGGACGTGTGGTCCGCGGCACAGATCGACGAACGGGCCGTCGGTGTAGACCGAGATGACCTCGCCTTCTTTCAGGTCATCGATTCGCTCCAGCTTGAGCGGATCATCGCGGAAGCGTTTCTTGGCCTCAGCCCGCGACACCTCCTCACGGACGAAGGGATAATCCGCTGTCGCGACCTCCCCCATCTTCTTTTCGATCGCTGCGATGTCGTCGGGCGTAAATGGCCGCCCGATGTCGAAGTCGTAGTAAAAGCCGTCTTCGATCGGCGGCCCGAAGCCGATCTGCGCCTGCGGGAAGAGGTGCCGCACGGCGGTCGCCAACGCATGGGCCGACGAATGGCGCAGCACGTCGAGTGCCTGCGGGTCCTTGTTCGTGAGAATCGAGACTGTGGCACCGTCGGGGAGCGGGCGTTGCAAGTCGCGCACGTCGCCGTTGACCCGAATCGCCAACGCAGCCTTTGCCAAGCCCGGGCCCACGGCCCGGGCTAAATCGGCGCCCGTTGCGCCGGCCGGCAGGATCTTCTTGCTCCCATCCGGCAGGACGACCTGAATCTCCGCAGGGGGCATGCGTTAGGGCGTCGGCACGGTTCCGATGTGCGGCGTATGCAAGCCGAATCGGAAATACAAAGCTACCGAAAACAGAATGATGCCGCCGAGCACGAGCCAGCGAACGACGCGGCTGGGTGGCAGGACATCATCGGAGGGCGGGGGCGCGGCGGAGTTGGGATCGGTCATTGAACGATATTCTAGCGGCCGCTTCTATATTAAGGAATGGCATACGATCCGCGGCCCGTAGAACCCGCCATCTATAAGCGCTGGCTCGATGCGGGCGTCTTCCAGCCGCGGCCCGAGGGCGAGCCGTACGTCATCGTCATTCCGCCACCCAATGTCACCGCCGTGCTGCACGTGGGGCACGGGCTGAACAACATCATCCAGGATGTCCTGATCCGCTTCGAGCGGCTGCGCGGTCGGGCGGCTGAGTGGCTGCCCGGGACCGATCACGCCGGCATCGCGACTCAGAACGTCGTCGAGAAGCAGCTCGCGGAAGAAGGCAAGACGCGGTTCGATCTGGGCCGCGAGGCCTTTGTGGCGCGTGTGTGGGAATTCGTGCGCGAGACAGGCGACACGATCCTCGAGCAGCTCAAGATCATCGGCTGCTCCTGCGATTGGAGCCGGACGCGCTTCACCCTCGACCCCGCCTATTCGCGCTCGGTGCGCGAGGTGTTCGTGCGCCTCTGGGATGAAGGGCTGATCTATCGCGGCCATCGCGTGATCCACTGGTGCCCGCACTGTCTGACGGCGTTGTCGGACGAAGAGGCCGAGCACCACGAGACGCAGGGCAATCTGTACCACATCACGTATCCGCTCGAGGACGGCTCCGGGTTTGTCACCGTCGCGACGACGCGTCCGGAAACGATGTTCGGCGACATCGGTCTGGTCTTCAACCCCAAGGACAAGCGCTACCGGGCCCTGAAGGGTAAGCGGGTGAAGATCCCGCTGTCGGGTGTCGCGATCCCGATTGCAACGGACGACGCCGTCGATCAGACCTTCGGGACGGGCATGCTGAAAGTCACTCCGGCGCACGATGCCAATGACTTTGACATTGCCCGGAGAGTGTGGCCTGCCAGCGAGATGCCGCTCGTTATCCGAGGGGACGGGACGCTTGGTGAGGAGGGCGGTCAAGAAGCAACGGCGGCGGTCAAGAACAAGGGCGGCGGTCAAGGCGGTCGTGACCGACCCGACCGCCCGACCGCCGTAAGAGTCCCACCAGAGTTCGTCGGGCTCGATCGATTCGAGGCGCGCAAGAAGATCATCGAGCGCCTCAAAACGACCGCCCTGTTAGAGAAGGTCGAGCAGCACCAGCACTCCGTGCGGCGCTGTTATCGGTGTGATACGGTGGTCGAGCCGCGGCTCAGCGACCAGTGGTTCGTGAAAATGAAGCCGCTCGCCGAACCGGTGCTCGCGGCGTTTCACCGCGGCGAGTTTCGGATCATTCCGGAGCGGTGGCGGGCGACGTTCGAGAACTGGATGGCGGGCATCCGCGACTGGAACATCTCGCGGCAACTGTGGTGGGGCCATCGCATCCCCGTGTTCACGTGCGCGAACGGACATCAGTGGGCAGACCGCGAGGATCCCCGGTCCTGCCCGAAGTGCGGCGCGACCGTCGAGCAGGACCCCGATGTGCTCGACACGTGGTTCTCATCCTGGCTCTGGCCATTCGCGACGTTCGGCTGGCCGGACCAGACGCCCGACCTCGCGCGCTTCTATCCGGGACACACGCTCGTCACGGCGCCCGAGATCCTGCAGCTCTGGGTGTCGCGCATGCTCATGGCCGGGTACCACTTCATGGACCGGCGGTTGCCGTTCACGGCGGTGTATCTGACGGGAACGGTACGCGATACGCAACACCGCAAGATGTCGAAGTCACTCGGCAACGGGATCGACCCGCGCGATGTGGTGCGGCTCTACGGCGCTGACGCGCTGCGCTGGACGCTGATCGGCGGCGGCTCGCTCGGCGCCGACGTCATCGTCGATCCCAACGATCTCGAAACCACGTTCGCGCCCGGCCGCAACTTCGCGAACAAGCTCTGGAACATCGGGCAGTTCGTCCTTGGGCAGCTCCCCAAGTCTGTGCCGGCCATCGATGCCGTCGATCGGCGCTCGCTCACGCTCGCCGATCGCTGGATCCTGTCGCGCGCGCAGGCGACCGTGCGCGACGCGACCGCCGCGCTGGAGCAGTTCCGGCTCGATGAAGCCGCCAAGCGCTGCTTCGCGTTCGCCTGGAACGAATTGGCGGATTGGTATGTCGAGGCGGTGAAGCCACGCATGTCGGATCAGGGGAGCGCGCAGACGCCGCAGGCCGTGCTCGCGTACTGCTTCGATCTCGCGTTGCGGCTGCTGCATCCCGTGGTACCCTTCATTACCGAGGAGCTGTGGCAGAAGCTCCCCGGGCGGAAGGCGAATGAGCTGCTGGCCGTCAGCCACTGGCCGGCGCCGAAGCCCGCGCTCGAGGACCCGCGCGCCGACCAGGAGTTCGCGCGCGTGAAGACGGTGATCGAGCAGATCCGCTCGATCCGCGCCGAGTACCGCGTGTCGCCCAAGACCAGGCTCAACGCCACGATCGTGGCGCGCGGCAATGATCGCCCGGCGACGTTCGAGGGGGAGCGCGACACGATCGTGCGGCTCGCCCAGCTCGACAGCCTCGCGCTCGACGGCGCGCCACAGGGTGTCGGCGCGCATGCCGTGTTCGGCGACGGCAGCGAAGTGGTCGTCGCACTCGAAGGAGTGGTCGATCTCACGCACGAATGTCGGAGACTCTCAGACGAGTTCGACCGCCTCGAGAAGCAGCTGGGGAACCTCGCGGCGCGACTGACCAACGAAAGCTTCGTCTCGCGCGCGCCGCAGGACGTGGTGGCCAAGGAGCGCGAAAAGGAAAAGGCATGGCGCGATCAGCGCGACGTCCTGGCCGGCAAGCTCAAGTCACTGGGCTGTTCGTAAGCCTGCTGCAGGCCTGCGCCAGCGTCGGCCCGCCTCCCGGCGGGCCGCCCGACAAGGCCCCGCCGAAAATCGTCAGCGTGAAGCCCGACTCGGGCGCCATCGTCCCCAATCTCAAGGACGACGTCGTCATTCAATTCGACGAGGTGATCGACGAAATGGCCGGTGGCGGTGGCGGAGGCCGAGGCGCTGTCGCCGGCCTGGAACGACAGGTGCTGCTCTCACCGGTGCATGGCAGCGTGAACGTGAGCTGGCACCGTACCAAGGTCACGGTAAAGCCGAAGGAAGGGTGGAAAAAGCGAGTCTACCGGCTCGAGATCCTGCCGGGCTTCGTCGATTTGCGCCGCAACCGCCTCGACTCGGCAAAAACGGTGCTGTTTTCGACGGGCCCCGAGATCGGGCATGCGCGCATCGGCGGCATCGCGCTGAAGTGGATCGAGCAAACGATCCTGGCGCGCGCGCTTATCGAAGCGGTGCCGCTCCCCGATAGCGCCGGGTACTTGACCCTGGCCGATTCCGGCGGCCAGTTCAACCTCACCAACCTGCAACCGGGGCGCTACATCGTATATGCGACGGCGGACGAGAACGGCGACCGGCACCGCGGCGGGCGCGAGGCGTACGACTCGACCGAAGTGACGCTCGATTCGAGCAGCAACGTCGCGCTGTTCACCTTCCCGCATGACACCGTTCCCCCGCGCCCGCGCGCGGCGGTGGCCGTGGACTCGAACACCGTGCGGGTCGAGTTCACCCAGGCCCTCGATCCGACCGCGTCGCTCGACACCGCGCACCTGCATGTGCTCGAGCTGCCCGACTCGACGCCCGTCGCAACGACGCAGGTCCTCACGCAGCGCCAGTTCGATTCGCTGACCAACGCCGCGCGGGCGAAAGCGGACTCAGCGGCACGCGCGAAAGGGGATTCGGGCGCGGTGCACGACACCTCTCGGGCCCCGAAAATTCGTCCAGCAGCTCCCCCCCCGCCGCCCCCGGCCGCACGCGGGCCCGCGGCGGCCGCTCGCGCGCCTGCCAGGGCGCCCGTCGATACCGCGCTGGTGCGGCGGCTGCTCGCCCGGCGCCCCGTTCCGTCCGACAAGATCGTGGTGCGGTTGGGGCGCGCGCTGAAGCCCGAGGCGCGCTACGTCGTGCGCGTGGCAGGCGCGACGAACCTGATCGGCAAGAAGGGCGACGGCCTGATCGGCTTCGCGATGCCCAAGCCCGTTGTGTCGGATACCACGCACCACGCACCACGCACCGGTCGCCCGTGACCGATCTCCGCCGCCAACTCCCATCGATCGATGCGATCCTCGCCAACCCGGGGATCGCGTCGCTCCTCGCCGAGCATCCCCGGGCGCTCGTCGTGAAGGCGGCGCGCGCGGCGGTCGACGCGGCCCGCGTCAACGGCGGCGCGCCGCCGGTCGAGGGTTGGGATGCGGCGGTGCGCGCGGCGGTGGCGCGGCTCGGAGTCCCATCGCTCGCGCCGGTGATCAACGCGACGGGCGTCGTGCTGCACACCAATCTCGGCCGCGCGCCGCTCGCGCCGGCGGCCATCGCCGCGCTGACTCGCGTGGCGCAGGGCTACTCGGCGCTGGAGTACGATCTGGGCCGCGGCACGCGCGGCTCGCGCCATGCGCATTGCCGCGATCTGCTGATCGAGCTGACGGGGGCCGCCGACGCGCTCGTCGTGAATAACGCGGCGGGCGCCGTGCTGCTGGCACTGAGCGCGCTGGCGCGCGGCGGCCAGGCGATCGTGTCGCGCGGCGAGCTGGTCGAGATCGGCGGGTCGTTCCGCATTCCCGACATCATGGCGCGATCCGGAGCGACCCTGGTCGAAGTCGGTACCACGAACCGGACGCATCCCAACGATTATGACCGAGCACTGACGACCGACACCCGATTACTGCTCAAGGTCCATCGCTCGAATTTCCAGGTCACCGGGTTCACCGCCGACGTCGCGGTGGTGGAGCTTGCGGAGCTGGCGCACGATCGGGGCATTGCGTGCGTGTACGATCTGGGCAGTGGGCTGCTGATGGATCTGTCCCACTGGGGATTGACCGGCGAGCCGACGGTCCCCGAAGGCGTCGCAGCCGGCGCCGACGTCGTCGCGTTCAGCGGTGACAAGCTGCTCGGCGGTCCGCAGGCGGGGATCCTGGTCGGCAGCGAGGCCGCGATCGCGGCGTGCCGGGCCGATCCGATCGCGCGGACGGTGCGCGCCGACAAGCTGACGCTGGCGGCGCTCGAGGCCACGTTGGCGCTGTATCGGGAGCCCGAAATTGCCAGAAAGGAAATCCCGGTATTGCGAATGCTGACCGAGAGCATGGACAGCATTCGCAACAGAGCCGAACGACTCGGCGGGCAGTTGATCGAAGGCGACTCCGAGGTCGGCGGCGGGTCGTTCCCCGGCGCCAAGCTCCGCACGTGGCTCGCCGGATTCCCGGACGAACGGCTCGCCGAGCGGCTGCGCGCCAATGATCCGCCGATCATCGCGCGCGTGGCCGGAAGCCGCGTATTACTCGACGCCCGCACAATCTTCCCCGAACAGGTGGATACCGTAGTCTCAGCCCTTCGTGAGTAAGCGCGCGGCCTTTCTCGACCGCGACGGCACGATTGTCGACGACCCCGGATATCTGCACGAGCCCGATCGCGTAAAACTGCTCCCGGGCGCGGCCGAGGCGATCCGCCGCTTGAATGAGCGCGGCTTTGTCGTCGTCGTGGTGAGCAACCAATCGGGAATCGCACGTGGTCTCTATTCGGTGGAGGACTACGCCGCCGTCCAGCGTCGTCTCGGCGAGCTGCTGACGGCGCAGGGCGCACGCATCGACGGCGACTATTTCTGTCCGCATTGGCCGGATGTCACGGGACCCTGCGAGTGCCGCAAACCCGGCCTCAAGTTGTTCCGCGAGGCGGCGGCAGCGTTCGACATCGACTTTGTCCGCTCCTGGTGGGTGGGCGACAGGGTGTCGGACGTGCAGCCCGCACGCGCGTTGGGCGGACGTGGCATTCTGGTCGCGAAGGGGGAAGGCAACCTCCATCAGGGCCAGGCGCGGGCGAGCGGTGTGACGGTCGTCGCTGACTTGCAAGCTGCGGCAAATGAGATTCTGAATTCGACAGGCTAACGCCTGCGCTCGGCAATCACTGTCCTTAAGGACAGGGTCTGCCGAGCACACCCTTCAGGGTGTGAATTCGATCCGGCGATTGTATTTGTCGTTCTCAACTTGCAGATTAGCCCGACCTCGCCCTTCATGAAGGAGCCGTGCATGCGCGGACGAATCCTGACTCCTCTCGCCGCCCTCGCCCTGTTTGCCATACCAGTCGCTTCTCAACAGCCCCGTCCCGCCGGCATCGATATCCCCACGGTCCGCAAGGCCGTCGTGACGATTCAGGCGCTCGACGCGAGCGGCCAGCTGATGGCCAGCGGAACCGGTTTCTTCGTCACCGAGGGCTACGTCGTCACGGCGGCGCACGTGCTGGAAGGGGCCGCCGGGTGCCGCATCGAGCTGGCCGACGGCCAGCAACAGCGCTGCTCCGTCGGGGCCTCTGACTCGGTGAAGGACGTCACGCTGCTGATGGTGCCGGGCGTACCACCGGCGACGCTGCGCTGGGGCGTGAGCGAGGCGGTCAAGGACGGCGACGACGTCACCGTGATTTCCAACCCGCTGGGGCAACTGCCGGGGACGGTATCGCGCGGCATCGTCTCCGCATCGCGCGTCGTGCACGGCACCAAGCTGTTGCAGATCTCGGCCGCCATCTCTCACGGCTCGAGCGGGGCGCCGGTGCTGAACACGAGGGGGCAGGTGATCGGCATCGTGCGCAGCACGATCGAGGCGGGGCAGTCGCTGAACTTCGCGACCGCAACGGACGCGATCCGCAACCTCAATAACGATCAAGTCGCCGTGGCCGAGGGCCAGGGGCTGCTCACGCCGAAGTCCGTGATCAATACGGCGAATACTCCCGGTGGCAGGAGCAACACGAGCTCGCTGGCCGGCATCCCGCAGCTCAGCATGGGTCAGACGATCAACGGGACGCTGACGTCGTCGGACTCGCTCTATCCCGATACGACCTACTTCAAGTTCTACCAATTCACGACCACGCCGGGACGCGACATCACCCTCGACCTGTCGTCGAGTGACTTCGATCCGGTGCTCATCATCCGCGGCGAAGACCTGGCGGCGTCGATCATCAACGACGACGGCGGGCCCGGTTGCGCGTCACGCGTGTCACAGACGTTCACCGGCCGCGGGCCCTACCGCATTCTCGTCAACACGACGTCTTCCCCGCACCGGCAGACGGGTCGCTTCACGCTGTCGCTCAAGGAAGGCAGCATGCCGGTGGACGGCACCAGTAACTCCGACTGTCATCCAGGCAATCAAAACACCGTTGGGATACCCGTGATTCGGGTCGGCGAGACGCTCAACGGCTCGCTCACGAGCAACGATTCGCTCTATCCCGACAAAAGCTATTTCAAGTTCTATACGTTCACCGCCCCGTCGGGACCGGTCACGATCGATCTGTCATCCGACGACTTCGATCCCGTGCTGATCGTGCGTGGCGACGATCTCGACGCATCGATCATCGACGACGACGGCGGGCCCGGCTGCTCGGCGCGCGTGTCGCGCACCTTCCCGAGCCGCGGGCCGTACCGGATCCTCGTGAACACCACCGCGTCGCCCGAGCGGCAGACGGGGCGCTACTCGCTGTCGATCACCGAAGGGACGAAGCCGGTCCAGGACCACGGCAACCGGGATTGCCAGGCGCCGCAGGGCAACGCCGCCGGCAATAGCGGGGCGGAAAGCGGCGGCGGATCGTCCCGGTCGATCGACGTGGGGCAGAGCCAGCAGGGCACGCTCACCCGCAACGACGTCCTGCTGACCAGCGACAGCACGTATGCGCAGCCGTGGACGATCCAGGGCCGCGCCGGTCAGACGATCACGATCGACCTCGAGTCCGATGCGTTCGATGCCTATCTGTTCCTGCGCGGGCCGGGGATCTCGGGCGGCCGCGATTTCCAGGACGACGACTCCGGCGGCAACTGTCACGCCCGCCTCACCGCGACGTTCCCCCAGAGCGGCGAGTACGAGATCGTCGTGAATACGGCGGATCACTACGCCACGGGATCGTTCACGGTGAGCGTTACCAGCGGCTCGAAGCCGAAGTCGGTCGCGCGGTGCAGTCGCAGTAGTCAGTGACAGAACGGCCGGTTCGTGTCGCCGTGCTCGTCTCGGGCGGCGGCACGAACCTGCAGGCCCTCCTCGATGCCCTCCACGATTCGACCCTAGCGCGCGTCGCGCGCGTGGTCTCCAACCGGCCCGATGCCGGCGCCCTCGCGCGCGCGCGCCGCAGCGCCGTCCCCACCACCGTGCTGCGTGATCCGAGTGATGCCGCCGAGCTGCTCGCGGCGCTCGAGGGGATGCAGCTCGTCGTGTTGGCGGGATACGTGAAACTTGTGCCTGCGCCCGTGGTCTCCCAATTTCGCGGCCGCATGATCAACATTCACCCCGCCCTGCTGCCCGCGTTTGGCGGCCCCGGGATGTACGGGCGGCGCGTGCACGAGGCGGTGCTGGCGAGCGGCGCCACAGAGTCTGGCGCCACGGTGCACTTCGTGGACGAAGTCTTTGATCGGGGCGCGATCATCGCGCAGGAGAAGGTGCCGGTGAGCCCGCAAGACACGCCCGACAGTCTCGCGGCACGAGTTCTGGAAGCGGAGCACCGACTGCTGCGGCGTGTGGTTCTGGATCTTGCGAGGAGGATTGGATGAGCTGGAAAATGGCGGTCAAACGGCAACTGCGGCGGTCAAGAAACAACGGCGGCGGTCGGGCGGTCATTGACCGCCGCCTTTTGTTCTTGACCGCCTCGACCGCCGCATTCGTTTTTTTGACCGCCCCACTGGCCGCGCAGTCCGTAGACAGCCTCGCCACCAGATTCTCCAGCATGACCGCGATTACGGGCTACGAGCAGGCAATGACAGACTCGTTGCTCGCCCTTCTGCCGGGAAGCACACGGGATCGTATAGGTAACGTGACGGTCACGCTCGGCCGCGGCGCGCCCAAGCGCCTCGTCTACTGCGGGCTCGACGAGGTCGGTTACGTCGTCGGCAACATCACCGACGACGGCTATCTCACGCTGCGGCGCGTGGGTGGCGGCGCGCGGCTGTACCCGCTGTTCGATCAGCAGATCGAGGGGCAGCGCGTCACGCTGTTCGGACGTAACGGGCCGGTGCCCGGCGTCGTGGCCGTGCGCTCGACGCATCTGACCCGCGGCCGGCCCAGCGGCAACGAGGCACCGTTCACCGTGGACAACGCCTACGTGGATGTCGGTGCCACCTCTCGCGACGAAGTGCTCGCACTCGGCATCTCGATTCTCACGCCCATGTCCATCGCGAAACGCCCGCACCGCTACGGTGATCGCCTCCTCGCGGCGCCCGGCGCCGGACGCCGCTCGGCGTGCGCCGCGCTGGCCTCCGCCGCCCTGTCGAAGCCGCGCGTGCGGGGCACGGTCGTCGTGGCGTTCACCGTGCAGAGCCTCTATGCCGACAGCGCCGGCTTGAAGACGGTGCAGAACACGCAAGGACCGTTTGCCGACAGCCGGCAGGTCACGGTGCCCTCGAAATTCCCGGACACGTCCGTCGAGACCGTCAGCCTGCGTGACGTGGACGCGTTGCTGGCCGATGTCGTGCGGTGGATCGGAGGTTCCCAATGATCCTCGCACTCGCGGCGATCCTGGCCTTACAAGACACGACTAGGATTGCCGAAGCCCAATCCGTCCTCTCGCAGCTCGTCGAGAGCTACGGAGTCTCCGGGATGGAAGCGCCGGTTCGATCCACCGTGCAGCGCCTGTTGCCCACTTGGGCCAAGACTGAGACCGATACCGCCGGCAACCTGTGGGTGCGCGTTGGACAGGGCGATGGGGGGGGCCCAGTCGTGATCGTCGCGCACATGGACGAGATCGGCTTTCGCGTGGATACGATCAACGCCGACGGCACGCTGGGACTACGCAACCGCGGCGGCTTCATTCTGTCGCTGTTCGAAGCAAAGCCCGCCCTGATCCACGGCGATCGTGCCGACATCCCCGGCATCTTCCTGCCACGCGATACCGGTCTCACGCGCCGCACTCCCCCGCCCCTGCGCGTTAGTGTGGGCGCCACCACGCGGGCTGGTGCGGAATCACTGGGAGTGAAGCTCGGCCAGACGATCACGATGCCGAAGCAGTACGTGCGGCTCGCCGGCACACGCGCGACCGGCCGCTCGTTCGACGATCGCATGGGGTGCGCCTCGCTTATCCTTGCTCTAAGAACTTTGAATCTTTCAAAGCTGCGCCATCCCGTAGTCTTCATCTTCAGCACGCGCGAAGAGATCGGCCTGGAGGGCGCCGGGGTGGTCGCGCGGCAGCTCGGCACCAGCACGCGGCGGGTGCACGCCATCGATACGTTCGTCTCCGCCGATTCCCCGCTCGAGCTGCCGAACTTCGCGGTCGCGCGCCTGGGAGCGGGCGCCGTGGCGCGCGCACTCGACAATTCGTCCATCACGCCACCGGCCGACGTGGACACCTTGGCACAGCTCGCCCGCGCCCGCGGCGTCGCGCTGCAGATCGGCACGACCAACGGCGGCAACGACGGCTCGACGTTTGTGCCATATGGAGTTGTAGATGTCCCAATGGGGTGGCCCCTTCGATACTCGCATTCCCCGGTGGAAATCGTGGATCTGAGAGATTTGGTAAGCCTGGCTGACATGGTGAGAGTTGTAGCGGAGGATTGGTATTGACCGCCGCCGTTGTTTCTTGACCGCCCTATGAGGGCTCTGCTGTCAGTTTCGGACAAGCGCGGAATCGTGGATTTCGCGCGTCAGCTAGTCGAGCTCCGCTGGGAAATTGTTTCCACCGGCGGGACGGCGGAAGCGCTGCGGCGCGAGGGCATTCCGGTCGTCCTCGTCGAACAGGTCACGGGCTTTCCGGAGATGATGGATGGGCGGGTAAAGACGTTGCACCCGAAGGTGCATGGAGCACTCTTGGCACGAAGAGATAACTCCGGTGATCTCGCAGCGATGCAGCAGCACGGTATCACGCCGATCGACCTCGTCGCGGTGAATCTCTACCCCTTCCGTGAGACCGTCGCGAAACCACAGACCACGTTCGCGCAGGCGATCGAGCAGATCGACATCGGCGGCCCCTCGATGCTGCGCTCGGCCGCCAAGAATCACGAGTCCGTTATCGTGGTCGTGGATCCGGACGATTACCCGCTCGTGATCTCATCATTGAAGGATGGCTCGCTAAACGACCTCAAGCGGACCCTCGCGACGAAAGTCTTCGCCCACACCGCCGCCTACGACGCCGCGATCCTCGGCTATCTCTCCCGCTCGCAGGAAGCGCTCCCCGAGACGTTGAGCGTCGTGTTGGAGCGGCAACAGCCGCTGCGCTACGGCGAGAATCCCCACCAGCGCGCCGCGCTCTACGCGACCGATGACCCGGGGGGGGGCATCCGCGACATGCACCAGCTCCACGGCAAGGAGCTGTCGTTCAACAATCTGCTCGACGTGGATGCCGCGATGATGGCGATCGCGCCTTGGCGAGGTGGCAGCAAGGACGCCCGTCCCGCCTGCGTAATTATCAAGCACACGACGCCCTGCGGCATCGCGCTCGGCCGTAACGCCGCGGATGCCTACGCGCGCGCCCTGGCGACCGACCGCACCTCCGCGTTCGGATCGGTGATCGCGTTCAACACCGTCGTGGACCGTGCCGCCGCCGAGGCGATGCGCGACCTGTTCGTCGAAGTCGTCGTCGCGCCGCGGGTCGATGCCGAGGCGCTGGCGGTCTTCAAGGAGAAGAAGAACCTGCGCGTCGTGGAGCTGCCGCGCTTCCCCGATGAGCCGACGCTCGACTACAAGCGGATCCGCGGCGGGTTTCTCGTCCAGGACCGGTTCCGCTACGGCGGCGTCGCCGACGAGTCCAAATGGCAGGTGGTGACCACACGGCGCCCGACCGATGCGCAATGGAACGACCTGCGCTTCGCCTGGGCCGCGGTCGGGTCGATCAAGTCGAACGCGATCATCCTGGTGCGGGATGAGGCCGCGATCGGCATCGGCGCCGGGCAGATGAGCCGGGTGGATTCGTCATTCCTGGCCGTGCATAAGGCCCGGCAGCAGGGCCACGACCCGAGTGGGGCGGTGCTGGCGAGCGACGCCTTCTTTCCATTCCGCGACGGGGTGGACGAGGCGGCCGCCGCCGGCGTCACGGCGATCATCCAGCCGGGGGGGTCGGTGAAGGACGCCGAGGTCATCGCGGCGGCGGACGAGCATGACCTGGCCATGGTCCTCACCGGTATGCGGCAATTCCGTCACTAGATTACACGACCCATGACCCTCACCCCTGCCAAACAGACGTACCTGAGCGCCGCCGGCGTCTCACTCGCCGCGCTGATTCTCTACATCGTCACGCTCGCCCCGACGACGCAATTCTGGGATGCGTCGGAATACATCGCGGCGGCGCACGCGCTCGGCATTCCGCATCCGCCCGGCAATCCGTTCTTCGTGATCGTCGCGCACGTGTGGGGACTGTTGCCGGTCGCCTCCGACTACGCGCGACGCATCAATTTCCTGGCGGCGGTGACGAGCGCGACGTCGGCGGGCCTCTGGTTTCTCATCGGCGAGCGGTGGCTCCGGCCCATCGTCGCCCCGGACGGCTGGCGCCGCCTTGCCGCGGCCGCGGGCGCCGTCGTCGGCGCGACGATGTTCACGGTGTGGAATCAGGCGGTGGCGAACGAGAAGGTCTATACGATCAGCGTGCTGTCGATCGCGCTCATCCTGTGGCTGACGCTGCGCTGGGCCGATCAGCCTGCCGAGACGCGCCCCGACAACCTGCTCGTCCTGATCGTGTATCTGCTGGCGCTCACCGCCACCAATCAGCTCATGGGATTGCTGGTCGCGCCCGCGGTGCTCGTTTACGTGCTGCTGACCGATCCGCGCGCGCTGCTGCGGCCCCGGTTCCTGATCGCTGCCGGCCTGGTCGCCGTCGTCGGGCTGAGCGTGAATCTGTTCATTCCGATCCGCGCGGCGCTCGATCCCTACATGAATCAGGGCGATGCGACCAACTGGCCGGCGTTGCGCGCGGTCCTCGCGCGCGAGCAATTCGCCAAGCCATCGATCTTCGACAACCCGATGTATGAGCGCGGCGCGGAGAATCCCGGCCGCTCGATCGTGCTGATCGGCCAGCAGTTCCTCAACTACTGGCAGTATTTCACCTGGCAATTCGGGCGTGACTGGTCGGCGCTGGCGCAGCGCCTGCTCGCCGTCCTGTTCGCCGGCCTCGGCGTCCTCGGCGCCCGGCGTCACTGGCGGGCCGACCGCCGCTCCGCGCTCGCGATGACGGCGCTGGTCCTGACGCTGACGGTAGCGCTCGTGTTCTATCTCAACTTCAAGTGGGGCTTCTCGCAGCCGTACACCGGCCTCGAGCATGAGGTGCGTGAGCGCGACTACTTCTTCATCGCATCGTTCGCGGTGTGGGGGGTGTGGGTCGGGATCGGCCTGGCAGCGATCGCGGAGACTCTTCGGTGGCGATTAGCCGCAGCCCCTCTGTTTGTCATCGCGCTGATTCCGCTGGCCGGCAACCGGCTCACCGCGTCCCGCGCCGGGGAGACGGTGGCGCGCGACTACGCCCGCGACCTGCTCGAATCGGTCGATCCGTATGCGCTGATCATCACCAGCGGCGACAACGACACCTTCCCGCTGTGGCACGCGCAGGAGGCGCAGGGGATCAGGCGGGACGTGAGCGTCATGGTGATGACGCTGGCCAACACGAATTGGTACCTCGCACAGCTGCAGCGCCGGCCACCGGTGCCGTACGCCGGCGTGCCCGCCCCGACGCAGCCGTGGATGAGCAAGTATTATCTCGGCGCGCCCGGGGGGAGCGACTCGCTGCCGCCGTACGTGCTCGTGGACCATCCCGTGGCGGGAGACGTCGGTCCGATTCGCATCTCGCTCGACCCGCAGGTGCTCCGGCGCCCGTATCTCGAGCGCGCTGAGCTCGCGGTGCTGCAGATGATCAAGGATCAGGTCGGCAAACGGCCGATCTACTTTTCGTCCTCCACCGGCAACATCGCCGACCAGCTGGGATTGACCCCGTATCTGGTCAGCGAGGGGCTGGTGCGCCGGTTGATGCCGGCGCCGGTCGTCGCGAGCGACAGCATTCGCTTTGTCGAAGGACGCGGCTTCCTCAATGTGCCGAGGACGCGGAAACTCGTGTTCGAGGTGTACCGCGGAGGCGCGGCCGCGGCTCGCAAGCGGCCCCGGGGATGGGTGGATACCCCCTCGCAGCCCAGCCTCCTGGGCTACGTGTTCGTGTACGACACCATGGCGGCCGCGCTGCGCGACCGCGAACCGGCACTGGCGCTGCAAGCCCGCGCGATGCGCGACGCCATCCTCGCCAATACCACCTACGCCATTCCAAGGTCTAACTGATTCCCTCTATGGCAACGACGCAGTCTCCCGCACGACCGACCAACCGACCCCTGTCCGCGGCGGGGGCGGCCACCTCCACCGCGGTCCACCGGCCGCCCTACATCATGGCCGCGTGCGTAGCGGCCGGCGCCCTGCTGCTCTATCTCCTCACCCTCGCGCCGACCACGCAGTTCTGGGACACGTCGGAGTACATCGCGGCCGCGTACTCGCTCGGGATCCCGCATCCGCCCGGCAATCCGCTGTTCGTGCTCATGGCGCACGTCTGGGGGCTGATCCCGCTGGTGTCGGGCTATGCGGAGCGCATCAACCTGTTCGCCGCGCTGACGAGCGCCGTCTCCGCCGGGTGCTGGTTCCTCGTGGGCGAGCGCTGGCTGCGCTCGTTCGTGCCCGCCCTGTGGCCGCGGCGTCTCGCCGCGCTCGCCGGCGCCATCGTCTCGGCGACGGCGTTCACGGTATGGAATCAGTCGGTCGTCAACGAGAAGGTGTACACCCTGAGCCTGCTCTCGATCGCGTTGATTCTGTGGCTGATCGTGCGTTGGGACGATCAGCCGGCGGGCGACGCGCACGACCACTATCTGCTGCTGATCATCTATCTGCTCGCGCTCACCGCGACGAACCACATGATGGGCGTGCTCGTGGGCCCGGTGGTGATGGTGCTGCTGCTGCCGCCGCTCAAACAGCAGCGGCCGGTGACGGCGGGCGAGCGCAACGTCGAGTGGTCGCAGTTCATCGTGTTCACGTCCGTCTGGGCGCTGCTGCTGTCGCTCGGCCTGGAGCATTGGGAATTCATCGCCGTCGCGGGCGTCTTGTGTGCCGGCGCACTGGTCGTCGCGATGCTGGCGGGCAACGTGCGGTTCGCGATCGCCGCCATCGTGGTGGTCGTGGTCGGACTCTCCGTCTATACCTATCTCCCCATTCGCGCCGGCTTCTACCCGCCGATCAACGAGGGGGAGCCGACGAACTGGCAGGCGCTGTGGGCGGTCCTCAGCCGCCAGCAGTACGGCAAGCCCTCCATCTTCGACGATCCCACCCAGGCACCGGGCGTCACGAATCCCGGTCACACCCTGACCCTCTATTGGGATCAGCTGGTCAACTACGCACAGTACTTCAGCTGGCAGTTTGGCCATGACTTCCCGGACCGGGCGCAGCGGCTGCTGGCGGTGTTGTTCGGCTTCGTCGGATTGGGGGGCGCGGTGCGCCACTGGCGCGCCGACAAGCGCACCGCGATCGCCATGACGGCCCTGATGTTCATCTTCACGTTCGCGCTCGTGTTCTACCTGAACTTCAAGTACGGCTACTCGCTGCATCCGGAAGCGGCCGTGAATCAGCACGAGGTGCGGCAGCGCGACTACTTCTTCATTTGCTCGTTCGCCATCTGGGGCATCTGGGTGGGGATGGGCCTCGCGGCCGGGATCGAATGGGTGGGCGACCTGTTCCGCGAGCGCCAGCCGGACACGGCACGCCGCTGGCTGTACGGCACGCCGCTGCTGGCGCTGGCGCTGATCCCGCTGGTGGGCAACCGGCTGACGGCTTCGCGAAAGGGCGAGACGCTGGCGCGCGATTTCGCGTACGACCTGCTGCAATCGGTCGAGCCGTACGGCGTGCTCGTCACCGCCGGCGACAACGACACCTTCCCGCTGTGGTATGCGCAGGAGGTCGAAGGCATTCGCCGCGACGTGACGATCGTCAACCTCTCGCTGGCGAATACCGACTGGTACGTGCGCCAGCTGCAGCGGCGGCCGCTCGAGCCCTTCGATTCGACCCGCGCGCCCGCGGTGTATCGCGGCAAACCGTGGCCGATGCCGGCCGGCAAGCTGATGAGCTTCAGCGATGAGCAACTCAACGCGCTCGAGCAGTACTACATCCTCGACCAGAAGCGCGTGGCGCGACTCGGCTCGATCAACGTCACGCTCGATCCGCAGATGCTGGGCCGCCCCTACCTCGAGCGCGCCGACGTGATCGTGCTGCAGGTGATCAAGGATCAGCTCGGCAAACGCCCGATCTATTTCTCCCGCACGGTCGGCCTGTACGGGGATCAGTTCGGGTTCACGTCCCATCTCGAAGGCCAGGGCTTCGCGCGCGCGCTGCGCGAGCAGGAGATCGTGGCCTCCGACAGCATCAAGGGGATCCAGTCACTGGGCTACGTGAACGTGCCGCGCACGACGCGGCTGCTGTTCGACGTCTACCACGCGGACGCCGCCGCGCGGACCAGGCCGCGCGGCTGGGTGGACAAGCCGTCCGAGGGGATTCTCTCGCTATACGGGCTGACGTACTACACGATGGCGCAGGATCTGCAAAAAACGAACAGCGCGCTGTCGGCACGCGCGCAACAAATCGCGCAGTCGATCTTCCGGAATACCGAAACGCCCGTACAGCCGCTGCCGGAGCAGCCGGGCCTCCCCCCCCCCCACTAACGCGTGGCGGGCCGGGACGTGCCCGTCGACTCGCCGGTCGGCACGCCGCGGTGGCGTTCGACCACCTGCGCCATCACGTTGGCACCGGGGAACAACCGCTCCGCGCCGCCCACGACCACCGAATCACCGGCGTCGACGGAGCCGGCCTGGATCTCGACCCAACCCGACGTCCGCACCCCCAGCGTCACCTGCCGGCGGTCAGCTTTGCCGGCTTTGACGACCCAGATGTAGGTCTGACCCTGGAGCGGCAGAATTGCGTCCTCGGGAACGACGACCGCGTTCGGCCGGATATCCGTCGCCAGGCGCGCCTCGATGAACATGCCTGCCTGAAGCCGACGCTCGGGATTGGGCACCCGCGCCTTGATCAGGATCGTGCGGCCCGGCAGCTCAACGACGGGATCCACGAATACCACCTCGCCGGAGAAATTCTTCCCCGGCAGCGCCGCGACCTGGAAGCTCACGAGCTGCCCCTGGCGCAGCCGATCGGCGTAACGCTCGGGGACCTGGAACGTCGCATGCTGCGGGTTGATCGACTGCAAGCTGATCAACGGCGTCTGCGCGTTGACGTACGTGCCGATGCTGACCAGGCGGCGACCGGCGAGACCGGCGAACGGCGCACGGACGACCGTGCGGTCGAGCCGCGTCTTGAGCAGATCGTATGACGCCTGCGCGGACCGGTACCCGGCATCCGCCTTCTCGAGGTCGGATTGCGACGAGGCGTTTTGCGCGATCAGCTGCTTGGTACGCTCGAGATTGCGCTGCGCCACGTCCCGGTCGGCCTCGGCTTTCGCCACCTGCGCCTTGAGCTCCGCGTCGTCCACCTTGAACAGCGCTGTGCCGGCCGCGACGCCCTGCCCTTCGCGCACGAGGATGTCGACGATGCGCCCGTCCACCTCGGGCCGCAGATCGACGGACTGAATGGCCTCGATCTGCCCCGTCGCGCCGATCGCGTCGACGACGGTGTCGTGAATCGCCAGCGCCACTTCGGCCGGCATCGGCGGCATGCCACCGCCGGGAGCACCACCGGGTGATGCGGATTTGGCCTTGTTGCACGCGGCCGCCAGCACGACCAACACAACGAATGAGCGATACGACATCACGGGGCTTCCTTATCGGTGAATAGTCTCTTGCCGAGGATGCTCTCGAGGCCGGCGAGGGCGAGTCGCGTCCCATAGCGGGCTTGCACGAGGTCCGCCTCGGCCTGGGACAGGTTTACTTCAGCGTCGAGCAAATCGAGAATCGTCGTCGCGCCGCTCTGGTAGCGCGTTTGCTGCACCCGGAAGCTCTCGCGCGCGACGACGAGTCCTTCCGCCGCCAGTTCGGCGGACGCGCGGGCGGTGACGTAGCGATCGTAGGCGGTGCTCACGTCGTGTTGAATGCCGCGATCCATGTCCCGGCGCACGGCGCGCGCGACGTCGCGGCTGACGCGGGCGCGCGACAGCGCCAGCTCGCGCTGGCCGTTATTCCACAGTGGGAGCGACACGTTGAGTACGAACGATGTCTGTTTGAAGAACTTTGGATAGAACATCGTATCGAACGCAAACGCGTTGAACGTGAGCGTTGCCTTGGGCAGATAGGAGCCCAGCTGGCTGCGGTAGGTGGCGCTCGCGGCCCGCTCTCTGGCCGCGGTAATCCGGTACTGGGGTCCCTGCGCCGCCGCCTGCGAGATGGCATCCGCTAACGAGAGCGGCAGCTCGGGCATGGGCGCGGTGTCGAGCGGCGCGGCAGCGACCGGCCCCGACGCACCCACGCGGCGCCCAAGCTGGAGCCGGGACAGGCGCAGGCTGGACGCCTGTTGCAACTGGCCGACCGCCGCGCGCGTCAGCTCGAGCCGCAGGTTCAGCGAATCGGTGGAGACGGCCGCGCCGGACGACACGCGTGCCCGCGCGACCCCGAGCTGCTGAGTCGCCCGCCGGACTCGCTCGCGCGCCACCCGGTCCAGCTCCGCGCTCTCGAGCACCGCGTAGTACGTCGATTCCGTTTGCATCGCCGTCGCGAAGCGCGCGGCCAGTTCACCGGCATGCGCGCTGTCGAGCCCCGCAGCCGAGCGCGACAACTCCGCGACCTTCTGCCCGCCGGTGAACAGATCGTAGCTGGCACTCAGCGACGCCACAACCACCTTGCGGAGCGGCACAACCGAAAATCCGGGCGGATTCTGCCATTGCATTTGCGTACCGATCGTAACCGACGGCAGGATGAACACCGCGAACGCATTGCGCCGCGCCCAAACCGCGTTGTCCACCTGACCGAGTGCCGCGACGTAATTCGGATCGAGCTGCGCCGCCCGTTGCAGCGCTTCGGTCAAAGTGACCTGGGGCAACGAGTCCGTGGGCGCCTCCGCTGGAGACACCGCTCCCTGCAGGGCGAGTAACAACGCCAGCATCAGTCGCCCTCCCCTGCCACGGGTACCAGCCGGCTGCGCCGCGACCGCACGCGCTGTAGCACGGAGTCGAACATCACGTACGCGACCGGCACCACGAACAGTGTGAGCGCGG
>WNFX01004674.1_pt1 | contig 20912 bp, 13 predicted proteins | sample 5400111 | NCBI WGS metagenome assembly WNFX01 (sample SAMN13153363, study PRJNA577476) | soil metagenome | isolation source: 40 cm soil or saprolite under grassland replicate 1 | place: USA:California | collected 2016-06-15 | reverse complement strand
CAAAGCTTCGATGTATAGCGGCCGGCGTCTGCGGCTTCGGTGCGCATTTGTTTGCTTGGCTTTTCGAGGGTCATAAGCACGCCGCCAGCCGCCTTCTGATTTTCTACATCGCCGAGTAGCGTGGCCACATCGCAGCGATTCACTCCGCCGCCCTTTACTTGCACGATGATCTTTTCTCGATGGACGGGTTCGCTGCGTGGAAGAGCCTCTTCTTTGACGCGCCCGGGAAAATCTTTGCGCTCCGTCTCGTAATAGTAGAGCAGACCATCAACGCCGCGATCTGCGCCTTTGCCGTCACCTTCTTTCAACGGCCGGGCGCCGATGAGAGACAGCGTCCAATGCTGGAATTGGAATTTGTCTAGCTCAGCCAGTCGCTTAGCGCTTTCGAAATCGGTCGGCTGACCTTTCTCTTCAAACTCAATCTCTTCGCCGAAGGCATCCTTCAATCGGCGCTTGATCAAATTGATCGCAAGATAGGTAATGTCGATCCCGATCCATTGTCGATCTAACTTTTGCGCGGCGTGAATGGTCGTGCCGCATCCACAAAATGGATCGAGCACGATATCGCCGGGATTGCTCGACGCAGTGATGATTCGTTCGAGTAACGCTAGGGGTTTTTGGGTTTGGTAACCCAAACGTTCTGCGGCTGCCGCGTTTAATGTGTCAATATCCGTCCAGACGTCTTGGAGGGGTGAACCTCTAGTTTCCTCGACAGGTCGTAGCACTCTTGGCATGCCCGTTCTTGAATATATAATCTTGCCTTCGGCTTCGAGTTGGTCTGCCATCTCGCGCGTGAACCGCCAATGCTGGACATGTCCGTTCCATTCGAATTTAGGTCCACGATTGCCCGGCGCGCGGCAATCTCCTTTGCGATAAAGTCTCCCGTCTGAATGACGATAAAGATCATGCGTCTTCGGAGCACTCTCCGCTCTTTCCGTGACGATTCTGTTGAACACCCGTTCGTCGCTTTTCGCGTAAAAGAGAAGCACGTCATGAATTGACCCGAATCGAGTCAGCTTCGCATCATTATGCGCTCGCGTTCGTCGCCAAATCACCTCGTTCCGAAAATTCTCTGCACCGAATGTTTCGTCTAGAATCAAACGTAGATAATGACTCGCGGTCGGATCGCAATGCAGATAAAGACTGCCAGTTGATTTGAGGACGCGATGAAGTTCGACAAGGCGCGGCGCCATCATCGCGAGATACGCCATCATCGGTGAATGTTTCAGAAAACTGTGCAGTGCTTCCATCAGCTCGACCACGGCGACGTTCGCGCAATTGTCGATGAACTGGTGATAGGTGTCGGCCGCGTCGGCCCAGCTCCAGGTATCCGTGAAGGCGTGGAACTGCGCCTGGCTTACCTTTCCGCTCGGCTCGCGAAACAGGACGTTGTAATCGGCGTTCGAATTAAACGGCGGGTCGAGGTAGACAAGATCGACGCCTGCATCAGGAAACTCTTTCCGGTCGGAAAGCCATTTCAGATTGTCACCGAAATATAAACGGTTCATTCAGAGAACAGTGAGAGATTTCTCCACTTCGGTCGAAATGACAAGTGGAAGGCGTGCGCCGCCAACAAAACTCGCGCCTGTGCAACCTTGCGGGGCGCGGTTGTCGATCTTATACTTAGAGTACTTAATTAGGAGGATCGAATCCTATGCCAACGACAATTGCAGCTCCGAAAAGGACTCCGGCAGTAGAAAAAGATTTTCTGCCGCTCCAAGGCACTGATTACATCGAGTTCTACGTCGGCAACGCCAAGCAAGCCGCACATTTTTATAAGACGATCTTTGGTTTTCAAAGCCTGGCCTATTCCGGACCGGAAACAGGAATAAGAGAAAAGGCCAGCTACGCCATTCGTCAAAACAAGCTCACATTTGTCCTGACCACGCCAATGCATCCGGACAATCCGATCGCCGATCACATTGCCAAACATGGCGACGGCGTGAAAGCGATTGCATTGAAGGTGGAAGACGCGACTTCGGCCTGGGAGGAGACGACCAAGCGCGGCGGCAAAAGTTTCATGGAACCGAAGACGCTCACCGATGATGACGGCGAAGTAGTGATGAGCGGGATCCATACTTACGGCGACGTCGTCCATCTCTTCATCGAGCGCGAAAATTATCGCGGCCCATTCATGCCCGGTTTCCGCAAATGGGAATCATCTTACAAGCCGAAAGAGACCGGTTTGCTTTATTGCGATCATTGCGTCGGGAATGTCGGTTGGAACCAGATGAATCCGTGGGTGAAATTTTATGAGGACGTGATGGGATTCCGCAACATCCTCTCCTTCGACGACAAGGACATCTCGACCGAATACTCCGCGCTCATGAGCAAGGTGATGAGCAACGGCAACGGTTTCGTGAAGTTCCCGATCAACGAGCCGGCGGAGGGGAAAAAGAAATCGCAGGTGGAGGAATATCTCGAATTTTATCACGGCGAAGGCGTCCAGCATGTCGCCATCGCTACGAAAGATATCGTCAAAACGGTGACGGAACTGCAGAAACGCGGCCTTGAGTTTTTGAACATTCCATCGACATATTACGACACGCTGCCCGATCGGGTCGGGCACATCGATGAAGATCTCGAGCCATTGAAGCGACTCGGCATTTTGGTTGATCGCGATAACGAAGGTTATCTGCTCCAGATATTTACCAAGCCAGTGGAAGACAGGCCCACGCTCTTTTTCGAAATCATCCAGCGCAAAGGGGCCAAGAGTTTCGGCAAAGGCAATTTCAAAGCGTTGTTTGAAGCGCTGGAAAAGGAACAGGACGCGCGAGGCAATTTGTAAAGAGAGGAAAGATCAACATGTCGTTTTATCAAAAACTCGGGGAGATCCCGCGGAAACATCACATCTGGTTTCATCGCAACGGCGCGGCGCCGACGTTCAAGAACGAAGGCATCGCTTATGAGCACGTCATTACGACGGAGGGATTCAATGAAGCCTATTCGATCATGTATCATCTGCGGCCGCCGACGCGTGTGCGCAGCGTCAAACTCCTGAAATGCGAGGAGCTGAAGAAGGCGGCAGACAGTCCACTGCGTCATCATCATTTGCGCACGGCGAACATTGCGCGCCGGGGAGATCTCTACAGCGGCCGTATCCCGATTCTTTTCAATCAGGACATGACCGCATGGCGCGCGCGCCCAGAGAAACCGTACGGCAAGTTTGAGTATTACAAGAACGGCGGTGCCGACGAAATCATCTTTGTCTTTAAAGGTGGCGGTACGGTCGAGACGTTTTTCGGGAAACAGCGGTATCGGGCGGAAGATTATATCGTGATCCCGCGCGGCATCACTTACCGGCTCGTGCCGGATAAAGTGGAAGAGGAAGATTATCTCATCCTCGAGTCAGCCGGTCCGGTGCGTATTCCGAAACGTTATTTGAATCAAGAGGGCCAAATCAAAATGGGTTCGCCTTATTCCGAGCGCGATTTTCATGGCCCGACTGAGCTGAACCCGATCGACAAGGAAGAGGACACGGAAATTCTAGTCAAGGACGGTCCGCGCTGGACCTGTGTGACGATGGCCCATCATCCGTTCGATGTCGTCGGCTGGGACGGTTACGTTTACCCCTTTACCTTTAACGCCCAGGATTTCGAGCCGATCACCGGCACAGTCCATCAACCACCGCCAATCCATCAGACCTTCGAGATTCGCGGCTACGTTGTCTGCACGTTCGCGCCGCGATTTTTGGATACGCATCCGGAAGCGGTAAAAATTCCGTGGGTGCATGACAACGTCGAAGCGGACGAAGTTTTATTTTACGTGCGCGGAAATTTCGGCTCTCGCCGCGGGATTGAACCGGCCTCGATCACGTTGCATCCGCGCGGTATTCCGCACGGGCCGCATCCGGGGACGATCATGGCGAGCAAAAACGCGACGCGGACGGAAGAGCTTGCAGTCATGTTCGATACCCAACACACGCTCGAGCTGACCGAAGCTGCGGTCGCGCTCGACGACGAGAAATATCCGTTGAGCTGGCTTGATTAAACCGATTGTCGATATTGCGAACATACGATTCCGAAATTGAAACTGAAGACCGCCTCGCGCGCCGGGCCGAGCCGCTGCCGCCGGGTCAGATTGGGCGATTAACTAAAATCTACAGCGATTTACTCGACGCCATCGGGGAGGATTCTTCCCGTCAAGGGTTGGCGAAGACCCCCGCACGTGCGGCGCGGGCGATGGAATTTCTCACTCAGGGTTATCGCCAAAGCGTGGAAGAGATCGTCAACAACGCGATTTTCGATTCCGACGCGAGCGAGATTATTCTGGTCAAAGACATCGAGCTTTACTCGATGTGCGAGCATCATCTGCTCCCGTTCATCGGCCGCGCCCACGTTGCCTACATTCCAAACGGCAAAGTCATCGGGCTCTCCAAAGTTGCGCGAATTGTCGATGTTTTCGCGCGCCGCTTGCAGATTCAGGAAAACCTCACGACGCAGATCGCGGAGTCGCTCATGAATTGTCTCGAGCCGAATGGCGTCGCCGTGGTAGTGGAAGCCAAGCATCTTTGCATGATGATGCGCGGCGTGGAAAAGCAGAACTCTATCATGAAAACTTCCTGCCTGCTCGGTGCTTTCAAAGACGACGCGCGCACGCGCTCGGAATTCCTCTCGTTGCTCAAGGAATAAATCTGGAGGGACACGCGCTGCCTGCCTCGCCGAAGCATGCGAAGGCGGGTCGTGTCCCAAGTATTAGGGCGCCGACGGCGCGGACGCCCTCCAAGAGAAAATCGGGCGCCATAAAAGCCATTGTAGTATGTTTGCTGCGTCATGCTGTTGACGGTCAGCAAACGCCTCGAATTCTCCGCTTCGCGCCGTTTGTTTGTCCCGCGCTGGACTGAAAGCGAGAACCTGGTCGCGTTCGGACCGGAAGCCGGGGCGCGCTACGGCACCGGCCGCAATTACATAGTTTATTTTGGCTTTACCGGCCCGATCGATCAAGTCACCGGAATGCTGATCAATATCAGCGAAATCAAGGAGCGCGCCGGGAAAGTTGTTGACGAAAAATTCGATCACAAATTTCTCAATGAGGACAATCCTTCATTCCGCGAGCTGCCGCCAACCGCAGAAAACGTTGCCCGACAACTTTATCTCGAGGTTGCGCCCCTCTTTTCTAATGCCGACGCCAAACTGGCGGCCATCCACTTGATCGAATCGCCCGACCGCAGCGCTACATTTTATTCCGACGGCGGCTGCGACGCGAATTACTGGTTCGAGTTTTCGGCCGCTCGCCAAACGATGTCGCCGAATTTGAGTGAAGAAGAAAACAAGAAGCTCTTCGGTAAAGCTATCGCACTGCATGGGCACAATTATCGCGCTCGACTCACCTTTCACACCGATCAGCTCGCCGGAGAAACTCCGCTCGCGCGCCACGACAAGATCGATAATTGCATTCACTCGCTTCGCGCCGAGCTCGACCATCGTCATTTGAACAAGAAAGTGACCGGCTTGAAAGACCGGCCAATCACAACTGAAAGCTTGACCGAATACATTTACCAACGCGTCAACGCCGTGCTTCCATTGCATCGCGTCCGATTGCACGAGCGGGACGATTTTTTTGCCGAGGTTTGGGACGACGAAAGCGTTTTTCTCGGAATGCGAATGAACTTCAGCGCCGCCCATCGATTGCATATTCGTTCCTTTTCTGAGGAGAAAAACGCGGCGCTCTTTGGCAGATGCAATAACCCACGCGGTCACGGTCATCTTTATGTTGCTGAAGCGACGGTAGGTGGAGCGTATGCCGAACGAACGGGAATACTTTACGATTTCAAAGCTCTGCACGACGCGATGGATGAGTCCCTTCGCTCCTGGCGAGATCGACATCTTGATTTGGAGACGGATGATTTTCGCGAAACGCCGTCGACCGGCGAAAATATTGTGCGCGCACTTTGGCCGAAGATCGACAATCGTCTTAATCACCAATTGGTACGGCTGCGTCTGTGGGAGACAGCAAACAATCGATTTACATTGCGAAGGCTGTAGCGGCGCTCTATGAGCGCCGAAACTAGAAAGGTCGGCGGTCGTAGACCGCCGCTACAGGACAAACATGAAACGCTACTTGATCACTGGTGCGAGCCGCGGGATTGGCCGCGCCATTGCAGAAAAATTGGCCGCGCCCGATGTCACGCTGCTTTTACATGGTCGGGATACCGTCGCCCTGGCTGAGACTTGTAAATCGGTGAAGTCCCGCTGCGCGCGCGTCATTTCACTCATTCATGATCTGGCTCTGGGAAAAGGCGTCTCCGATTTGATCACTGAAGTTGGCGACGAACCTCTCGATCTTCTGGTCAACAACGCCGGCGTTGCTGTGGTAAAACCATTCGGTGAAATCACGCAGGTCGAATGGGAACAAACACTGGGCGTGAATGTGACCGCGCCTTTTCTTTTGATGCAGCGCTTCGCGCCGGACATGCCACCGGGTTCGAGCATTGTTAATGTTCTCTCGATCGCGGCCAAAACCGGTTTCGCCGGCTGGAGCGCCTATTGCATGAGCAAATTTGCGCTCGAAGGATTTTCGCAATCGGTGCGGGCCGAGCTGCGCGATCACAAAATTCGCGTGATCAACATTTATCCTGCCGCGACCGATACAAATATCTGGAAGGCAGTGGAGGGCGATTGGCCGCGCGACCAAATGATCTCCCCGGAAGATGTCGCCACCGCGGTCGCCTTTGCTCTGGCCCAACGGTCCGAGGTCCTGGTCGAAAATATCACGCTCGGCAATTTAGGCGGCGATTTGTAAAGTTCGCGTTAGGCAGCACCCATGATCAAAGGCAGTGACATTACCATCAATGTAATCGCGTCGATCATCGCGTCGCTCTTTCTGTTCGCGATCGGTTTTCTCTGGGGAAAATACAAAGAGCGCCGCAAATTCGGGCGCAACCTCGAGGAGTATGATTTCTATCCGTTCACCGTTACCCGCGAGAATTTCGGCGAGTTTAGTCTGAAAGATTTCCGGCTGGGAATGCATTATTTTCTGAAGAACCACGATTATACGGCAGCGCGTCAGCTCATTTTCATCGGCGAGCAGAACAACGTCCGCAATCAACTCGAGCCGGCCGAACAGAAAGTATACGCGCAGCTTTTCGAAAAATACGACGGAAGGAGAGTTGTCGACGACACGAACGAGTATCTCGAGAACTACGTGCGTTTGGTCCGCCTCATCGGCAAATCATTTCCAAATACCGGCATTGAAATTTTGCTTCACAACCTGGCTGATCCGGCGCATTCACTCGTCGTTTTGGAGAATAATGTGACCGGCAGACATCTGCGCGATGGCACGACGAATCTGCTCATCGATTTGAAGAAGCGCCAGCTTCAGAACGAAGATAAACTCAATTACGAGCTCAATATTGGCGCGCGGAAATTTAAGTGCACCACCATCCCGGTCATTCGCAAGGAGTTCGGCGTGGTCGGCGCGATCTGCATCAACATTGATGCAAATTACCTGACCGAGGAAGTAATGAAGGATCAACAGCGAATAGAAGCGTGGTTCAAAAACTTTTGTCGCATCGAAATGCAGGTCGACTGGTTCCTACCTATTTCGGCGAGGCCTGCATCGTCGCCTGATATTCCGGTTTCTTGTGGTACTCGACCAGCCGAAATCCCCAGCCGATCAAAGTCGAGAAATCTTTGGTTGTCGCTTTTTTCTGGCTGAGAAACTTCTCGATCTTCTCTTTCAACTCCGGTTGCTGATCGATCGTGTCCAGGATCTCAAAAATTTCCATCGATAGCAACCAGTCCTCGTGATGTTCCGCTTGCTGCGTCTCCCAAATTTCCCCGAGTCGCTCGTAGCCGGCCTTGCTTTCGCGAATCTTGCGCACCTGCGCGTAGAGATTTTCCAGCTTCTTGCGCTTTGTATCGGAAGGAACCTTGATGGTGCGTTCTTTCGGAACGAGTGCGACCTGATTGTAAGCGTCCTTATCGGCGGCGCCGTTGAAGACGGATCTGATTCGCTCACCCGCGGCCATATCGTACGTGCCCCAGTCGGGATCGAACAAAATACGATCGCCATACTTCGCTGTGCAATTGGAAAAGCTAATCAGCAATGTTTTACCGTCGCGACGCAGCACGTTGTCGATCTTGCCTTCGACTGTAATTCCGCTCTCGAATTCCAGCTTCGTCCTTTTCCCTTCGACAATCTCAGTTTGCTTCCACTTCCCGACCGGCGAGCCGAATCCTTCTTTGTGATAATCTATGCCGTGGCCTTTGAGTTCCTGGTCGCGGAAGGCGAGCGCAGTTTTACCAGTTGTGCGCAGATAAATCGGCGTCTTCCTTTCGTCGATAATCACTTCGGTGAAAACGCCGCTGACCTGCAAACCGGATGAATATTCGCAAGTCGCGACATTGGTGCACTCGATCGCCTTATTGATTCCTTCGAGCCCGCCTACCGAGTACGCCATTTTGCCGGCGAATTCTTCCAGCACATCTCTGAGGTGCTTGAAGTCGCGGCAGACGAAAAGCTGCGGCTGTTTGGTCGTGATATCGAACGGCACATTTGCGGCGTCAATAGAGTAGGGGATCTTTTTCACCTCCGGCTCGAGGCAACTCACGCTCTCACCGATCGATGAAAGCAAGCCGGCGCCGTAAATTTTCGGATTTTCCAATGTCCCGATGAGCCCGTACTCGACCGTCCACCAATGCAGCCGCGAGAGCAGCGCCATTTCCGACGGATTGCCGAGAGTCTTTTGTCGATGTTCGACCAGCTTGGTCGCATCCTCGATTTCCTTCGGATCGCTGTTCGGCTGCTCCTTCAAGATCGACAAATGACGGATCGCCTGGTAGAGCTGGAAATCTTTTTTCGACGACATCGCTTTGGCGCCGACTTCGCCGAAGCGCTGCAAATAATTTGAATATTCGCGATCGACAATAATCGGCGCGTGTCCGGCCGCTTCATGCACGATGTCGGGCGCGGGCGTGTATTCGATGTGATGGATCTGGCGCATGTCGCAGGCGATGACGAGAACTTTGTAAGCCTGAAATTCCATGAACGCGGCCGGAGGAATGAAGCCGTCCACCGCGACCGCGCCCCATTCGATCTTGGCCAGAATGTCGTTCATCTCCTGAATGCGTGGTATGCGTTCGAATGAAATCCCGGTGTCGAGCAGTCCCTGGAAGTAAACTTTGTGCGCGTACTCGCGCAGGAAAAAAATGTTCTGCCGCATGATGAAGCGCCAGACGGCATGATCGACCGGGGTGTAATCGTCGTAGCGTTGATCGACTGCGAATTGCAGCAGATGTTTCGGTGTCGCGGCGACGGCCGCATTATCCAGGCTGATACCGCTGGTGGCTTTCATCGACATCCTCCGTTGCTTGGTAAAATATGACTCGTTTGCGAAGCGGGCAAGAGTGATTCGCGCTATCCATTTGCATAGATTTGCAGCCTCAAGCCGCTTTACCATCTATGGTTTGGACGTCTTCCGCCTGGAACATCGTCAACTCCGACCGCGTGATGTCTTGGTCCGAAGCCAATCTGTCTGCTAACCGGACGCACGCCTGCTCGAACACGGTGCGAGCCAATCTGCCATTGCCGAACGTCGTGGTCCGATTTGCGTAGGCATCGCCGAAGAGTGCATTCGCACGAGCGCGAGCGGCCTCACTTAATTCATAGCCAGCCTTCGCGACCATGCTCTCAAAAATCGTCAACAACTCCGCGGGCGAATAGTCAGGAAAATCGATGTAACGTGTGAACCGAGACCGCAGGCCTGGATTCGATTCGAGGAACCGCTGCATCGGTTCACGATAGCCAGCAACGATGACTACGAGTTCGTCGCGATTGTCTTCCATCGCTTTGAGCAATGTGTCGATTGCCTCAGTTCCGTACGTGTCGCCTTCCTGGCCTTTTGCAGCTCTCGCTAACGCATAAGCTTCGTCAATGAACAAAACCCCACCCAAAGCTTTTTTGATAACTTCAGCTGTCTTGAGAGCAGTTTGCCCGAGATAACCACCGACTAGACCGCTGCGATCGGTCTCCACGAGATGCCCTTGAGGGAGAAATCCCATCGCCTTGTATATCTCAGCGAGTAAGCGTGCCACCGTCGTCTTCCCGGTGCCAGGATTACCGGTGAATACAAGATGGACAGTTAATTGCCCCGAAGGCAAACCCTGCTCTACACGAAGTCGTTGAACTCTCAGATAGTTTACGAGACTTCGCACCTCGTGTTTGACTGGCTCCAACCCGGTCAGTGCATCGAGTTTCTGGAGCAGCTGTTCGACAACCATAACCGGTTTCTTGATCTCTGGACTTTTCGTAAGAGGCTTGTCCGGAGAAGTCGGTGTACCCTCCGACGACGGCTTATCGTTCGAAATCTCTCGTTTTGGTGAAGGAGCTTTATCTTTATTTGCAGCAACTCCCGAGCGGATTAGCTGAATTACCTTGATCGCAGCTTCGCGATCCAACTCGTCGTTAAACGTAAACTGATGATTCTTTCCAGAGAGCTTCTGAAGGACAAGGTACCCGCCCTGTTCAAACACATTCGCCACTGTGCCGAAATCAATTGTTTTGCTGGCAATTCCACCAATAAAAAGAATTCGCCTGTTCGTGATGTAAAGCGGACCACCGTCGATTCGTTGGAGCTGGTCTGTACTGACACCGCCTCGCCGGACTTTTCGAATTTCATACAATTGGGCATACGCTCCGAAACCGCATTGTTCTCCCGATTGGAGAGCTATGTCGACCCTCTGGTCAGGCAGAATGCCTTTATCGAGCAGAGATAGATGCCAGCATCGAACGAATTTGTTCTGCTCATTGCCTTCAAACTTGACCCCATAATTGTCCAAGAACTTGGCTACATTATTCGCCTCATCATCAGCTACACGTCGCTGGATGAATATCCTTTGAAGAGTAGCGGCTAGGGCTTTGCGCGCGGGCTCCCGGAGTAAAGCTTCTTCGTCGGCGAGCGGAATTCGTAGATTTCGGGCATCACGTGTTATTGCTTCATGTGTTTCAACAGAAACTGCGTCTTGGCCAAGAAGATATTCAGCTCGTCGTAGGAATTCTCGTTTTATGACTCTTTCGCGGACAGCAGATACTTCCTGATCTGCCAGACCGAGCGCAGTTTTCAACTCGTCGAGGTAAGCATTCTCGGCGACATCCAGCTTGTTGTCGTTGAAAAGAAACTCCTTCAACGCTTGTTCCCATAAGGATATTAGAACAGATCGCGCCGTTTCGCCGGTAACACCGAAGCTGCTCAACTTAACCTGCGCGTATTCTGGATTTACATTCGCTAGACCGTGCTCGGCCAAGCGCGTCTCTAAAGCAGCGCGTGCATCAGCTTCTAGACACTTGTTGCGCACGCTCTCAAATACTGAGCGGTCGCGAAAGGGCTGGGATCTGAACGGGCGTAATGGAGGCGATTCAGGGGCGACGTCTGACACGCGCTAATTTAAATTTAGGTGGCGACCGCGCAAGTTGGGCGAGGAAACGCAGCAACGTTAAAAAATAATCACGGTGTTGCCGACACTCACCAAATCTTTAACCCGCGCGGCATCCCAGTTGGCCAGACGAATGCAGCCGTGGCTGGCGGCGCGGCCAATCGTTTCCGGATTATTCGTCCCGTGGATGCCGATACCTGTTTTGTTCAAAGCCATCCAGAGAACGCCCACGAGATTATTCGGCCCGGGCGGAAGGTTATAATAATTTTCGGTGCGCACACCGTAATTGAGCATGCCTTCATCGTAACGAAACCACGGCCAGGTGGTGGCGCCGAGAATTTTCCATGTCCCCACTGGCGCCGGCAAAGATGTCGATCCTGGCGTGATCGGAAAAATGCAGACGAGCTGATCCTTATCGAACACTTCGAGCAGGTGTTCCTTTGTATCGATATAAATTTTGCGCGCGGCGAACGCCGGATTTTCAGGAATTTTCCCTTCCGTGATTTTTTCAATCTCGAACGGCAGCACATTTGGAACTTTGAGAACTTCACCGGGTTGCAAGTGTTCCCAATCTTTTCCGGGATTCAGTTTTTGAATGTAAGTCTCGGCCGAATGATAACGCTCGGCCACAAATTCGAGCAGCGATGCATAGAGCAACGCCTTCAATTTCGCCTGCTCGGCGTGGCTGCTCGGCGCGGGTCCAACGAATTTCAAGTCTTCCGGTTTAATCGTGTAGGTCGTGAACGTGACCGGCACTTGATCGAGTAACCATTGATCGACAAAGCCAGTTTCGCGCATGAGATGCGAATGTTTGTAGGAGATGAGCGCCTTGCGAAAAAATTCGCCCATCTTGCCATCGATCTTTCCCGGGCCGAAATCACTGTTATCGAGAAAAATCTGGAGTCTCGTCGCTGTGTCCTCATCGTAGTTGGGTAACGCCGCGATAATCTCGGGGGTTGATTTGGCCTTGGGTGAGTTCTTTGCTCTTGGCGGCGGGCGACGGAGCGGTGTCGGTGTCGGTCGCGGCCGGAAAAGCCACCACTGACCGGCAGCTGCGTCGGTCGCGGGAAGAATTGCAATTGATGCGATGGCGATTACGAACAAGAACTTCATTGGCGGAAAGTAATGCGCCGAAGAATGCAATTGCGCAAATTTGACTTGCTCAGCACCTAGCGATTCGCTCCGACCGGGAACATGACCTTTTCCGGCGCGGCGTTGAGTGCGGCGAGGAGTTTTGGAATCAAGCGTGTTTTGATTGAGCCGGCTTCCCGCGGCGGCACAAGGTAGCGCACGATCGCATCGACCCAGGTCACTTCATCGACCCGAAAAATGACGCGCGGACGTTCGTGGACTTGCAGCTCGTCCACCGGTGTCCGCGCGAGGAGGTCGCGATAGACACTCACCCGTTCGATCATTTCCTCGCCAATCTCTTCTTCAACGACGCGCTGCATTGTCTTGGCCACAAATTCCAAGTTGCTTTGATACGCGATCTGAAACTTGATTTCGTTCCAAATATAGGGAAAGAGCGGCCACGAATAATTATAAACGATTGAGTCGAGCACTTTTTCGTTTGGAAATCGGATGGTGCGGCCGCTCGGGTGATCGCCCGAAATATATTGGCCGCCGAATTCCCAGAGCGTCGTGTCGAGATACCCGACATCGATTACGTCGCCGGTGGCATCATCGATTTTGATCCGATCGCCGACGCGAAATGGTTGGCGAACGAGGATGTAGATCCAGGCGATGAAGCTTTTCATCGGCGTCTGCACGGCCAGACCGATAATGATTGATCCCACGCCGAGCGCAGCCAGTGCCGGATACCAATTCACAAAAACCACGGAGACAGCGACGAGTCCGATAATCAACGCCGTGATCAAATACTCGACCCGCTGAAGCGTGAAACGCGTCGAAGCGTCGTCAATACGACGGAGCGCGTAAACCGAGATTGCTTTTGCAACCGCCAGAACAAGGACTACCAGGGCGGTACCGCGGATGATCCGGCGTGCCAGGTCGATCTGCGCCGGCGAAAGCGGGACGAATTTCGATTCCACCAGATAATACAAAACTGCGCAGCCAATCAACAGGAGCGCATGCGTCACGAACCAGAACTTGTCCGTTCCTCGCGCCTTGACTTTTTCGCCCGGCTTTTTTTCCCCGCCCGCTCGAGCCAGCTCTTTGCGGACTTCCGGTTGTTGCTCGAGCTCTTCCTTCGTTTCAGGCATCAATTATTGAATCGGAGGAACGTTATCCGGTGCGTGTCGCGACTGATTGTCGATCTTGCGGATTGTCTCAGGCAGTTTTTGCCCAGGCGCGCAAGACCTCGGCCACGCTCCAGGCTTGGGCGATGCAGCCGCCGGCCAGGTGGGGCTCACCTGCATCGAACACTTCGCTGATTGTGCCAATGCCGTTGTCGCTCAGATGGACTGGAAAAACTTCGAGAAACTTGCGCGCCGCAGCTCGGTCGTGAGGATGAACTTTCAACCACGCATCGATGAATGGACCGATTAACCAGGCCCAGACCGTGCCTTGATGATAGGCGCCGTCGCGCGAACGCAGGTCGCCAAAGTAAATCGGTTTGTAATCAGGACTATCGGGCGAAAGAGTGCGCAGACCCACCGGTGTGACCAATTTCTTCTCGACCACGTCGAGCACAGAGCTCCAGCGTTCCGCGTCGAGCACCGGATGGTCGAGCGAGATGGCGAACAACTGATTTGGCCGGCACGACGAATCGTTGCTCGAGCCGCCGTCAACATCAACAACGTCGTAAAGATAACCGCCCTCCCCGAACCAAAATCGATTGTTAAATGAGGCGCGCGCACGTTCGGCATGTTCCTGATAGCGTTGCCCGGAAGTTTCGTCGCCGGTTTCACGCAACCAACTGGCGAGGAGGCAAAGCGCGTTGTACCAAAGCGCGTTGATCTCAACCGCTTTGCCGCGCCGCGGTGTCACGACCCACTCGCCCATCTTGGCGTCCATCCAGGTAAGCTGATACCCTTCTTCGCCCTGCATGAGCAGACCGTCGCTTGGATCGACACGAATATTGAACTTCGTGCCATGCAAATGATGTTCGGCGATGCCGATTAACACTGGCAGAAGAAGTTTCAATGTGGTGCGATCGGCCGTCCGCTCCAGGTAACGACCCAGCGCATGGAAAAACCAAACCGTTGCGTCGGCGGTGTTGTATTTCCCTTCCTTCGCGCCATCGGGAAACATGTTTGGGATCAGCCCGTCGCGCACGTAATGGGCGAATGTGCGCAAGATGTAGCCCGCCTCGAGCCAGCGGCCGGTAATCAAGGTCAGCCCTTCGAGACTGATCATCGTGTCGCGTCCCCAATCTGTGAACCAGTGATAACCGGCGATGACGGTGCGGACTTCATCGCCGGCGGCGTGCGCGCGCGCAGCTTCTTCGAACCGTTCCGCGGGCGTAATGACAAATTGATCGGCCGCAAAAACCAGCTCCGCCGGAAAACTCTGGCGCGCCTTCGGAATTGCGACGTGAAGGAGGCGGGCACGCCGCTCGCATTCGGCCGCGAGAACCTCCTCGGGGCCGAGAACATTGATAATGTCCCACGGCTCAGTCGAGCCGACTAACGTAGCTGTGCTTCGCTCGGTCAGCGCCACTCGAAAAAATCCCGGGCTCCAGAGTTCGCCTTCGTACGAATAACCTCGCTGCTGCTCGATGCGATAAACCACTTGGGGAATTTTCGATGGAGCAATCGTGAAAGCAGACTCGCGGCCATGGAGTTGCATGCGGAGCGGCGGCAGTTTTCGACGCGCCGCGGCGATCTCATAACGGCCATCGACCGCGGTGAGTTTATAGGGCGCCGCCAGGTCCGTGTCGACCGGCGCTTCGTGATGTCGAAAATGAAAAGCGGGACGCAATTCGAGTTCGGGAGGCACTCCTTTTGAGACCACCCGATAGCTGACATGAACCGTGTTCTGCAAATGTGGCAGCAAAACGCGCTTCTCGACCACGACATCGCGAACATGATAAGTCCAGATGGGAAGCCCATCCTCGAGCCGGAACTCCGTTAAATAATCGGCGCTTTTTAAATCGAGTTGTCCGCCGGCGCGCTCTTCCGCGCCGAGAGAAACGACATCATTGTCCCTGAAGCGCAGAAATTCCGAGACATGATTCCACATCACGATGCGCCCGAGCGGTCCCGGTAGCGCCGCGATGAGCAATCCGTGATAGCGCCGCGTCACCGCGCCGGAGACGGTGCCGGAGGCATAGCCCCCGAGACCGTTGGTCACAAGCCATTCGCGATTGAGCAAAAGCTCGCGCGACATGCGCGCGCCGTCCCACGGCATCGCACGAACCACCGGCTGGCTCGTTTCAAATTGCTTGTTCATCAATTGTCGCCGCGGACGTGAAAATGCGTCAGCCCCATCTTCTTCGCTTGGGTTGACGCCGTGGCGTTTTCTCCGGCACGAGTCGTAAGGCGACTGTCGCTTCCGCCGGTAATGTCCAATTCTCCTGTGTTGCCACGGTCGCGGTTCCAGATCCGCCATAGCGGGCGGATTCACTCGACAAAAGAGTTTCCCATTCCAAGCCAAGCGGTGGGGCGAGCAACGGCTCTGGAATAGGGCTGAGCTCGCGGTTTTCGCCAAAGTTTACCACCAACAGTCGGTCGTCGATGTTTCCCGTGCTGAAATAGCGGAGCACAAAGCTCGCTGGTCCAAGCACCGCGCCGTCCACTCCATTTTGTTTCTGTTCACGAAAACGCGAGTCTTCCCGGCGCAATCGCAAAAGATCGACATGCAGATCATAAAGTTCTTTGTTTTTTTGCCGTTCCGAAAAATCAAGTTTGGAACGCACGAAGACAGTTGGATCAGATGGGACCGGTAAGCGTTCCTGCACTTCTTTAGTGGCAAAGGATGGAAATTGGGCGAGAAACGTGAACCGCCCTTTGCGAATGGCTTCGCGCATTGGGCCGTCACCCACATCGGTGAAAAATATGAACGGCGTGGAGGCGCCGAACTCTTGGCCTTGAAAAAGTAGAGGCGTCCATGGACCAAGCAAGAGCAGCGCAGTCATCGCGCGGTGGCGGCCAGGCGAACTTTGAAAACGCAGCCTCTCGCCCGCCGCGGTATTTGAAACTTGATCGTGGTTCTCGATGAACGCCACGAACGCTTCCGGCGTTGCCCCCGACGTCGGAGTGCCTCGGGGCGCTTCCTGCCACAAATACGGCTGCCCTTGGAACAAATAGCCGTACTTGGCCGCGGAAACGAATTCCTGAGGACTGCCCAGATAATCGGTGTAGTACGCCTCGCGTTTTCCGGTAAGCGCGACGACGGCGCTGTGATGAAAATCATCGTTCCAAACTGCGTCGAGATCGTCGCCGCCTTGGCTGCGCGGCCGAATCAGTTTCACCTCCTGCCGCTCGTTCTCTGCGACCAAAATGATCGAACGTGAACCCGCTGCCTCGCGCGCGGCACGCCCGATTGCGCCGATAATGTATTCGTCGGACGTGTCCTTTACCTCCTGCGTCGCGTCGAACCGAAAACCGTCAAAATGAAATTCGTCGATCCAGTAGCGACCGTTGGTGATGAAGAATTCGCGCACCGGGCCCGAGTCCGGCCCATCAAAGTTGATCGATTCGCCCCAATCATTTTTTTCGTAGCGCTCGGTGAAGTAATGGTCGGAAAACATGCGAATGTAATTTCCGTCGGGGCCGAAGTGGTTGTAAACAACATCAAGAATCACGCCCAGGCCTAACGAGTGGGCATGATTGACAAAGCCGCGCAGATCGTCCGGCCCGCCATACAAATGGGTGGGTGCAAACAGGTCGACCCCATCGTAGCCCCAGCCGAAATTTCCCGGGAAATCGGCGATCGGCATCATCTCTACGACCGTGATGCCAATTTTCGCCAGCTCCGATAACTGTTTCGCAGCCGATTCCCACGTCCCTTCGGGAGTGAACGTGCCGATGTGCATTTCGTAAATAACCTGGCCTTTCATTTGCAAACCCGGCCACTGCGAATCCGTCCACGGAAACGTCGTTGGATCGACAATGCAGGAGGAATCGTGCGGCCCATAAGGTTGAAAGCGCGAGGCCGGATCGGGATGGAAATGCTCCGCGTTGTTTATGCGAAAGCGATAAAACGATCCTGCGCCGACCCCGGCCGCGCCGGAAAAATAACCGCCCACTTCAGCTTGAAGCGGATGAAATGTTCGCTTCGCATTTTTCTCCGCGCTCTCTTCTAGGACAAGATCGACATGTTGCGCTTTCGGCGCCCAGACCCGGAAATGGGTTGTGTCGGCGGCGATCAATTCCGCCCCAATCGGATAGCGGCGCTTTGCGAGGTCAGCCACGCCACTCTTTCGCTCAGGAACGCTTTGCCGGCTGTGCATGGAAGTGACTTCGCTTTTCATCCCAGGAAAAATGGATTTGGATTTATTGTGCCCGGCCCGGGCGACCGCTATTTTGGCACAAGCTACCTAAACTTCTGTAATCGACCAAAATTTACCGAACGCAGCCGGCCAACTGCGATCGACAACACTTTTACGGGCGCTCTCGCCCATGCGTTTGCGCAATGCAGGATCGACAATCAATTCGCGAATAGCACGAGTGAAATCTTTCACGTCATGCGATTTCGTGATCAATCCGCTCCGGTTATCCTCCACCAATTCCTTCGGTCCACCCGAATCGGAAACAACAACTGGAACACCCGAAGCCTGCGCTTCGATGATGACATTACCGAATGTGTCGGTTGTGCTGGGAAAAACAAAAACGTCCGCCGACGCGTAAGCGGTGGCCAGTTCCTTGCCGGTTAAATAGCCGGTGAAACATGCTTCCGGCAGCGATTCGGAAAATGCCTCGGAATAGGGGCCATGACCGACGACGAAAAGCTGGACCGACAGTCCATCGTCGCGCAAGCGCCGATAAGCACTGGCTAAAATATCGAGATCTTTCTCGCGTGAAACACGGCCGACATAAAGAAGGCGAACCTGGCCATTGCGCGCGCCGAATTTCTCGAAGAAGGCCGGATCGCGCCGTTTCGGATGAAACAATTCGGTGTCGAGGCCGCGCGGGAAGATTTTCAGCTTGGCCGGATCGAGGCCGCGCTTGATCCAGCTTTGCCGATATTCGTCTGAATTGACAAAGATGGTGTCGAGCTGGCCGTAGAACCATTGCATGTAACGCCAGGCTATGCTTTCGAGGAAGCTGTCTTCGGTCAGAATGCGAATGTATTGGGGAAAATCGGTGTGATAGATCCCGCTGGTTTGCAGATTGAGCATCTTGGCCGCAAGCAACGCGGTGAGCCCGATCGGGCCCGGAGTGCTGATAATGATCTCGGTGAATCTTTCCCGTTGAATGTAATCGAGCATTTGCAAAATGGGTGGGAAACTTAACTTTTGCAATTCGTATTCGGGCAACTCGAATTCCCCAATCGGTTGAAAATTTTTGATCGGGATGTCGTCGATTTGCAGCTCGCGCCGGGAGGTAACAACGATCAATTCCTTGCCGGCGGCGGCGCCGGCCGCGGTCATTTTCCGGATGGTGGTGGCGACGCCATTGACATCCTCGAGCGTATCGGTGAACCAAGCGCGCTTTTGGTTTTGCAGCGCCGCCGGAACCTGTCCCGTTAACTCTTGAAAAATGTCCCGCAACCATTTCCGCGACGGCGCCTGGCTATGAAACCCGTAAATGTAAGGCGTGAGGATGACCAGGATCGGCGCAATCGCGCTGAGCGCTTGCATGCTTTCCATCATATTCCCGGCGGTGATTTGCTGGACGAACTTTTGGAAGAAACGAAACGCAAGTTGCTCCGCCACCATGTTGGCCATCAAAAATGCCCGGCGCTCCGGCTCGGCCACACTGTTGAGGTCCTGCGCGAGTTTCGCCTTCAATTCCGATTTCGCGAAATAACCCGAAAGCTCTTTCCAGAGCGACATGTTGGCCGGCTTTGCCAGTTCAAAAATTTTTCCCGATAAAACGCCCTGCGCGATGAAGCTCAATTTTTCCGCGAGCGTGAATTCCGTCGGGTCGCGGCCCTCCATGAAACGAGAAAACATCTGTTCGAGCAGGGTGGCGTTCGAGCCCAGGTTCTCGTGAAAACGGTCCTGGATAAAACAGGAGACGGTATTGTAAAAGCCATGCGAAAGGGCGAGGGGAGTACCGCTCTGACCCTGTGCATTGCATCGACCTTCGCGGACGTGGTCGAGGAATTTCTCAATCGAGTTTGCTGGCGGTGTCTCGGTGTAAGCCGAGGCGACGAACATGCCTCCGTGATCGTCAGAACCGCCGATGAAAATTTTTCGCCACGGCTCGGCGTGAGTGGGTGCAAGATTGTGTCGCTCGGCCAGCTTGTCGATCTTGCCGGGGGTAAGAGAGCTGAAAAGAGTTTCGGCCAGCTCGCTTAGAAGAGCGTCACGCAAACCATTGATTCCTTCGAAATGTTTGAAAAGCAGGATCAGTCGCTCAAGATGGGACGCCTCCAGCTTGCCGTTGATGCTGTAGAGAGGGTGGGCGACTGCGTGCGCGATTTGTCCGGCCTGAAGATAGCGCTGCAGCGCAAAGATATTGTCACGCACAACTGCGATATCGTCATGCTGTCTTTCGGAAATGCCCCAGACCAGGAGATGAACCTTGCACGGATCTTGCGGAAAATTGGTTGTAACCTGTTCACTAATGAATGTGTTAGGTAAGTCCATAATTTGCAGGCAACCTTCGATCGAATCATGGTCGGTGATCGTCACGTAATCCATTCCGCCCTCGAGCAATTGGCGATGCAGGTCCTTGGGATCGGAGTAGCTGTCGGGAAAATCGAATCGGCGGAACAACCATTCCTCCGATCGCGCGCTGTAGCGCGAATGGATATGAAGATCGCACTTGCTCATTCCATTAACCGCGGCGGTTTGTCGTTGACCTCTGCTCGGCAATCCAGTCTCGATACGTGGTTGGTGTTCTCATTCCGTCCATCGTATCAATAAGATCGACAATCTGGCGCCAAACAGTCGGATAAGAATAATCTGGCGGATGGATGCCAAGGCGGACCAGAGGCGCGCTTTTCACAAGTTGAACGAGCGCGGCATTCCAAATCAGGCTCACGCCGCGTCGCCAATTGCTGCGAACACTGTAAACGAGCGACCTGGCCGGGAAATCTTCACCCGAGCGCAGGTCACGCACCGTTCGCAGCCGCGTCGTATATTCCAATTCAGCATCGCGCGCGGCGCGCTCTCCCTCGTTGCCGAGTAGCCAGGCCGGAGCGACGAAACCGCGCGGAGTCAGGCCGTTCGCCAGAAATTCATCGCGTGCGGCCGTGATTCGGCGGAACGCTTCCTGGTAACCGAGGTCGTAGAACTCGCCTTCGTCGTTAGTGTAGAATCTGGTCAGGAATTTCTCCGCCCAGGTTTCGTCGCGACCGCGTGGGCGTTCGTGAAAATAACCGTGGATGACAATCTCATGGCCGGCCGATTCCAAATCCCGCAGCCAGGAAACGAATTGTCGATCTTTCATTGCTGGACCCGCGTGATGGTAATCAGGGACGACGAGAAGCGAACAGACGCGAACCCCGCGATGACTCAGTTCTGAA
>WNFX01001955.1_pt1 | contig 20918 bp, 12 predicted proteins | sample 5400111 | NCBI WGS metagenome assembly WNFX01 (sample SAMN13153363, study PRJNA577476) | soil metagenome | isolation source: 40 cm soil or saprolite under grassland replicate 1 | place: USA:California | collected 2016-06-15 | reverse complement strand
CCCAATCTTGTGCTCACGCCGCACCTCGGCGCCTCCACAGTCGAAGCACAGGAGAGCGTTGGCATCGAGATTGCGCAATCTGTCCGCGCGGTGCTGCTCGAAGGCACCATTCGCGACGCTGTGAATATGCCCAACCTTGACGCGAAAACGTTGGCGATCATCGGACCGCATCTGCGTTTCGGCGAAAAGCTCGGCAAATTTCTATCGCAGATCGCACCGAAGCGCGCCGAATCTCTCAACATTAATTACAGCGGTAAAGTCAACGAGGCGGATACGACTGCGATCACTCGTGTGGTGTTGAAAGGCTTTTTGCAGATCGCCGGTGGCAGCGAAGTCAACGAAGTCAACGCGCCCGCGTTTGCCGAGACTCTCGGTGTGAAAGTTACCGAATCGCGATTGAGCGCGCCGGGGGATTATACGGACATGCTCGAACTTTCGGCCGTCGCAGAAGGAAAAACGGTATCGGTCGGTGGTGCATTCTTCGGAGCTACGCCGCGAATCGTCAGCATCAACAGTCGGCCGGTTGAAGCCCGTCCGCACGGCGTGGTGCTCGTGTTGGAAAACACCGATCGCCCCGGGATGGTCGGGCGAATCGGCACGCTGCTTGGCGAACACGGCGTGAACATTGCCACCATGTCGCTCAGCCGGAATCAGGCCGGTGGCACGGCACTCACGGTCTTGAATCTCGACACCGTGCCCAGCGAAGAATTGCTGACTCAGATTCGCGCGAGCGAAGACATCCACTCTGCCCAAGTGATTCAACTTTAAAATGTGGTAGGGCGCGACCGCCGGCCGCGCCGAGGACAGCTACCAGCCGGCAGCGTTCCGAAAAATCCGGTTCAAACTAATTCCCTTGCCGAGGACGAGTCGATCCGATAGAACTCGTCGAATATGGACTTCAGCGCTCATTCTATTCTTTGGGTTTTGGTTATCGGCCTTGTTGTCGGTGCTATCGCAAAGCTGTTAATGCCTGGGAAAGATCCCGGTGGCTGCATCATTACGATTCTGCTCGGCATCGCCGGCGCATTCGTAGGGACCTGGATCGGTCGCATTTTTGCGGGCGAGAATTACATCGCCGGTTGGATCATGTCTGTCGTCGGCGCAATGATCCTGTTGTTGCTGTATCGATTGCTTTTCAGGCGCGGCGTGTAGCAGGATGCGCCTTATCGCGGTGCTTGCCGCGGCGAGCACCGAGCGATTGATCAGGCGTTCGCCGTGGCGAACGCCTCTACGCATTTCGGGTCCAGCATTTCGACGCGACGGCTTCCGCGCTTCAACAGCTTAACCCCGCGTTTGCTCTGTATTGGGAATGCGGGATGGTCATTCCTTCATGGCCGCGCCGACAAGAAGGCGAGTGATCATTGCATTTGCCGCGCTCTATCTAATCTGGGGTTCGACGTTTCTTGGTATTCGGTTCGCGATCGAGACGATCCCACCATTTTTAATGGCCGGTGCGCGATTCGTGCTGGCGGGAGTAATCATGTATGCAATCGCCTGGTCGCAAGGCATCAGCAAATCGAGCTGGGCGAACTGGCGCACATCGCTAATCATCGGCGCATGCTTGCTCCTCGCAGGCAACGGCGGCGTGACAATCTCAGAAGAGTACATCGACTCGGGGCTGGCGGCGCTGATCGTGGCGATTGTTCCCATTTACATCGTGCTGCTGGGCTGGGCGGCGGGAATGGCGCCCAAACCAACTCCAATTGTGTGGCTCGCCCTCGTAGGAGGTTTTGTTGGGGTGGGCATTTTATTTGGGCCGGCCCTGCGTTTTTCCTCAAACGGCGACCGACATCCTGCAATCGGAATATCGATTCTGCTCGTCTCATCTTTCATCTGGTCGGTAGGCTCGCTTTACTCGCGCGTTGCAAAACATGCAGCCTCACCATTCCTCACCGCCGCTCAACAAATGCTCTGCGGAGGAATGCTCCTTTTATTCACAGGTATCGCGACGGGCGAGTTACAACGCCTGCATCTCAGTTCCATCTCGATGTTATCGCTGGCTTCATTTATTTATCTGGTGATCATCGGCGCTGTGGTTGGATACACGGCTTACATTTGGCTGCTGCGTTACTGTGAGCCGGCGAAGGTTGCGACTTACGCATACGTGAATCCGATTGTCGCAGTCCTGTTAGGCGCCCTTTTTGCAGGCGAAACCGTGACTGTGCGCACGTTGATTGCCGCTAGTCTCATTATCGGGTCTGTTGCGCTTGTAATCACGGCGCAGCAACTAAGGGCGAGAGTTGAGCCAGCTATTAGCGCTGCATTAGAGCCCGCTGATTGAACATTTATGAGCAGCGAAAATCTGTCTCGTGATCCGAAAGAACCTGTCGTGGGCGGCAGTCGAACGGATCGACAGGGAACAATCGCCGTGGTCACGCGCAACTGGCAGGCGGAAGTTGAGACTGCGCAAACCTATCGCGATCTGGCCGAGCGCGAGCGCGACGAGAGACGCAAAGGCGTTCTTTTGCGCATGGCCGAAGCGGAAGAGCGCCATGCGCAGCGTTGGGAGAAGAAGCTTAGAGACCTCGGTGCGAAGCCACCTGTGTTCAAAGAAACGATTGTGCGTCGATTAAATCGTTGGTGGAACAAAATTGCCGGAGCCGAGATCGCCATTCATCGCATGGAAGCGACAGAAGAGCGGCAGGAAGCGCAATTTCATGATCAAGCCCAGCGCGCCTTGGCGGGCGAACAGGATGTGCAGGAATTCCTGCGACAAAGCGCGCTCGAAGAAAAAGCGCACGCGCGGGCGTTGAGCGCAATGGCGCCACCGGCTGGTCCGCGCACTGCGCTGGACAAGATCCTGAAGCGCGAACGCTGGCACGGACGAGGGGGCAGTTGGGTGGCCGATGCGATTTACGGCGCAAACGACGGGCTGGGCGCCGTGTTTGGAATTGTTTCAGGCGTGGCGGGCGCAACCAACAACCAGCAACATTACATCTTGATCTCCGGTCTTGCGGGAATGCTCGCTTCCACGCTGTCGATGGGCGCAGGCGCGTACCTTGCCGCAAAGAGCGAAGCTGAAGTTTATGAAGCGGAGATTTCGCGTGAACGCGCAGAAGTGGAAGAAAATCCCGAGGAAGAAATCGAAGAGATGTCGCTTTTCTATCAATTGCAGGGATTCACACCTGAAGAATCACAGAAAATGGCTGAGCGCCTCGCACAACAACCTGAACAATTCGTGCAGGCGATGGCGCAAAGCGAGCTGGGCCTGTCCGAGCATCGCTTCCCAAATCAATGGACTGCTGCGACGTCGGCTGCGATCTCCACTGCGATCGGCGCTTTTGTTCCAATCATTCCATTCTTTTTCATTGGTGGCATGACTGCAGTGGTCACTTCCTTCGCCATCAGTTTGGCAGCGCACTTTATTGTCGGCGCATTAAAATCACTGATCACCATGCGATCCTGGTGGGCGTCAGGCTTGGAGATGACGTGGATCGGCATCATCGTCGCGGTCGTCACTTACGGACTCGGCCTGGCTTTTGGTTCGCTTGGCTGAACCCTTGTATGTCTCTGGATGCGGACCGAGTTAATCGGCTCGACCGGCGGGACGTCCCAAGATTGGGATGAGGAAATCCCGGAAGTGGAATTAAGCGAATGCCGCGGCGATTCGGTTAGTGAGCGCAAATCACTTGCGAGCGTGCAATTTGATAGGGATAAGCAGGGTTGGCACGAGCATTGCAAAGCAATTGACACTACGCGCAACACGCGGTTGAAAAATAGCCGGTGACAAAAATTCTAATCGCAGACGATCAGCGGGATGTGCTCGAAGCGCTGCGGATCTTGCTCAAGAGCGAAGGTTATCAGACGGAAGCAGTCACGTCGCTCGCCGGCATCTTCAACGCCCTGGAAAAGAAAGATTATGCGTTATTGCTGATGGATCTTAATTACTCGCGCGATACCACCTCGGGCCAGGAAGGCTTATCAGCCATTCCAAAGATTCAGGAGATCGACAACACGCTCCCGATTGTGGTGATGACTGCCTGGGCGACGATTGAGTTGGCCGTAGAAGCAATGAAAAAAGGGGCGCGTGATTTTGTGACCAAACCGTGGGACAACGAGCGCCTGCTCACGATCGTGCGCACACAACGCGAGCTGGCCATGGCTCTGCGCCGGGGTCGAAAGCTTGAAGCAGAGAATCAGCTTTTGCGAGGCGGCATGCCGGATCTGATCGCGGAATCCCCGGCGATGCAGCCCGTGATGAAAATGATTTCACGGGTCGCGCCATCTGATGCAAACGTGCTGATCACTGGCGAGAACGGAACTGGCAAAAGCTTAATTGCGCGGGCGATTCACGCTCTGTCACCGCGAGCATCGCATACGATGATCACGGTAAACATGGGCGGCTTGTCCGAGACCCTCTTCGAGAGTGAACTCTTCGGACACGTAAAGGGCGCTTTCACGGACGCGAAAGCAGACCGCGCAGGTCGGTTTGAGCTCGCGGACGACAGCACCCTTTTCACGGACGAGATCGCAAATATCCCTCTTGCTCAACAGGCAAAACTGTTGCGAGTAATCGAGACAGGAGATTTTGAACGGGTTGGCTCATCGAAAACTCTGCATGCGAACGTGCGCATCATCTCCGCCACAAATGCAGAACTTGAGAATGAAGTTGCAGCCGGTCGTTTTCGGCAGGACCTCCTGTTTCGCCTGAATACCATCCAGATCGCATTGCCGCCTTTGCGCGAGCGACGAGAGGACATCATGCCGCTTGCAAACAACTTTCTTCGTCAACACCAAGAGCGTTATCGGAAGCAGGTCACCGGTTTCGACGAGGTGGCGAGAGAGCGTTTGCTGCAGCATCGTTTCCCGGGAAATGTTCGGGAACTCGATCACGTCGTCGAACGCGCCGTCCTAATGACGCAAGAGCGAGAAATCCGAGCTACCGATCTCGGTCTGACGGCGGGCGGCGGCGAATCGCGCAACCTGGAGGAAATGAGTCTCGAAGAAGTGGAGGCATTTCTCATTAAAAAGGCGCTCGCTCGAAATGATGGCAACGCACGCAAAGCGGCGGAGGCCCTCGGGCTGAGCAGAAGCGCCTTCTACCGACGCCTGCAACAGTATGGCCTCTGAAAATTGCCGATTGCCGATTGCCGATTGTGGCTTGCAGCTTTGATGGCCCGTAAACCAAGAAATCCGCACCGCCTTTCCTACGAAGGCAAGATTACCTGGCTCACGTTTGCTGCGGTGGTGCCTGCGATTGCGGTTGCTTTCGGGCTTCTTTGGTTCGGTGAGTACAGCGCGAAGCTGCAATGGACGCTAACGATTATCATCATTGCTTGCTTTGTCCTGTTTATCTCTTCCGCCCGAGAACACATCGTTCATCCTCTGCAAACGATGTCCAATCTGCTGGCAGCGCTACGCGAGGGTGATTATTCGATCCGTGCGCGCGGCGCTCGTGAAGGCAGCGCATTGGGAGAAGTGCTGCTCGAAGTTAATTCGCTCGGCGAAACGTTGCGTCAGCAGCGCCTCGGCGCATTCGAAGCGACCGCGTTGTTGCGCACGATCATGAGTGAAATCGATGTCGCAATCTTTACTTTTGATCCCGAACGGCGTCTGCGGCTCATCAATCGCGCCGGCGAAATGTTGCTTAGCCAGCCAATGGACAAGCTTTTAGGCAAAACAGCGAAAGAACTTGCTCTCGACACATGTCTTAACGCTAACGAGGACGAACCCCTTACATTGAATTTCCCCGGCGCTTCAGGTCGTTGGGGTGTTCGGCGGAGCACGTTTCGCGAACAGGGATTACCTCACGAGTTACTTGTGCTAACCGATCTCAGTCGCACGCTGAGGGAAGAAGAACGTCGCGCCTGGCAACGACTCGTGCGTGTCCTCGGCCATGAGATGAACAATTCGCTGGCGCCCATCAAATCGCTTGCCGCGAGCCTAGAATCGCTGCTGCGGCGCGAACCGCTTCCGCCGGATTGGAAAGATGATGCGAGCGCCGGGTTAAATTCTATCGCGTCGCGGGCCGATTCACTCGGCCGTTTCCTGCAAGCTTACACGCGGTTAACAAAGCTTCCGCCGCCTCAAAAACAAGATGTCGATCTTGCCAAGCTGGTACAGCGTGTCGTGGATTTGGAACCAAGGCTCAAGGTAGGAGTTGTACCAGGTCCAAAAACAGTGATTCGCGCAGACGCAGCGCAGATTGAGCAGGCGCTAATCAATCTGACGCACAATGCTGTTGATGCCGCGCTTGAAACACGCGGGGACGTTGCGATCGGCTGGCGTGAGAAACGCGATTGCGTTGAGATCTTTATTCAAGATGAAGGGCCAGGCATTATGAACCCGGCGAATCTTTTCGTGCCGTTTTTTACCACAAAGCCCGACGGCTCTGGAATCGGCCTGCCATTGAGTCGTCAAATTGCCGAAGCCCATGGCGGATCATTGGTCCTCATGAACCAAGAAAATGGCCGCGGTGCGCAAGCTTTGCTGCGCCTGCCGCTTTAAGCAGTGCGGCCGAGAAGCGTCCCAAAGTCGGGACGACGGAGTCCCAAGAGCGGATTCACAACGATGCCGCTGCGATTCATCAGTTAAACGTAAGCCTCTGATGGGGGGAGCAATGTGACATCCCTTCTGCGATTGGCACGAACATTGCAATCACTACTGCCAAGTAACCAAGAAAGAACAAATGAAGTCGATCTCTATAACCACTCGTAACAGCCGCCGCTTTCCGCTGACTGACTGCAATTATCAGCCCATGACACTTGAGGATTGTCGGGGCCGATGCGTCAAAATCGAGGCCCCATCTTTTCGAAATATTAGCCGCCGGTATTTTGAAAAAGAGGCGCGACGCGATTTTGTTGGCGAAGCATTTTTCTTCGTCGCGATGATCCTTATCGCCGCAGCGCCATTGTTCAGTACGGCGTCAGCTCTTAGTCAGCTTTGTCGAGCACTCGGTCAGGTTTGATTGAACTGTGATTCCACAGCGAAAAATAAAAGAAGAACGGATCGTGCGACCAGCCGGATTTGCGCCGAGTCTTTCCTCGATGGACGTACCGCGCGTAGGCGTCGCGGCGAAGAAACGCAGGCGTCGGATCATCATCATCGCTGCGTCCGCACTTGGATTGATTCTGGCGACGATTGCGATATCCCGATTGAAACCGGCAGTGCCGAGCGTCGATCGCTCTACTGTCTGGATCGATACAGTGAAACGCGGCCCAATGGTGCGTCAGGTGCGCGGCCTCGGCACGCTCGTGCCGGAAGACATTCGCTGGATTCCGGCAAACACGGAAGGAAGCGTTGAGAAAATTTTGATCTGGCCGGGAACAAAAGTCGAACCCGGCGACGTTATATTAGAATTGACCAGCCCCGAATTGCAGCAGAGCGCGCACGACGCGGAGTTGAAGGCGAAAGCCGCGGAGGCCGAGTTTACGACGATGCGCGCGACGTTGCAGCGCGAATTGCTCGACCAGGAATCGAAAACAACCACGGCACACGCCGCATACGAGCAGGCGAAAATGGAGCGCCAAACGAACGATCAGTTGGCAAAGAACGGTCTCGTCGCCGATCTCGTCTACAAAACTTCGAAGATTAAAGAAGAGGAATGCCAGAAGAGCGATGAGATCGAGCAAAAGCGTTTGGCATTTGCGCGCGATTCGATCGAGCCGCAGCTGGCCTCCAAACAAGCCGCAGTCGATCAAGCGAATCAACTGGCGAAACTGAAGCTCGACCAGGTTGAAGCGTTGCACGTGAAAGCTGGAATGTCAGGCGTGTTGCAGCAATTGCCGGTGCAAATCGGCCAGCGACTCAAGGTCGGCGACAATCTCGCCCGCGTCGCGGACCCAACGAAGCTGAAAGCACAGGTCAAAATCGCTGAGACTCAGGCGAAGGATATTCAGATTAGACAGAAAGCGGTGATCGATACTCGCAATGGCGTGGTGAACGGCCACGTCACACGGGTCGATCCCGCTGTGGAGCAGGGGACAGTAACTGTCGATGTTGCTTTCGATGAGCAGCTGCCGAAAGGCGCGCGGCCCGATCTCAGCGTTGACGGAACAATCGAGCTCGAACACCTCGATGACGTCGTTTATGTGGGCCGGCCGGCATTTGGGCAGGAAAACAACACTGTCGGCATGTTTAAGCTCGTCAACGGTACCTCAGAAGCTGTTCGCACTCCGGTGAAGCTCGGCAAAAGCTCGGTTAACACGATCGAGATTCTTAGCGGCTTGCAACCCGGGGATCAGGTCATTCTCTCCGATACCAGCGCCTGGGATGCACACGACCGAATTCGCCTTAACTAAAACAAATACATGAACTCGACGGAACTAACTGCAACCCAACAAACCGATGCTTTAAACGGAAACGGCGTTTCTCCCCTGATACGGCTGAACGGCGTCACCAAAGTGTTTCTTACTGACGAAGTAGAGACACACGCACTTTCGGGAATTCATCTCGATATTCGCGAGGGCGAATATGCTTCCATCGCGGGACCGTCAGGTTGTGGGAAGACTACGCTGTTATCGATTCTCGGACTGTTGGACACTCCTTCAGATGGAAGCTATGCGCTGAAAGGTCACGAAGTCGCTAATCTTTCGTTTGCTGAGCGCGCGCGCGTTCGCAATCGGGAAATCGGATTTATTTTCCAGAGTTTCAATTTGATCGGCGATCTCTCTGTTTTTGAGAATGTCGAATTGCCGCTCACCTATCGCGGGATGAGCGCCAGTGAACGCAAGTCGTTTGTCACCGAAGCTCTGGAGCGGGTGGGCATGGCGCATCGGGCCAAACATCTGCCGAGTCAGCTGTCCGGCGGTCAGCAACAACGCGTCGCAGTCGCCCGCGCGCTTGCCGGCAGGCCGGCGATTTTGCTCGCAGACGAACCGACGGGCAATCTCGATTCCCGCAATGGCGAAGCAGTCATGAACCTGCTCAGAGAGCTGCATCAGGGCGGCGCCACCATTTGCATGGTCACGCATGACGAACGTTTCGCGCAACATGCAGATCGCACGGTGCACTTATTTGATGGCCGTATCGTGGAGGACCGGATGGCCGCTTGAGGGTCGCGAGATGCAAACGCTTTGGCAGGACCTCCGCTACGGCGTGCGCATGCTGCTTAAGCAGCCGGGCTTCACGCTAATTGCCGTTGGAACACTGGCACTCAGCATCGGTGCGAACACCGCGATCTTTAGCGCCATCAATGCACTTCTGCTTCGCCCCTTGCCGGTCAAAGATATTGATCGGTTAGTTTCTAGCTACGCGTTGCGTGAGGGGTTTGATCCCTTTGGATCTTCATTTTTGGAGTACGCCGCGTACCGCGATCGGAGCCATTGTTTCGTCAGCAGCGGTGTTGCGACGCAGCAGTCGTTCAATCTAATCGGTCAGCACGAGCCGGAACGTGCCCGAGGCGCCAGCGTCATGGCAAATTATCTAACGACGTTAGGCGTGACACCAGTCCTCGGTCGCGCGTTTTCTGCCGATGAAGATCGGCCTGGCGGGCCGCCTGTAGCGCTGATCAGCTATGGTTTCTGGAAAAAACATTTTGCCGGGAGCACTGGAGTGATCGGTCAGCCGCTGAATCTCGATGGCCGAACTTACAATGTTCTTGGGGTGATGCCGCCGGGATTCGATCTTCCGGGTGCAGCTGAAATTTGGATACCGCTGCAGACGAATATCGAGAGCCTGCCACTGACTGGGCGGGCGGCAACGAGCCATGAAATCGTGGCGCGACTAAAACCGCAGGTCAGCGTGAAGCAGGCTGATGTCGAGTTGAAAGCCATCGCCCGTCAACTGGAGCAGGAATATCCCAATTTTCGGCGCGGCTGGAGCGTGAAAGTGATCTCGCTTCGTCAAGATCTGCTCGGCGACCTCGAAGGTCACGTTCGGAAGGCATTGTTTGCGCTAGTGGGCGGGGTCGGATTTCTCTTGCTGATCTGCTGTGCGAACATAGCCAATCTGCAATTGGCCCGGGGCATCGTGCGCCAAAGGGAACTAGCGCTGCGTGGTGTCCTAGGCGCTGGTCGTTGGCGTCTCGTTAGGCAGCTTCTTACCGAGAGTATGCTTCTGGCCCTGCTTGGCGGTGCAGGTGGATTGCTTCTCGCGAACTGGTTTGTCCCGGCCCTGGCAATGGTCAATCCCATTCGAGGAATCTCGTTAAGTGCCTTTTTGAACAATTTCGAGCTCGACCCGCGAGTCTTATGTTTTGCACTGGTGATGACTCTTCTCACTGGAGTCCTTTTCGGATTTCTCCCCGCTCTGAAGGCCACTGGCGCGCACGAGCTGATGCCACGCCTCAAAGAGACCGATCAACGCGGCGGGGGCAGCGCTTCGGCTCGGCGCTGGTTTCACGGTTTGATCATTGCCGAGATCGCCATTGCGCTGACGCTGCTCGTTTGTGGTGGATTGATGGTGCAAAGCTTCCAGCGTCTTCAACACATCGATCTTGGATTCACTCCAGACAATCTGCTCACGTTGAAAATGGTATTGCCGGAGTCGAAGTATTCGCAATATCGGCAGCGTGTCGCGTTCAGCGATCAACTGCTGGAACGAGTGCGCAACGTGCCTGGCGTCGTATCAGCGGGAATGACAACAAATATTCCCCTTGAGCGTGAAACGGCATACGACGCGATTTTCAATGTCGAAGGGCGGCCGCCGCCGAATCCGAATGAAGTTCCTATTACATCCCATAGGATCGTTACCCCGGATTATCTGGAGACGCTGGGCGTTAGATTGATCAAGGGGCGCTTAATCGATAAAAACGACCGCGCCGAAACCCCGCCCGTCGTCGTGGTTAGTCAGGAGTTTGCCCGGCAAGCCTGGCCAGGAGAAGAAGCGATTGGCAAGAGAGTTCGGCGCACCCGGGCTGGGCAAACGTTTCCGTGGATGACGGTGGTCGGCGTCGTCAAAGACGTTAAAGAAGACCGTTTCAATTATCGGATTAACCGGCCGGTTTGGTATGTGCCTTACGCGCAGGTGGAAAACGATTTCCCAGTCAATCTAATTATACGAACGGCGGTTGATCCGAGTTCCCTGACGACAGCGGTGCATGAGGCCATTCACCGTGTCGATCCCGATCAACCGATTTCCAACGTGATGACGATGAACACGAATCTCAGCACGGTTCTCGTTACTGAGCGTTTCGGTGCGGTCTTAATGGGAACGCTGGCGATTTCAGGATTGTTGCTTGCATCTATCGGTCTCTTTGGCGTGATGGCCTACTCGGTCACGCAGCGAACCGGAGAGATTGGATTGCGTGTGGCGCTTGGCGCACAGGCGAAGCACGTGTTTGGGCTAATCATGCGCCAAGGCGTGAAGCTGATTCTGTGGGGCGTGATTATCGGATTGGCGGTCGCATGGGGCACAACACGACTGCTAGTGAGTTTGCTTTTCGAGGTCAACGCAACCGATCCGATGACGTTTGTTTCAATTTCGCTGCTGCTCATCTCAATAGCGTTGCTGGCGTGCTTCTTCCCGGCACGGCGTGCGCTACGCGTCAATCCAATGATCGCGCTACGCGCCGAATAACTAACCATATGCAAACGTTTCTCCAAGACCTTCGCTTCGGCTTCCGAATGCTGCGGCGCAGTCCGGGTTTCTCCGTCCTCGCGATTCTCTGCCTAACAGTCGGCATCGGCACCAACGCCGCGGTCTTAAGTTGGATCGAAGGAATTTTGATTCGCCCATATCCGTTGGTCGCGCACCAGGATCGTATGTTCGCGTTAAACGCGACAACGCGCGGTGAGAATGGGTACACCGGACTCTCGTATCCCGAATTCCTGGATTACGAAAAAAATTCCACGCTCTTTGAATCGTTCATTGTCGATAAGATCACTGGCACGACACTGAGTGTAGGCGATCGCGCTGAACGCGCGTCGGGTGCAATTGTTTCGGCGAATTACTTCAACGCGCTTGGCGTGAAGCCGATTCTCGGCCGCGGGTTCAGACCGCAAGAAAGCAAGGGACGAAACGCGCATCCGGTGACGGTGATCGGTTACCGGACTTGGAAGGATCGTTATGGCGGCGATCCGAACATCATCGGAAGAACGCAATATCTGAACGGCGTTCAGCACACGATCATCGGTGTCGCGCCGGAAAAATTTCACGGCACCTTCATCGGTTACTCCTTCAGCTTCTGGGCGCCTACCTCGATGCAGGAGACGTTCGATTCTACTGGCTACAAACTCGAAGACCGCGGTGCGCGTTGGATCGAAGGCTATGCATTTCTCAAACCTGGCGTGACGCGCCAGCAGGCGGATGCTGAGCTTCACGCAATTTCGCAACGGCTGGAGAAGGATTACCCGGAAACCAATCGTGGTCACGACCTTGGGCTTTTGCCGTTGTGGAAAACGCCGTTCAACCAAGCTGGCAACATGTCGTCGACGCTCGGGATCACGATGGCGGTCGTGTTTTTCGTTCTACTCATCGCGTGCGCGAACGTAAGCAATCTTTTGGTAGCGCGCTCGCTGTTGCGCCGGCACGAGATGACAATGCGCCTGGCGCTTGGCGCAGGTCGCCGCCGTTTGATCAAACAACTTTTCACCGAAGGCCTGCTGCTTTCGTTGATCGCCGCAGCCGGTGGAATCGCTGTTGCCTATTGGTGCCGTAACGCGCTCGTGCTTTCTTTCCCAACACCGGCGGCGGGAATCGTAATTGATTTTCCAGGACAAATTGATTGGCGCGTGCTCGTGGTCAGTATCGCGATCTGTATTGGAGCTACCATGCTCTTTGCGCTTGTTCCGGCAATTCAAGCCAGCCATGTCGATCTTGCCGGCGCGCTCAAAACCGAAGGTGGCGGTGTGGTGGGTAGTAGTAACCGATCGCGCCTGCGCTCAGGTCTGGTTCTGGTTCAGGTATCATTAAGTTTCGTGTTACTAGCTGGCACAGGCTTGCTCTTGCAAAGCTTGCAGCGAATGCAGAATACCAGTCCAGGCTTCTTCACCGATGTCATCGTATCCGGCGCCGATCTGTTTTCGGCTGGATACAAATTGGAACGTGCCAAAGCTTTCGACACTCAATTACTCGATCGAGTGCGTGAAATTCCTGGTGTGGAATCGGCAACTCTGGCGCGGTTGATGCCGTTTAGTTACGGGGTCTTCTCCACCGCACCGCTGGCGGTCGATGGCTATCAACCCGCACCCGACGAGCAATTAAGTTCATCCTATCTCGAGGTAGGTGAGGACTACTTCAGGACGTTAGGTATTCCAATTGTAGCCGGGCGGGAATTTCAACGCACAGATGACGAGAACGCGGTGCCAGTGGCTGTCATCAACGAAACCATGGCGGCGAAATATTGGCCCGGAAAGGACCCGATTGGTCAGCGACTTAAGGTGAAGGATCGTTGGCTGCAGATTGTCGGCGTGGCCAAGAACGTGAAGTACGAAGACAAGCTGGAGCTGCCCCGGACATTCTTCTACGTGTCCATGCGGCAAAACTTCTTGGAGAGTAATACCCTTCTCATCCGCACACGTGAGACTCTGGACGCGATCGGCAACGCGCTCGCGCGCGAAGTGCACGCGCTCGATCCTACGCTCGCGCGGATTGCTCCATTCCGCGTGCAGGAACAAGTGGATAGGAAGGGTTACACCCAGCGGCTCGCCGCCACGTTGATCGCACTCTTTGGAGCAATGGCTTTGTTTCTGGCGGCCATAGGTCTGTATGCGGTCATGTCTTATTCCGTTTCGCAAAGCACGCGCGAACTCGGCATGCGAATGGCACTCGGCGCCGGCGCACGGGACATTCTTCGGCTCGTGCTCTCCCGCGGTTTGCAATTAACTGCCGCGGGAATCGTCATCGGTATCATCGCGGCCTTCGCGTTAACGCGTTCGATGGGCAATCTGCTCTACAAAGTCAGTCCGCATGATCCGCTGGCGTTTGGATCGGCCTTAGTGGTGATCGCGATTGCTTCTTTGGCTGCGTGTTTTTTGCCTGCCTGGCGCGCGACGCGCATCGATCCAGCTCAAGCCTTACGTGAGCAGTGATGAATAAATGCTGAAAGACTTTCAATTCGCTTTGCGACAATTGGTCAAGCAGCCGGGATTCACATTCATCGCGGTGCTAACGCTCGCGGTGGCGATCGGTGCGACGACTGCGGTGATTAGCCTGGTCAATGCTTTGCTCGTTCGGCCATTACCGTACAAAGACCCGCAGCAGCTCGTCCTTCTGCTTCAGCATTTCAAGTCGCAAAATCTCGAGCGCATTCCGGTCTCCCCGCCTGAATTCGTCGATTACGAGACGCGAGCGCACAGTTTTGAAAAACTCGGCGCGTTCGGTTACACAAGTTTCAATCTGGCCGGCGAAGATAGGCCCGAGCGAATTGCAGGCGCGACTCTGACCGCAGGCGTGCTGCCGTTGCTCGGCGTTTCACCGATCAAGGGCCGAGTCTTCGAGCGGGAAGAATGCACGCTCGGTCGCGACGATGTCGTCATTATCAGCGCGCGGCTCTGGCAGCGCCGGTTCAACAGCGATCCGCAGATCGTCGGGACGAAGCTTCTTCTCAACGGCAAAAGTTTCACCGTTGTGGGCGTGATGCCGGCGAGTTTTGATTTTCCCTTGCAGCTGTTCAATCTCGGCAGCGGCGCACAATTTCGCGAGCGCGCGGAAATTTGGAAGCCACTCGCGTTTACCGACGACGAAATGAAGGCGCGCTACGGGCGCAACTACGCCGTCATCGGGCGCTTGGCGGCGGGAGCTTCAGTCGCGCAGGCGCAGGCGGAGATCGAGACCATCAACGCGCAGATGCGCCGCGAGCATCCGAACAATTACACGCAGTCTAACAGTGTCGACGACAAGCAGGACAACAGTTTCGGCGGCGACGTGTTTCCGCTGCATGACTTGGCGGTCGGCGGAATGCGTCCGGCGCTGCTCATTTTGGTCGGCGCCGTTTTTCTCGTCTTGTTGATTGCCTGCGCGAACCTCACCACGATGTTGCTCGCGCGTGCGGCTGCGCGCGAACGCGAGATGGGCATTCGAGTCGCACTCGGCGCGGGTCCGCTGCGATTGCTCAAACAAGTTTTGACTGAGAGCGTTCTGCTCGCACTGGTCGGCAGCGCGGCCGGCGTTCTTCTCGCGCTCTGGGGTGTGGAATTGTTGAAGGCCGTCGGCGCGCAAACAGTGCCGCGCCTGAGCGAAGTCGATGTGGATCTTAACGTGTTGGGCTTGACGCTGGCAATTGCTCTCGGCACCGGCATTATTTTCGGCCTCGTTCCCGCTCTGGCCAGTGCCCGACCGGAATTGACCGAAGCGCTCAAGGAAGGCGGCCGAAGCTCGAGCCAAGGCGCGCGACGAAATCGTTTGCGCAACGGGCTCGTCATCGCCGAAGTCGCGCTTGCGCTCGTCCTGCTGAGTGGCGCCGGGCTTCTTATGAAAAGCTTCGCGCGCCTGCAAAACGTGAATCCCGGTTTCAATCCACGGAACGCGCTGACGTTCGAGATTTCGCTCCCGAAGATTCAATATTCGGATGATCCATCGATCGTGCGTTTCAATAACGAAGCGCAACGTCGAATCGCCGCGTTGCCGGGAGTTCAGGCAGCCGGATTCAGCACGATCCTGCCGCTCGCCGGGACGAATAGCGATTGGTCTTTTGCGATTGAAGGCCGGGCTTCAAATGATAGCAGCCCAAGCCCTGACCAAGAAAAGCGCCAGATCTCTCCCGATTATTTTCGCACGCTCGAGACGCCATTGATCAAAGGCCGGTTTTTCACCAATGCGGACGACGCAGACGCGCCGCGGGTCATCATCGTGAATCAGGCCTTCGCGACAAAATTCTGGCCCAATCAGGACGCGCTGGGCAAACGCATTGTGATGGGAGGAATGTCTGACAATCCGAAGTGGATCACGATCGTTGGAGTTGTCGGCGACATGCGCCATTTCGGATTGGATATCGATCCCAAGCCGGAAATGTACGTTCCATTCGCTCAGGAGCCGTACTTCACGACAATCTACGTCGTCAGGAGCAGCCAGGACCCGCGAGGTTTGCTTCCAGCGATTCGGCGCGAAATTCAGGCGATCGATCCTGCGGTGCCTCTCGCGAACGTGCGCACATTCGAGAACGTAATTGCCGATTCAGTCGCCCCGCGAAGGCTCTCGGTCGTTTTGCTGGGCGTATTCGCAGGTGTCGCCGTGCTGCTGGCGAGCGTTGGAATCTACGGCGTGATTTCATATCTGGTCGTGCAGCGGACGCACGAAATCGGCGTGCGCATGGCGCTCGGTGCACAGCGGGGAGACGTTCTCCGGCTCGTTGTCGGGCACGCGGCGAAACTAGTCGGCATCGGCTCCGTCATTGGTTTGGTCCTCGCGTTCGTGTCAACGCGAACACTTTCCACGCTGCTCTACAACGTCGGCGCGTTCGACGCCGCGACCTTTGTTTTTGTCACAATCTCCCTGGCGGCCGTCGCGTTGCTTGCCAGTTACATCCCAGCTCTTCGCGCAACCCGTGCCGATCCGATGATCGCGCTCAGCCACAACGCCTGACCATGATTCGCGATTTCAAATTTGCCTTCCGCCAGCTGTTCAAGGCGCCGGGATTTACAATTGCAGCGGCAACTGTGCTCGCGCTCGGGATTGGCGTGAACACCGCTGTGTTCAGCCTGGTAAACACCCTTTTCTTTGCTCCTCCCTCTTACGCCAAGCCGCACGAAATGGTGCAGCTCTTTTCTCAGGACAAGAAGGATCCAAAGAAATTTCGCGGTTTTTCTTATCCCACTTATCTCGACATCCGCCAGCAGAACACGGTTTTCAGTGACGTAATGAGCTTCAATTTGGCCTTCGTTGGTCTGGGTCAGAAAGGCGATACGCGCCGCGCCTTCAGTGCCGTCGTCACCTCGAACTATTTCTCCGTCCTAGGCGTTCCATTGGCGCGCGGCCGTGCATTTTTGCCGGAGGAGGAAACGCCAGGCCACAACGCGCAGGTCGCGATCGTCAGTTACAGTTACTGGGCAAAGCATGACCTCGATCCAGGCGTGCTCGGTTCTCACTTACCGATCAACGGCCGCTCGTTCACGATTGTCGGAATTACGCCGAAGGGTTTTGTCGGCACGATGCAGGTTCTGTCGCCGGAAGTTTGGTTACCGATGAGTGTTTACGATCAGGTAGCGAACGATTTTGATTCGGACGACAAGACCACGATCGACGATCGCAAAGGAACGCAGTTGCGCATCATGGGCCGGCTTAAACCTGGAATGACCGCAGCCGCGGCGAAGCCTGCGCTCGAAGGGCTGGCGGCCAATTTAGAAAAAGCCTATCCCGTCGAGCAAAAGGATCAGACATTCATAACCGCTCCGGTGTCGCGTAATTCGGTAAGTAACAACCCCGGTGCCGAGAGCGGGATAAAAGTCATCGCGCCATTGCTGCTTGGGATGGCGGTGGTGGTATTGCTGGTGGCATGCCTTAACCTCGCTAACATGCTGCTCGCACGCGGGACGGCGCGCCGCAAAGAGATTGCGATCCGTCTCGCGCTCGGCGGCAGCCGTTGGCGCATCGTTCGCCAGCTTCTGACTGAAGGTTTCGCGCTGGCGGTACTCGGCGGTGCAGGTGGACTCGTTCTTGGACTTTGGTCGTCCGATTTTTTGGTTGCTTCAATGCGCAGACTGATGCCGCTCGACATTGTGTGGTTGACCGGACCGAACCCCGCAATTTTGGCCGCGACGTTTGGATTTTGCCTGCTTGGCACGCTCATGTTTGCGCTCGGACCGGCCTTGAAAATTTCGCGCAGCGCGGTCGTGACTGATCTGAAAGAACATGCCGGGGAAGATGTGGTGCGCCGGCGCTGGAAATTTTTGCCGCGGCACCCGCTCGTCGTCGTGCAAATCGCCTTCTCGCTCGCGCTGATCACCGCGGCGGCTTTGTTCATTCGTGGTGCAGGCAAAGCCGCGTCCGTTGATACCGGACTAAAACCGGGTGCAAGCTACATTCTCGAAGTCGATGCGAGTCTGGCGGGCTACGAACCGAAACGCGCGCAGGAACTCTATCGCAACTTGAGCGACAGACTCGCGGCGCTGCCGGGCGTGGAGCACGCGAGCATCTGTTCAATCGTTCCATTCGGAATGTTTGAATTAAACAGAAAAGTCCAACGCGCCGGTTTCAATCTCGCTCCCGACGCCAGGCCGGCTACCGCTGCTGAAGGGCTTGCTTTCGATGTCTCGTGGAACAGCGTCGGCGCAGATTATTTTTCAACCGTTGGCTTGCCAGTCGCGCGTGGTCGCGCGTTCACCGAAGCGGAAACGACCCAGCCCGGTCCGAAGGTGGCGATTATTGACGAAGTTTTGGCAAAGAAACTCTGGCCGGATGCGGACGCGCTCGGACAACGCATTCAATATGCGGCGGCAAATGCCCAGTCAGCCCAGGGCGGCGGAGGCGGCCATGTTGGAGGGAGCGCCGATTTGAATGAAGGCCAGAAGCAGCAGGAGACGATCGAAATAGTCGGCATTGTGCCATCCACACGCCACACCCTCTTTGAAAAGGAGCTGGCCGGCGGGATTTATTTGCCGTTCGCGCGCGGATTCCAAAGCGATGTTTCCTTTATCGTTCGCTTTCATTCGCTCACTCGCGGAAATGAAGCGACCACGGCCGATTTGCTCCGTCGCACGGTGCGCGATGTCGATTCCTCAATCCCAATCCTTTCGTTGCGAACCTTCGCTCAACATCTTGATTCGAACCTGGACCTTTGGCTTGTTCGCGCGGGCGCGGCTTTGTTTTCCATCTTTGGCGGACTTGCACTTGGTCTGGCCGTAGTGGGTCTCTATGGAGTCAAAGCTTATTCAGTGGCGCGACGCACGCGTGAGATCGGCATTCGGATGGCGCTCGGAGCGCAAGCCGGAGCGGTGTTGCGAATGATCATGCGGGAAGGCTCCATCATGTTGGTTAGCGGAGTCGCCATCGGCCTGCTGCTGTCTGTCGCGACCGCAAAAATTGTCAGCGGGATTCTTTATGGAATTGGCGTCCTTGATCCAGTTGCTTTTACGGTCGCCCCGGCGTTGCTGACCGTTGCCGCACTTATTGCCATGTGGCTACCAGCGAGACGCGCTACGCGGGTGGATCCAGTCCAGGCATTACACGCCGAGTAAACGTATGATCCGTCTCCGAAATCTGGAACGCAGTTATCCGCTCGCGAAGGAGAAGTTCTTTTACGTCTTGCGCGACATCAATCTCGAGGTCGAGGAAGGCGACTTCGTTTCCGTGATGGGGCCTTCCGGTGCGGGCAAATCGACATTGTTGCACATTCTCGGAATGCACGACCACGGCTGGCGCGGTGAATATTTTTTGGGCGAAACCGCGGTTTATCATTTGAAGCCGAAGGAACGCGCCACGCTGCGGAACGAGCAGATCGGCTTCGTGTTCCAGCAGTATCATTTGCTCGACGACCTCACGGTTTACGAGAACCTCGATATACCGCTTTCCTATCGGCGCTATAGCAAAAGCGAGCGCGCTGCTCTGGTGGCCGACACGCTCGACCGTTTTCAAATCGTCGGAAAAAAAGATTTGTATCCCCGTCAGCTTTCCGGCGGGCAGCAACAGCTCGTCGGTGTTGCGCGGGCGATTATTGCTGAGCCCAAGCTTCTGCTCGCTGACGAACCCACGGGAAACCTGCACTCCAGTCAGGGCGAAGAAATCATGGCGCTTTTTCGCAAGCTCAATGATGAAGGCATGACCATCGTGCAGGTCACGCATTCGGAGAAGAACGCATCCTACGGCAAACGCATCGTGCAGCTACGCGACGGCTGGGTTGTAAAAGAAGAATAATGATTACTGACCTAAAATTTGCGCTGCGCCAACTTCGCAAGTCGCCGGCGTTCACGTTAATCGCTGTCATAACGCTCGCGCTCGGGATCGGCGCGAACACCGCAATCTTTAGCATCGTGAACGCGGTGCTGTTGCGGCCGCTGCCTTATCCGGACGCGGACCGAATCATGGTCATGAACGAATCATCCGGGCCGGGCCAGGATTATTCCGTCGCGCTTCCAGATTACTTCGATTGGCAAAGAGACAATACGGTTTTCGAACATCTCGCCGCAACGCGCAAGGAATCGCGAAATCTTAGCGGCATTCCCGGTCGCGAACCCGAACGCGTCTCGTGCGCTTCGGTCACGCGGAATTTTTTCAACATCATCGGGCTGTCTCCGGAACTTGGCCGCACATTCAGTGAAGATGAAGATAAAATCGGCGCGCCGCAGGTTGTGGTGATCAGCGATCGGCTCTGGCAACGCGCATTCAATCGCGATCCCGGAGTGATTGGCCGCTCGATCAATCTGCACGATCAAAATTTCACCGTCATCGGCGTGATGCCGCGGCAAATGACTTCGCCGCAGGATACCGACGCCTGGTTTTCAATGATGCGGCGCAGCAATAATCCCGCGTGGATGGATCGTTCGCATCATCCGATGATCTACGTCTGGGGCAAACTCAAGCCGGGCGTAATTGTCGATCAGGCGCGCACCGAGATGAAAGGGATTGCCGCGCGATTGGAGAAAACATATCCGGACACGAACGGGAAAGTTTACGCGGTCGTCACGCCATTGCTCGAAAATCTCGTCGGCGAATATCGGACGAATCTCGGCCTGCTGCTCGGCGCGGCCCGGGCGCGCGATCTCGCCATTCACGCGGCGGTTGGGGCGACTCGCGGCCAAATTGTTCGGCAGCTTTTGGTCGAAAGTTTCGTGGTCGCAATTCTTGGCGGAGCGCTCGGGGTCATCATCGCCATTTGGGTTCGTGAAGGATTGATCGCGCTTAGTCCGGGAGGCGTTTCGCGATTTCAACAAATCTCGTTCGATCTTCCGGTTCTGATTTTCGCGTTTCTGATTGCGTTGCTGACCACAATCATTTTCGGATTATGGCCGGCCTGGCAGGCCTCGCACGCGGACATTCAGCTCGCGTTAAAAACCGGCTCAGCTGGAAGTGGCGATCCGCCGTCCGCCAAACGCGCGCGCGATTGGCTGGTAATCAGTGAGATTGCGCTCACGCTCACGTTGCTCGTCGCCGCCGGGCTCGTTCTG
>WNFX01003403.1_pt1 | contig 20932 bp, 16 predicted proteins | sample 5400111 | NCBI WGS metagenome assembly WNFX01 (sample SAMN13153363, study PRJNA577476) | soil metagenome | isolation source: 40 cm soil or saprolite under grassland replicate 1 | place: USA:California | collected 2016-06-15 | reverse complement strand
AACCGGCTGGATCTTGCAGTACCCTCACTCGGGTCGAGCCCAACGCAACCTGATCACACCACTGTTTCAAGTCCCTGGTATACATCTTGCAGTACCCTCACTCGGGTCGAGCCCAACGCAACAACGAGAAAGCGCCCGACCCTATCATTTTGCAGTGCTTCTTGCAGTACCCTCACTCGGGTCGAGCCCAACGCAACTACCTTCGCTAATAACATCAGCTACAACAACGTCGAGCCCAACGCAACTAACGGAGTGCAGACGCTGATACCTGAACTCGATAGACTTGCAGTACCCTCACTCGGGTCGAGCCCAACGCAACCTTGCACGCCTATAGCGATCAGGAAGAGGGCGAGCATCTTGCAGTACCCTCACTCGGGTCGAGCCCAACGCAACGCCTGTTGACTTGTAACATGTAACGGTGCATTTCCTCTTGCAGTACCCTCACTCGGGTCGAGCCCAACGCAACCAAAAGTGGATTGGGGCAAAGTGGGAACGGCAATCTCACTTGCAGTACCCTCACTCGGGTCGAGCCCAACGCAACTGACTGTACATGTCCACAATAGTCAGCTCGTCGGTCCTTGCAGTACCCTCACTCGGGTCGAGCCCAACGCAACCCTATATCAGTCAGAGCCAAATCTTATAAGTTATAGGACTTGCAGTACCCTCACTCGGGTCGAGCCCAACGCAACTGATGGAAGCTACTACTATGCTCACTCGGGTCGAGCCCAACGCAACCCTACCAACACAAACAACCCACACGGCCAAACAGCAATCTTGCAGTACCCTCACTCGGGTCGAGCCCAACGCAACTATCAAGAATATTCAGCGGGTGTTTAGAAACGATCGAGCTTGCAGTACCCTCACTCGGGTCGAGCCCAACGCAACCATGACGGGAACAAGGGCAGAGCCAGCAGTTACCACAACTTGCAGTACCCTCACTCGGGTCGAGCCCAACGCAACTGTGCCGACAAATACCATAATAGCTATGCCGTTTCCACTTGCAGTACCCTCACTCGGGTCGAGCCCAACGCAACCATGGTCTGAGCGGCGCTCTGTCGTGCTGAGTGTCGTCTTGCAGTACCCTCACTCGGGTCGAGCCCAACGCAACGAGCGAATCCGACGTATCGCAATACGCAATATCTCATTCTTGCAGTACCCTCACTCGGGTCGAGCCCAACGCAACATGATACCCTTCGCTCGATCAAACGTGTCTGCCATACTTGCAGTACCCTCACTCGGGTCGAGCCCAACGCAACGCCATTGCTGCGGGGAATGGCAACTCTTGTACGTGTCTTGCAGTACCCTCACTCGGGTCGAGCCCAACGCAACCTGGCTTAAAGCTCACAAACTCGGTGGCTATAAAGTTCTTGCAGTACCCTCACTCGGGTCGAGCCCAACGCAACGTGGCGAGACGGTCACACCGCGCTTTAAGCCAGTGTGTCCTTGCAGTACCCTCACTCGGGTCGAGCCCAACGCAACGCGAAGAGGGCGCGAGACGTGCTACAGCGATTGTGGATCTTGCAGTACCCTCACTCGGGTCGAGCCCAACGCAACTGGCGTGAACGTCATGAGTTTATCCTTTCGTGAGTACTTGCAGTACCCTCACTCGGGTCGAGCCCAACGCAACCACATCGCACAAAGGAGGGATTGTGGCTCACTTAGAACCCTGCGTTCAATATGAGGCCACTCTCGTGCTTCTAGATGCGATGAATTTTTGGCTTTTTACAGTGTAACATGTTTTGCAAGTCACTTTTTTCGCAATATGGCATTTGTTAATGTAGAGGGGCAATTTGCGAAAACGACGGACGCTGCAATGAGGGCCGAATCTCGCCTCATTTAGCTCATAACGGGCCAGTTAAGTATTCAGGCGTTTGATTATCGGCCGATTTGCGAATCATGAGCCTGGGGACGACATTTTTTAGCCAAAGTGGTTAGACTACATCATTACAGAAACGACGAAATTCACATGTGACACAGCGGCGTTGGGAAACCGGTGGTGGTGGGATAATCTCGCTATCTACAATCTGCCTGATCAGGCTGGCTGTTTGAACTACTTTATTCTTTAGTTGCGGCGTAATTCGCACAGCTTCTGCTTTTCTCAGCGGGATAGAGTATAGAAAGCCTTTTTTGACTGGTATTCCCCAGGCCTCTTCCACAAGCAAGGCGTAAGCCGCTAATTGTAAGGCAAAATGTGGTCCCGCTTTTTGTTCTGAGAGCTTGTACTCAACCACGACGGCTTCCGCATTGTTTGCCGATCGGGAAGGCGTAGCAATAGCCAGGTCGACTCTACCTGACAAACCAAGTTGCGTAGATTGTATAGAAAGATGGAAGGCGCGTTCTCCATCGCTGATACCGTAGTTTCGGAGGCTACGGCGCTCTTCTCTGTTTTCTTCTTCAAGATGACTTCGTATCCCTTCTTCCATGGAGTATGTTACGGGACGCACTCGAGGCAAACAGTAGCGATAGTAGACAATGCGCGGACAGCAGGCATATTGCTTGAGGTCGGTTACCTCTAACAGCCAGGTTGACATGATATTATTCTTTCTGTTCAAAGACTCGGCGCCCGATCCAACTTTTTTCATCAAGTGGAAAGAGTTGAATATTCGCTTCGTGTTTGCCGATCTGCCGTTTTATCTTCAACAAGAGTTCTCTTTGATGTGTCGAACTCAGTTCTCCCAAAAAGGCACTATATTGTATGCGCTCCAGGCCATAATCGAGGCAAGCATCAGCTACTTTTGTACGCGTGCCATCATGAGTGATATCGTAGATGAGTAAACAATGCAAATCGACTCACCTCACCATCCTGCAACGAATGGCTCGTATTGCTCTCGCTCTCCACGTACAAACAACGCCAAGTGACGAGCTTGATTTTGGAGGATGAAACGAAGTGCCTGTCGTTTCTTTTCATACAGTTCGCTGCTTTCCATTCGCTCTAAGACCTTCTCTGCCAACTTCTTGCGCGTTGTTTCGCTCAGGCGATGATCTTCATCCTGTTCGATAACAACACGTTTATTGACTAACCCAATGATGGTACGGTCAACCACTGTTTGCCGAAACTCTTCGATCAGGTCCAGGACAAGGCTCGGTTTACCTGGTCTATCCGCATGGAGAAACCCTCCATAACTATCGAGTCCCGCCAAAATGAGGGCTTGCTCCACCTGAGAATAGAGAATGCCGTAACCGTAATTTAGAGCTGAGTTGAAGCGATCCATGGCCCCACGAGTTTCACGTCCAGGCCACTCCAGTTCAGCAGGGATAATACGTGCGATAGCGGTCCAGTAACGCTGTGCAGCACGGCCTTCAACTGAGAGTATCTGGTCGCGTATGGTCTCACCTTTTTCCGCATGCAAGTTGCCCAGTTCATGCAGATAATCACGCATTTCGATTGCGATCAGCATCATCTCGTCGTATAGCGCTGAATCTGTTTCTTTGCGATACTTTGCCATGTAGCGTAGCAGGTTTGCCTGATTTTCTAACTTCCCGGTGACGAACGCTTTTGCTAATGAGACCCCTTTGCTATTCTCGTACGCTTGCAGCTGTGCGCGGCGCGTCAGGACTGTACCCGTCAATCCAGCAGAATACAGGCCCGCAATTGGTATCCCCGACCGACTGAGAAAATGAATAGGGATTCCTTCCTCAGTACAAGTCCTGATAACGTCGCTCGAAATGCTCACACCCCCACCAATAATGAGCACCTGTTTTAAATGAATGAGTGGTGCCTCGGTGGTTGTCTTCTGCTCACGAGTTACGCGTAATCGTCCCTGGTGTTTTCCAAGATGGATACCTCTTCCCTCGACGATGAATTCCATACTTACTCCTTGATTGCTTTTCTTCCTCAATTTCCAGTTGCTACCTCTGGAGATAAGTATAGAAAAAGATTCCGCAGAGATTGCGGAATCTTCAGATGAGTTTTTTAACCTACAGGCTGGTCATGAGTTTACTATCTTGTAGCATCCATTGCCTTTGACAGCACTTTTGCCGACATGAATCAGTTCGCCCCAGGCGAGCAGTTCACGAAAAGGTGCCAGATCGCCCACAAAGGTTGCCCTACCCATAAATCCGCCCACGGGCGTGTGACGATGTTGTCGATGTGAATAGCTTTGAACATCTTCCCAGTGTGTATGGTCCTCAGTACAGGTGATGTCGGTTGCGAGTTGCAGCATTTCGTTCGACAGATTTGCTGTTGATTGAACGGCTTGACTTCCGTAAGCCTCCGTTAACGCTGCAAGTCGCTCTGATAAGCGTTGTACAAGTGGCCGAAACGCCGGTTGGTGTACTAATTTCTCTCGATCAGTGAGTCGTGTTGGTGTTAGAAAGTCAAGTGTAATGCGCTTTGTTGATAAGGCGGCGGCCTTATTTTCTATGTCCTCTGCCGTTACCGAGATTGATGGAACTTTGACCCTGGGTTTTCCTGCTTGATAGATACACTGACGCTCTTTCGTGAGAGGATTGTAAGTCTCTATTTGCTTTATACGGAACATACCTCGCCGCCCTGAGTTCTCTCGGAGTTTACGACCCAAACCATTCTCTTCCAGGATGTTTATAGACATTATGATGTATGGAAGAAGTTGGATGATATTGCCAAACAGGGAAATGCCAAAGATGAGCGTGTCACCGTGGTCATAGCGTCGTGCTGCTCCTAGTGGTGGCAAGATGATATATGGGCGAGGAATATCGCGTCCACGAGGGTGCTCCTCTCGCAATGGTGCGACGAGTGCACTAACAGGACAGACAGAATGGAGTGGACACTCAGAACAGGATGAAGATGCCTTATTGTTGCAAAAACCTTTCCATATTGCCTCAAAAAGGCTCCCTCGTAATGCCGCCCCACTGTGGTCATCCAATTCAAGCGGTGTCATCACCTCTGCGTTAAACAGTAAGGGATAGAGAACGAGACCCATGCTTTATTCCTCATCAGCTTCCGTAATATACTCATACTGGCTATAGCTACGACTGGAACGTTTAAGCCGATAAGGTAACACCACATGGTGCAGTACTCGCTCCTTCCCTAAGGTAACACGTTGCTTATTATAGATGTTCGCGCGTTGAAACGTCAGCGTCGTACCACAATCGTCGAGCATTTGCAAAGTTCCCTCGCGATAGAATGCCGAGGCACTCTCCGCCGTCAGTTCCACAAAGCGGCTTGCTGGTAGTTGCTCCACCAAGTATGGAGGCTCAGTGATCTGCACAAAGCCTCCCCGCTTCCCCATGTAATTGATCCCTACCAGCAAGAAGGGCAGATCCGGCAGCAGTGCAGTTCCCCCTGGAGCAGAAAAGGCCAGTTGAAAGGTGTCACTGTAGTAGACATATTCACGAAAAGAGATCGTGGAGTAGAATGGGTACTGTCCGCGCTCTATCTTCTCCACTAGCTTTGCATGCACACGTGCCTCGAATGCCTCACGTGTCTCGTCTTTCTTTTGTGCATCTTTCGACTCAACCGGTCGCCAGATTTTACTAAAGGTATTGAATACCATTATATCCTTGGGGAGTGCAGCAGCGATGGAGAGATCACGTAGGTGTGGGAATAGGGTCTCACCAGAAGCTAGACCCTGTGTACGAATAGCCACATCCAGCAGCGCCATTTTGATCGCATATGGCGTAGGGGTAAGAAGCGTCTTGCCTCCTGATGATGTTGCTACCGCAGGCTTGATTGAGAATGGTGCTACTGGCATGAAACGTGCGACAATCCACATGTGCGTTCTTCCTTCATAAATTAATACGCTACATTTAGCTCAAAGGGCGAAGTTGAGTCGATTAACACACGCATCTGGGTAGCGAAATCACTGATAGTATCGAAGTTTTGCGCATTTACTGTCGGCTGTTGACTCCCATTTAATGCCGTTACAATACTCGCCACCTGTTCACGATATGTCTTTTGATCATCCGGTCCACCGATAAGAGGACTAATCAAAGGGGCAGGGGTTATTCCTGTGCTGATAGTAATCACGCCCTGCAAGGCAACGAGATGTGGTAATTGTGTTGAGCGCATCGCGCCATTGAGTTCGATAAAGGTGTGGAGCAAGCTTTCCAGCAAGAGAGAGGAGCGTACCTGTCGCTCATGTTCAGTGAGTGCGTAATCTTGCCTGATATCATTATAGCCAATACGTGAGAGTTCCAGGTGACAGACTATAGCATAGATCCCACTGGAGGCTGGACGATGGAAAATGCTCTGCCCTAGGTTGGCCCCAGTCTTCTGACCTTCAGCATCTTCAGCACGCTTCTCGCTTCCTCTCTCAGAGACATACTTCACATGCAAGTAGGTGTCGGTTTGTACTCTATCAGGTATACCTAATATCCAGCCAAACTCACTGACCGACTTACGAGGCGTTGAACGCCCCTCAGTCACAAGGATACCAGCCACGTCATCTATCGCACACGCATTAAGCATCTGGTCAATAAATTCTGCATCGTTCTTGCTGGCTTTCTTGATAAACTCCTTGTCGGCATTAATACGGTTGGTATTAAAGCGCTGACAACTCTGGCACAGCGAAATCTCACGAGCCCGCGCATGTCGATAAAAATGCTCCATGAGTACATGTTTGAGCATATCGCCTGAGATGGCATTGACACTATAGAGTTTACTATCATGGCCGACAATCTCGACGATGCGCGTCTGAATCTGGTTGCCCTCACCACCTTCATTGTTTAGGCTATGCATATTGAGCGTTGCTCGAGCGGCAATAGACAAGGATGCAATAGGGGTCTTCATAACTCTTCTTTCCTCTCTGCTATATCTGGCAATTATTCTATTCTGCCGACAACAAGTGCGTTTTTGGATTCCTCAGCAGCATTTACGCCTTTGAATGAATACCCGCAAGCAACGAGCATTGATCCAACTAGTTCTGAGCCATACTGGTTCGTGAGTTGTACTACTTCTTTGAGATCATCCTCTGTGGTCATGTAGCGGAGATGGTGCGACTTGCGATCTTTTGCAGTAAGCGGTCGCGGCTGTCCTCTCTTCTCCTCATTCATGATCTTTCTCGCTACTTTCTCCTCCTCTAGTGCAGTTTCATCATTGTACCGTACCAGGAAGTCAGTAAGGGCGATCACAAACTCTCTACCGTGCCTTGCCTTTCGCATCAATTCTCGACCAAGTCCGTACTGTGCTTCATAGGTACGATCATCGTGCTGACTTCGACGATACTGTGCAAAGACGGTGGCACTGCGAATAGCATCAGCAATGTGCTGGAAACCAGGGCTTTCGAGAATAGCAACTGCTTCAGGATTCTCCTCTTGACTATTCATAATTAATTGCTCCAATCCTTTATAGGTTAACTGGCGGATCTGTATTCTAGGATCCTTCTCTTTTTCGCGTTGGCTTATCAAATAGCTGCTGTAGGCGGTGGTAAATTCCCAGAAAGAATGCAGGTCATGACCAGACAGAAAATCGCGATAGAAACGGAGAAGTTCATACTCCTCTGCTCCTTCCTGACCTTTATTGTTTTGAATGCTGCGGATTAAATGTACATGCTCGTCCAAGAGAGCCTTGGCTGCCTGTACATCCGCCATTGTTTTCATTTTGGGAATCCAAGCTGGCAAACCAATGGTTGCCAGATTCATCGTTGCATGGGCGCTTCCGAGATATTTGTAGAACGTTACGGCGAATTCTTGAGCGAGACTTGCAGGCTTGTTTGGCATCCAAGGCTGTAATTGCTTTTCATACTCAAACATGACACGATACTGCTCAACAAGTACCTGTGCGAAACGCAGCGAGGCAAGAATATCAAGCTTGATGGCAGTGGTAGGCCAGAAGATAGCCCGGAACTCCTCCATTACATCCTGTAGGAGCGAGAGCCTCATGCGCCTTGGCTGAATGATGTACGTTTTACGATCGTCGCTATCTTTGACACTCACAGGAGCCGCCACCTCCATAAAGCCACGAAACTTGAGCAATTCAAGCAACCAGAAACTGTCCTGGTTGCCGATAGTTAATTCACCCCCTTTCGCCCGATTCGCTCCTTTTCCTGTGGTCGGATTCGTAATTTGGAGAGCGCTGGCAAAAACATCTCCTTTGATATGTTGTTGTTTGGCGTATTCTTGCCACCGATTGATAGCGCCCATTCTATCATTGCAAGCCTCATGGAAGAGATCAAGGAGAAGCTGAATATGAAAGCGTTTCTGCTGCGGCGTCAAGGTATCCCAGCGCAATGCGAGATCATTGAAAGTTGAGGCGATCTTCATATGACTAATAGCTAAATAATGTCCCAGGCGTGTATCAGCTTCAGATTCGACAATCTCTTCTAAGGCAGGTTCCTTTCGCAAGCGGGCGTCTGGCGTTTGGAACGCTGGTCCAAGTTTCTTGAGCTGCTCCCTATGAGTTTGACTTCGTTCTATCTCCTTAGTTAAATTAAATCCATCGAGCCATGGGCCATCATTGCCCTTCTTCTTTAATTTTTCCCGTTGTCGTTCAGAATCCAGCGGCAACACGATCAGTGATGATTGCAGATGATTATCAGGTATAGCTTTCGTATCTAATGGGCGGGGCAGGGTGATCCTATAGTACGCACCTTCGTCATGGAGGAAAGCTTCTCCCAATGCCTGGTACTGCACCCTATACAGTTCGTCCAGGTATGACGCGAAACCAACCGCAAGCAGCGTATCTGCTGATGTACCGCTTGTTTTGTCTACGTAAAAGTTTGTTTGCATGTCAGTGTTCCTCTTCCGAGCTATCTTCCATTAAGGAGTTTTTTGTATGGTTCTCATTTCTTCTTTTGTTTGCCATAGTACCACTCACCTTTAATAGCGTACTGCCGCCTAACAGCGCAGAGATTGTCAACAAGAAGTTCACTAAATTACTTCCCGCATCCTTGTCAAAGGCAACAACCAGTATAAGAACTAATATCGCTGTGATGATGGCTACCTGTACAACCGCCGCAAGTTGCCTAAACGATTTCCAGAAATTCATTTGTTCTTTCCCTGCGCAGTAGAACCAATACAGGGTTAAAAACTCTCTGGAAATGAGAATAACACAACACCTTCCTCAATGCAATAGGTTTCTTTGTATAATTGTCAATAGTGTGTTAACATTTAGCCAAGATAGACGATTCGGCCAAGGATACTGCAAGTGTATATGGTTACTACTTGCGAAATCTCCTTTCTTATTCGATCCGCTTCAAGGATACTACTTCTAGTTGAAATCGTCGGCGTGCTGATCTGCCAAACGCAAAGCGCGCACAATTACAAAGTAGAGCCAAGTCTCCAGTTCTTTCCCATGCAATGGAATAGTGATGAGTGGATCAACAGTTGCTGGTTGCAGATCACCAGCATCCAGAGTTGTTTCCAACAACTCGATGTTGTAGCTCCAAGGCTGCTTCTGCCGAGCAGACTCCAGAGCTTTTCGTACCTCTTCTAATGCGCCCTGCTTTAGACACACCTTACCAAACTTATGTCCATCGGCAGTATGATGGCGTGCGATAGCTGCAAAGATCGCATATGCTAAAGGAATACATGGGCTATCTTCTGTAGTGATACCAAGGCTGTCTGCGATCAAAGATCTTCCCAACATGACACTCTCGCATGCGTGTTTTGGGCGTTCTGTCTTCACGACACGCTGCCATTGCCTCTGTTCTTTATCATTGGAGTCATAGTCCGTTTTGGCAAAGAAGGCTGGCAATTTGTCCAGTTGTAGTTCCCACTTTTTCCTTTCGTAGAGCAGGTGTTGCCATTCCCATGCCCACTGTTGCCAACGCTCATTGAGTTTGCCTAAGTCGTGACAAGCCATTGTCAGCCGCATTGCCTGATCAATACTCCCCTTTGGAAGCATTAACAGCACTTCAAGGCGTTCTACAATATAGGCCAAAGATGCCGCAATACCTATGTTGTATGCATATACCAAACCATTGATATGTTCAGTATATGATTGCCGTCGTATCGGTTTGGGCTTTGATCGCTTCTTTTCGCTTGCCAAGAATGTACTTTGATACGGTGTCCAGGAAAAGGAAGACTGCTCATCAAGGAGTAAAAAGCCGAGTTCATCATGGTAGGTCGCTAACGCATTAGGCAATACAAGTACGATACTCTTGCGTAGTGTATGCTCCATCCCTTTATGGTTCGACGAGAATGGAACCACATCCCAGGTGTATCTTGTCACCTGTCTGCTGTCCGTCTCGTCGTCTTGATTATCAAGAGGTATAGCCTGTTTGCATATCCAATCAAGTTGTAATTTATCGCGTTGCGTCTCAAAGAACTCCATCCGGGCTGCTAATGTGGCCGGATGTATGGAAAAACTCTGCCAGGACCAAGGGACAGTCTCAATTGCTTCTTCAGGGTGATCGTGAATAAGTATGCGCACCTGAGCGACATCGCGTATGAGTTTCGTGACAACACTTGTTGTATGTTCTTTCAGTCCAGTAAAGATATCGCTCAGTATGGTCGTAGTGCGTTTTTTGAAGCGTTCAATGAGTTGTGTATCTTCCTCCGTGTGCACCGCATTAATCAATGCCTGTTCTTCAATGAAACCAAAAGGTTGCTGGCTATCGTGCAGCTTGAGTTCACGTAAAGTGTTCTCACATAGTTCTTTCTCATAGGGTTTCGTTGAAACTTGCCTCCCACCAAGCTCTGGAAGATCGTACACAACAACCATGCCTTTTTGTCCGGCGAAACGTGCGCACCGTCCTGCGCGCTGAATTAAACTGTTTGCTGGGGCAATCTCTGTATGTAATGTCTGCACAGAGATATCGAGACCTACCTCAACGGCCTGTGTCGCCACCACAATGAGATTTTTCCCATAGTACTCGCCCTCTTTCCATCCGTATCGCTCTCCAATAGGCCATTCGCCAGGCACCTGACCCAGCTCATTAATGACCTTTTTGGAACGTACTGTTCGGTCATCAGTCGTCAGACGGCTATGCAGTAAGATCAGCTCAATATCTCTCGCACTAGAAGCCTCTTTTAAATTCCAGTACATTGCCTGCGCTCGTGATACAGTATTGCAGATAACTAGAGAACATTCCTTGTGGAGAGCGAGAATTGCCTTGGTGGTCATTGGTGCATCTGCAGCTTCAATCGTTCGTTGTCGTCCCTTTGCGATCTGCTGTAATTCCTCAGAGCTAACCGTGACAATTTCGGCATTTAGTAGCAATTTGAGCTCTTCTAACAAAGCCTGTGAGAAGGTTGCTGTCATCAGTACAAAGCGGGTAATGTCCTTCAGCAAAGATAGCATAGCAATGGTTGTTGTACGTGCGCCGAAGCAACTCTCAGTACCCTCTATCAATGGATAGAGGTGGAACTCGTCTAGCACCAGATACGAACCAAGAACAGCAGCAGTATTTATATTGGCAAGTCGTCTACCTACGCTGTAGGGAACCCCGATGAAGCTCGCTAGCAATTGGTCAATCGTGCAGAAGGTGAGCAACGACTCGAATTGTGGATCATCGGGCTGCTCACCTGTCTGAATAGAGACGGGTGGTCTTCCCATCCTCGCATAGCGTCTAACAAAATCCGTTCCGCGCTTTCTGTCGATATGCGCAATACGGTCACTGTATCGCTCATAAAACTGAGTCGTTAAGGTTCGTTGTGGAGTAGCATAGAGGCATTTATGAGGCAAAGCCTGTGCCCCTTGCTCAAGGTTCTGAATAAAAGGGGCCAGTGCTGCCTGTGTCTTCCCTGCTCCTGTTGGTGCTTGTAATATGACATTCTTCCCTTGCAAAATAAGTGAGCGCACTTCCTCCTGAAATGGGTACAAGGAGTCTTTTTTCTCTGCCATTGCTACTCTCCAAAAAAGGTATCAAACAAATCATCGTCAGATTGTTCTAGGGATGCTGATTGTTGAACAGTAATTCCGTACATACGAGCCATGCGATGCGCATGGTCAATAATACTCTCCCTTAAGTTCAAAGGTGCTATAACCTCACAGTCCGATCCCCAACCACGTATCCAATTTTCGATCTCCAAAGTATCAGCGATCTGAGCTGTCCATATGCACCCTTCGGGAGTATCGACAATTTGTTGCGAGGGATGCCACAAGGTTTCATGCACACGCTTTGTCACCCAGTGGCTGAAACACAGACGCACTTCCACAGGTTCTTCATCGCCATACATTACGCCCCATGCGTTAGTGAGGAGGGCGGGACCATCAAAATCTGCTGGTACTTCGAATGTAGCGTCAGTTAGTGCGGCATGCTCGATACGTTCGAGCTTGAATGTGCGCAAGGCACCGGGAGGCTGGCTTTGACCAATAGCATAGATAGTACGCCCAATGCCTGAGGGTTCTAGCAAGTAAGGAGAAAAAAGGCACTCAAACGTTTTCTTTCGAGGCGGCGAATAGATGAGGCGTACCACACGATGGGTTGCCCAACCGAGTGCTAATGCTTCAAAAATGCCTGAGGTATCAAGTTGTCCCTTTTGTCGCTCTCTTGCCATGTCTACAATCGCATGTTGATGAGGGGCAATGGTACCTGGCATAGCGGCGATGAGCTTCGTAAGCGCTGAAAGGACAAAGGTATTTTGCTCGTCATGGATCTGCGTCAGTAGACGTGCTGCAAGATAAAGAGCGGTTCCTTCTGGCAAGTTTAACTTTACGGGCAACAGGTCGAAATTCGCGTCCTTTGCCAGTTTCCAGTACCATCCCTCCTTTATTACAGGGAGCCGACCATCCCTGGAAAGACCATTAAGGTCGAGAGTAACAGTATCTTGACTGACGTTTAGAATCTCGGCAAGTTCGCTTGTACGAAATTGCCTGCCTGGATTCTTCCAGAAGAGTAGTTGTATTTGTTGCAATCGATCTGTTTTGTTGTAGGCATCCGATGTTGGCATGATTTACACCTCCTAAAAGACAGTGTAAAGAAAATTTCCGCAGGGAATACGGAAACTCGCCAGGTTTATCGACATTTAGAGGGATTCGTAAAAAACCGATTCAAATATATCCGCGTAGGAAAGAATTTCCACGAGAAGTTTCTCCTCCATCACCATGTTAACCACTACATAAAAGAATAGGAATAGTCATGAATAGACTGTGCAATTATACTCTTTTACAGATATACTTGCGAGCTAATAGGGTAAATGGCTATTCAAGCAGCAAATTATTCAAGAGGCATCCCCAACCTCAAGTGATATGATGGGTACATACGTATTAGGAAAAACTTTCATCTTTTATTACTGAATCTTATAAAATGTTACCATCTCTTGCATTTTGCGTGCTTCTAGCGTATACTCAATCTATGAAGTTGTCGAGTTACGCCAAAAAACTGGGAATCCATTATAATACGGCTTACCGGCTGTTTAAACGAGGCCAGATTCCTGGCTATCAACTGCCCACTGGCACCGTGATCATCGAGGAGCCGGTCGACCAAACAGAGGAGCGCACACGGCGATCTCAGTTCGTCGCGGTCTACGCCCGTGTGTCTTCGACTGAGAACAACAAGAATCTCGACACGCAAGCCGAGAGGCTCATCACGTGGTGTAATGCGCAAGGCTGGTCGGTTGGCAAAGTCGTCAAAGAATGCGGCAGCGGCATCAACGATCAGCGCCCCAAATTTTTGGCGCTGTTGGCGAATCGGGATATTCATCGGATCGTGGTGGAGCATCAAGACCGGGCATCGCGCTTTGGGGTTGCCTACATTCAGACGCTCCTGGCCATGCAAGACCGGGAATTGGTCATCGTCAATACGGCTGACACCGCTCAAGACGACCTGATGGGCGACTTCGTGGCCATCATTACCTCGTTTGCCGCACGTCTCTACGGGCGCAGGCGTGCCAAACGCAAGACCGAACAAGTGCTCGCTGCTTTCCAGCAGAATGGTGAAGACGCGTGAGAAAGACACCGGTAAGAGCCACTGAAGAAGAGAAAAAGAAACGCAAGCGCAAAAAGAAGACGAAGCAGACGATCACTCGCGCAGTGACGCATATTCGCCTGATCGAAGCCAATCCAGGCAAGCTTGATGCCTTAGATCATCTTGTGGGAGCGTATCTGGCGCTCACTCAACAGTATGTGACCCTCTTCTGCGAGGCGGAAACTTCCCCAGACAAATTTGCGGTCCCCATCTTTGAAACCGAGCTGTCTGACCGCTGGCATCGGGTCGCGATGCAGCAAGCAGCAGGGATCGCTAAATCCTGGCGGACCAATCGGCAGAATGCCTATGAAGCCTACCTGGAAGATAGGGCTGATTACGCGGAGGCCAAGGCCAAAGCGGAAGCTTCCGGTGCCCCCCTTGACCCCAAACGGAAAGAACCAGAGTGGGGCGAATGGAAGCTTCCTGAGTTGCGCGTTCCCTCCATCCAGGCCAATGCGGGCGCTGGTGGTAGTTGAGAAATCGGAGGACTCGACGTTCGATTACTGGTTGCGCATCAGTACCTTAGACAAAGGGCATCCACTGCGTGTCCCGGTGAAACTGGCCTCCTATCAGAAACAGACGATCGCTGGCCGCACCCTAAACACCTCCACCACGCTCCACAAGCGCAAGGGAATCTGGTGGCTTACCCTCTCCTTTGATGAGGACGTCCCTCCTCAAACCGCATCAGAAGCCCCCAAGGTCGGGGTGGATGTGGGCATTGTGCATTTCATCACCACCTCGACGGACAAAGAATATGGCAGTTTTCATGGCAAGATGGCCCGACAACACAAGCGGGACCGCGAGAAGAGGCAGCGCAAAGCCAAACTGAGGGCCTGTCTGGGAAAGAAAGGCGTGCCATCCAAGCAGCTTCCCTCGACCAGCAGCGGAACTTCCCAACGCTTAGGTCGCTTTGTCAGACAAGAGATCAATCGGGCTGTCAATGAGATGATCAAGGATCACCCTCACGCCAGGATCATCTATGAAGAGCTGAATGTGGCCTCGATGCGCTTCAAGGCCCGCGCCATGAATAGTTATCTGTATGCTTCCAATCTTGGGCACATCCCCGAACAAATTGCCTGGGCAACCGCCAAGCGTGGAATGGCAGCTCATACGGTGAAAGCCGCGTATTCTTCTCAGGAGTGTCCACGCTGCCATTTTGTTGCTCGTGCCAACCGCCCGCATCAGCAGACGTTCTGCTGTGTCGTGTGCGGCTCCAAAGAGCAGGCAGATCGCAAGGCAGCTCAGACTCTGGCTGACCGTTGGGGGGATAAGGAACTGGCGACTTGTCGTGACAAACAGGCAGTCAAGGCTCTCCTCTTGAAGCGACATGAGAACTGGAAGCACAACAATGGGTTGGCCGTAGTCCAACCCGCCGTGTGCGCCGCGTCACGCACACCTGTATCCCTCGCACAGCGAGGATAGACTCGGAAGGAGGTCTATGGGTCAATCGGCTTACCTGGAGTCGAAAGGCAAAGGGGACAACAGCATACCGATAAAGTGGCGATAAGCGCTGCAAGACCCGCGCGAACGGTTAAACCTAAACTGGTTGAATCCTAATTCCCGAACGGAGATGGTTGGCTCCCGTTGCGAAAGCAACGCCATGCTGTGCTGACATATGGACGGCGGATGATAGCAACTTCCGCGGCATGGGTGATTGTCAACGAGACGATTACAAGGGGATGAGTAGGGGACCTACATCGCGCTCGATACGTACAGGAGTGACGGAACGCGGGATACCCTACAGGCCGAGAGGTCCATGGGTACGGAGGACTCATAGTAGTCGGATCTCAGGAAAGCTGAGAACATGGCGAAGGGGTCCAGGAGATCTCAATAACTAACACAGAAAGGTACTCGTGATGAGAAACGCCGAAACAGTGTTAGCTGTTATCCGTGATCGTGGCGAACGAGGACTGCCACTAGAGGACATTTATCGACAACTGTTCAATCCAGACTTGTATTTCCGTGCCTACGGACGCCTCTATGCGAATAAAGGTGCCATGACGCCCGGAAGTACCGAAGAAACAGTAGACGGCATGTCCATCCCAAAAATTCATGCGATCATCGACGATCTACGGCATGAACGCTATCGATGGACACCAGTGAAACGAGTCTCCATCCCGAAACCAAACGGCAAACTCCGCCCGCTTGGCCTGCCGTCCTGGTCCGACAAGCTCCTTCAAGAAGTCGTAAGGCAAATCTTGGAGGCGTACTATGAACCTCAGATGAGCGCCCATGCTCACGGGTTTCGTCCTGGTCGTGGTTGCCACACCGCCCTCAGTGAAATTAGACAAACCTGGAAGGGGACACGCTGGTTTCTTGAGGGGGACATCACCCAATGTTTTGACCAGTTGGATCATGGAGTCATGCTTACCATCCTGGGGGAAAAGCTTCATGACAATCGATTTTTGAGGCTCATACAAAACATGATCCAGGCCGGATATCTTGAGGAGTGGACCTACCACCAAACGCTGAGCGGTAGTCCGCAAGGCGGCGTGGTCAGCCCTATTCTCAGCAATATCTACCTGGATAAACTCGATCAGTTTGTCGAACAAAAGCTCCTCCCGGCATACACACGTGGAACGGTGAGAAAGCACAACAAACGTTACAAAGCGCTCATCTCGCTAGCTGGAAAGTACAGGAAAAGAGGAAACGCCACGAAAGCAGAAGCGCTCGTTAAAGAAGCGCAACAACTGCCTGCCATGGACACCAATGATCCTGACTATCGACGGCTCTACTATGTGCGCTACGCGGACGATACGTTGTTCGGGTTCGCCGGACCAAAAGAAGAAGTTGAGGAGATCAAGCATCTCCTGGGAGAATACTTGCGCGAAGAACTCAAGCTTGAGCTATCCCAAGAGAAGACGCTGATTACGCATGCCAACACGCAAGCGGCACGCTTCCTTGGCTACGAAATTGTAGTCCAACAGCGTGATGACAAACGCGCTGACGATGGGCGTCGGCGCGTCAATGCGCAAATTGGACTCCGTGTGCCTGCCGATGTGATCGAGAAGAAACGCGCCTACTACATGCGAAAGGAAAAACCGGCACCTAGACCAGCACTGATCCATGACGACGATTACAGTCTCATGAGTCGGTACCAGGAAGAGTACCGGGGAGTGGTGCAATATTACCTACTCGCGGTCAATGTGAGCTGGTTGTACCGGCTGCACTGGATCATGGAAGGATCACTGCTCCGAACCCTGACGGCGAAACACAAATCAACCGTCAAGAAACAATATCGCAAGTACAAAACCACCGTCGAACCGCCCACAGGCCCAATGAAGGGCCTTCAGGTGGTGGTGAAGCGAGAGGAAGGAAAGAAGCCTCTCGTGGCGCAATTCGGGGGTATTCCCCTTCGACGCAATCCAAAAGCGGTTCTGGTTGACCAGGAGCCTCAATATGTCAAATATGAGCGCAATGAGCTACTTCGACGGCTCCTTGCAAACACGTGCGAGATATGTGGATCAACACAACAGTGTCAAGTCCATCATGTGCGCAAACTGGCAGACTTGAAGCAAAAGGGACGAAGAGAGAAAGCCGCCTGGGAGAAAATCATGATCGCCCGGCGACGAAAAACCCTCATCGTCTGTCACGAATGTCACGTGGCTATCCATGCCGGAAGGCCAACGCGACAACCCATACGGAAAGGCCAACGCGACAACCCATACGGACATAGATCTCTGGAAAGCCGTATGATCTGAAAGGGTCACGTACGGTTTGGGAAGAGGCGGATGGAAACGTGCTGAGAAGTAACGCGCCAGCCGCCTACTTCACCCAGTTGGGTCTTTGGGATTACCCACGGGCTTCAACGGACGTAGCTGAAGGCGAAAAGACCCATCAATGCACTACTTGATGATGTTTTTAGCAACTATAATCCAGCGTCACGATCATTCCGTCCCTGCCGGCCCTGGTATTGGCAAAAACGCGCCGGGCCGCTCTCTCAACTTGCGATGTATCGACAATTTTTGGACTGAAGTGTGTCAAAATCAATGCGTGTGCTCCTGCCTCCTGGGCAATGCTAGCGGATTCTTCGGCGAGCATATGGGAATTGGCGCGCGCCAGTGGCAGGTCTCCAGGATCATCGTACATACTTTCGCAAATCATCAGGTCAACATCGTGCGCTAACTCACTGAGAGCTTTTATGGGGCGTGTGTCGGTGATGAAAGCCAGAGAAATTCCGCGTCGTGGAGGGCCAAGCACCTGTTCAGGTCTAATCACCTGTCCATTGTATTCTATCGCTTCACCATTTTGTAATCTGGACCAGAGTTGTACGGGCAGTCCGAGCGCCCGGGCCTGTTCCACTTGAAAGGCTGGTTTGCGTCCCAGTTCAACCCGGTAAGCCAGGCAGGGAACTCCATGAGAGGCTGCGATGCAAGAACCCTGCAATCCTCCAGGCAGTGCAAAATGTTCGCCACTCTTGAGTTCATGAATCTGTACCGGGAAGGGCAACTCTGGGACGATGCGGCGCAATCCCTCGACAACATAAGCGGTTCCAGGAGGGCCAAATATATGGAGCGGTTCGGTACGGCCAGCATGTGCAACCATGAAGAGTACACCGGGTAATCCTGCCACGTGGTCTGCGTGCATGTGTGTAAAGCAGATAGCTCCGAGCTGGCGAAAACCCCATCCCAGCGATTTCCAGGGAATCTGTGTTCCCTCGCCACAATCAAAAAGAGTCAAGGTAGATCCATTACGCAGCAGCGCGCACGAAAGCCAGCGACCAGGTAAAGGCATCATGCCACAGGTGCCGAGCATACAAATATCGAGCATAAATGTGTTGTATCCTTTTGTTGGCAAATTAGAAATTGTTTTGATAGGCCCAGGCCATTACATTCTATTCACCTGGAAATAGTACAAGCTACTACCCGTGACCTGGCTGCTCTCTTTGGCATCTGCTCCAATTAATGTAATTAAACGTATGCAAGCACAGTTTCACTACATCTTTCGTTGTTGCTGCTTCATCCGTAGGAGCCTGAAGGCGTTTGCCTTTTTGGTCTTACCCCGCGTCCACAGCCAAGTTTGCGTCCTCGTCTGAGCCAATACCGTTGACGGCTTGATCAACCAGCCCGATCAAGCGCAGGGCTTCGTACAAGATGTTCAAGGCCGCGTTGTGGTCACGATCCTGCGAGAATCCATAGGAGGCACACGTGGGGTTCTGGCAAATGAAGATGCGGTCAGAGAGCCCCATCGTTTCCCATTTCCACCCACAACCATGGCAGGTCTTACTCGATGGAAAGAAACGCCCCACCAGGATGGCCTGCCCACCGCGCTGCTGCACCTTGCTCGTCAAGAGGGTCAAAAGCTTGCCCAGAGCAGCATCAGAGAACGAGCGGGATAAGCGCCTGTTCTTGAGCAGTCCTTTGATGTTGAGGTCTTCAATGCCAATGATCCCATAGCAGGTGGCCAGTCGTGTCGTCAACTTGTGGAGCACATCATCTCTCATGCAGGTGATCTGATAGTGCAGTCGAGCGACCTGGCGGCGGGCTTTCTCACGGTTCTTTGATCCTTTGACTCGCCGATGGAGGCGTTTGTTGGCCTGACGCAGCTTGCCCAGCGCCGTTTTGAGGAAGGCTTGGTTCTCGTATTCCTCTCCGGTACTCAAGGTTGCCAGTCGGTTGAGGCCGACATCGATGCCTACGGCGTGAGGACGTGGGTGCGCTGGATCAGGTTGCGTCTCTGGAAGTTCGACGGTTATGCTTGCAAACCACCAATCGGCGGTTTTGGTGATCCGTACGCCTGTCACCTTCCCCTTGAAGCGAAGGGTCTCCGCCATATTCACCCATCCAAGTTTGGGGACCCACATACGATGATCACCCAGCTCGAATTGATCATTGGCAAGATAGAACGAGGCGCGAGAGCGTTTTTTGCTTTTGAACTTGGGCCGACCTTGCTTTTTCCCGTTCTTCAGTCCTTCAAAGAAGGCAGTAAACGCCTTTCCCAGATCGAGAAAAGGCTGGTCTGAGGCGTTTTTCGTCACCTCCCAGGTCCAGGGGAATTGGTCCCTCCTGATCGCATTGAACTGCTTCTTGAGTTTCAATGCCGTCGGTTTCGCGCCTGCTTCATACTGTCGATTCCACTCCGCAAGTGCCCAGTTCCACACGAAGCGGGCGGTTCCTGCGGCTCTGGCAAAGTAGTTGGCTTGCTCAGGAGTAGGATTCAGTCGGATCTTGTGCGCTTTGATCATCGCTTCCCATCCTTTCGCAAAGCAGCCGCTCGAATGGCGTTTTTGTGGGAACGCAGGCCAGGAAGTCGAGCAGAAAAAAGCGTGACAATGGCAATCAAATCCCTCACCAGTTCTTCTTCTGGTGAGAATGATTCGCCATTCATGACCGTAATAGCGGTTCCATGACGTTCGCAAAAGCGCTCAAACCAGTCGTAGCCGAAGCGGACAAAGCGGTCCTGGGAGGCGATGATCAGGCGACGAACCTGACCCAGTTCGATTTGCTCAACGACCTCATTGAATCCTTTTCGTTTGTAGTTCAGCGCAGAACCGATATCTTCCATCCACTGATCCACTTTGATGTGATGGTCGAGGCAGTAGGCGCGAAGCGCTTCTTTCTGGGTAGCGAGGTCTTTCTTTTGCGAAGGGGAGGACACGCGAGCATACGCAATCACTTTGCCTTGCTCGGAGGAGATCAACCCACGATACTGCAAATATTGCTCATGTGTGTAGTAGCGCCGATTCGTGGGACTGCGGAAGGCATGCAGGATGCCCTGGCGATCCCATTTCTGCAAGGTGTTGACTGACTTTCCAATCAGCTTCCCGAACTGTTTTGGCGAATATGTATGCTCCATACATACATTTTAACATATCCTCATCTTCTTTTCAATACTGTTGAAAACTCTCTCTTCCAGAACCCCCAAAACAAAACCGATATCCCATAAGGTAACTCGGAGTGTTGACAGTAGCAAGGGCAGTTACTAGAATAGCATACATGGCCGAAGAAATAGAAGCACAATCTCAGACCATACACGACAGCTCTGGCAATACCATCGCTGAGCAGTTACAAGAGACAGAAAAACAATCGCACAAGATAGACAGAAAAAAAAGAAGCGCATGGCAAGAAGCCGCGTGGATTTTTGTGCTCAGCCGCCTGGTTATCGTCCTTCTTAGCTACATAGGTACCGATATGTTTCCCCGCAGTGGAGAAACATCGGCACAC
>WNFX01001948.1_pt1 | contig 20949 bp, 20 predicted proteins | sample 5400111 | NCBI WGS metagenome assembly WNFX01 (sample SAMN13153363, study PRJNA577476) | soil metagenome | isolation source: 40 cm soil or saprolite under grassland replicate 1 | place: USA:California | collected 2016-06-15 | reverse complement strand
AGCGAACTCAACGCCGCCCGGCTCGCCCGGCACCTCACAGGAGAGTAGGCGATGACGTCGCGGACGACGGTGGCACCATCCGGTCGACCCAGGTGAGAGAATCCTCCACACCCATGGCATAGCTGTGTAGAACTCTCTGCATGGGGCGGGGTAACCGTCTGTCCTACCCGAACCTCGGTTGTCGGCCGCGCGCCTACCTGGACCTGAAGAACCTCGCGGCTCCACCACCGACGACTCCACCGAGACGCTCCCGACGTTGGCCTGCCCGCCCGGGTTCGGGGCACGGAAACTCGAGTAGGGAGGCCGGCGTCCGCGAAGGGCGGGGCGCGGGCCCCCCGCCGGCCCAGCTCGCGACCCAGGACCGCGGCGCGTACCCAACCGGTCGCACCCGATGCCCGACCTGTGCACGCCCAGCCGACGGCGGGGCAGTGACTCGATACGTGGTCGCGGCGGCGTTCTCATCGTGGGTGGCATCGCCGTCGCGGCCCTCGCCTGGACCGAGGCCGCGGGGACGCAGCCGCTGGGACACGGCTCTGCCTGCTCCTCGTGGCCGCCTACGCGGCCGGCGAGCTACTTCGCCGGTCCCCCCGCGACGTACACGCCCCGTCCCGGGTGTCCGACTACAACGCCGCGATCCCGCAGCAGCGCGACCGCGCGGGAGGCCGTCGAGATGCTGACGGAGTACAGCTCGGCCAACTCCCGGTACGACGGGATCGCCTCATCCACCCGGTACTCGCCCCGTTCGATGCGGGCGGCCAGGTCATCTGCGACTTCGCGGTACGTCAGCGGTACGGGTGGCACAGGTTGATTCGATCACCGCTGGTTCGCCTACGTCTTCCACTTGGTTGCCATGAGTCACCTAGTTCACTAGGTTCACCAGCATGACGAAAGATTGGATCCGACCGTGAGAGCCCGCGAATACGCACCCGTGGAACCCCTGGACGTCGAGCCGTCGGGTCCCGCCGCCGACCCGATCCAGCGGGAGCAAGCCCTCCGCGACGCCCTCCGCGGTGTGCAGCTGGGCGAGTACGACGAGCGGATCATCCGGTGGATCCTGTGCCGGCTCGACAACTGGACGTTGCGCGTCGTCGTCTCCTTGCTGGAGCGGACGCGCGACGTCGCCGTCACCGACTTCGTAAAGCTGGAGGACGCCCGCCACCGCGCGCCGAGGCCGATCAGCGAGCTGACCGACGACCTGGCGAACGACACCGGTCGTTACGCCGGCGTGCCCATGTGGGGGCTCGGTAACTCGGGACCGGGGGGACCGGTCTCGCGCGGGCCGGTCCCGCGCACCGCCCTGACCGACCTGACGAACGTGGACCTGCGGGAAACGGAGAAGGGAGACGGCGAGCGCGGCGACAAGAGTCGTAGCGTCTCATGACGGGTGCCACTAAGGCAGCGCGGCCTCCCTGTCGAGGGTTTCGATCACGAGGTTCCTAGGGCGCTCGATCATCAGAGCGCGTCTCGGACTGTGAAGCGTCGGGTTGCTTCCGTTCGACATCTCGCACACCTTCGTACTCGATCTTGACCGCTAGTGCGTTTATCCCTCTGACTTTCGCTCGTGATCCCGAACGATCTGCGCTACGGCACAGCTCCTCGATCATCCGAGCCCCGACGCGGATCGGTGCCATATAGGTTGGTCGATAAGGTCCCATTCAGCAGGCCTTTTCCGCGTTATATCGACCAATGTCGAAGCGAGGCGGGTGCTCGGAGTCGGTCGGGTCGCCCGGCCAACGCAGGCGAGGCTTTCCTGGTTCGGGGTTCTTCGTGGAGAAGCACTGGGTCGCGAGGGCAAACCCACGTGTGGATTACGCGAACGGTACGGACCAGGGCTGGCCGGCTGACGTGCGCCGTCCCCGGCCCGGGTGCCGCCGGGTCGGGGACGGCTGGCAGGGGTTGTTACGACGCGGCCGCCACGGCCGCTTGCCGGCGCAGGCGCGGGGCCACCAGCGCGACCGCCAGCAGCGTGACGCCGATGCCGACCGCGGCGGCGATCTGCGCGGCGGTCGGGACGCCGTCGGCGAAGAACGCCGGCACGGCGGACATGGCCGCCAGCAGCCGGGTCACGATGATCGTGGTGACGCCGCCCCGCCGGCCCCTCCAGGCGTAGAAGATGCCGGCCAGGCTGAGCAGGCCGAGCACGGCGTCCACGATGGCGACCACCATGGGCGGGTGCTCGCCGTCGCTGAACAGCGGCGTGGTGACGTCGCCCACGGCGAGCAGGCCCGCGATGGCCAGGCCGGTGATGAAGCTCTTCGAGTGGCTCATGGCATTCTCCTTGGTCGAGGACCGGTGATGTCCCGAAGTCTTCAACCGGGCACCGGCCGGGGCATCGAGGCTGTCGCGGGTTGCTTCTCCGTGCTGGCACGTATCCCCACCGGACCCGCGCGGGCCTACCGTGAAGCCATGCCGGGCGCTATCAAGAAGCGACACGTGCCGCGCCTCCTCGCGTACGCGACAGCTGTCCTCGCCGTGCTCATGACCGTCGTGGCGGTGGTGCTCGCGGCGATCAGCCGCAGCCAGTTCGCCGCCTGGTACGTCGCCGTCGGGTGCCTGCTGGGGCTCGCCTCGGTGGCGCTCGGGCTCCTGGTCGCCACCCGCCGTCCGGACAATGCGGTCGGGCCGCTGCTCACCCTGGTAGGCCTGATCCCGATCTGGAGCACCGGAAGCGACGTCTACGGCGCGGCGGTGGCGCAACGGCCGGACCTGGTACCCGTGTCGGCGCTGGTGGTGACGCTGCAGCCGGGCACGTGGATGTTCCTGTACGTGCCGCCGGCCCTGCTGGCCCTGATGTTTCCGACCGGCCGGCTGCCCGGTCGCCGCTGGCGGTGGGTGGTCGCCGGCCTGCTCGTGGTCCCGGTCGTGTTCACCGTCCTCGTTGCGTTCGACCCGACCCCGTTCCCGGCACCGTTCGAGCACCTGCCACACGTGCTGGGCACTCCGTCCGGGGCGGCCTTCTGGATCATCCAGGTCGTCGCGATCGCCCTCCTGCCGGCGCTGCTGGGACTGCTCGTCGCCACCGCGGCCGCCATGGTCGTGCGCTTCCGCCGGGAAACCGACGAGGTACGCCGCGCCCAGGTGAAATGGTTCGCCCTCGGCGCCCTGTTCGTGCCGGCGACGTTGCTGCTGTGCTGGAGCAGCTACCTGTTCCTCGGCGGTCCGGACCTCGTGACGATCGGGCTGGCTGCGACGTTCCTCGCGATCCCCACGGCGACCGCGATCGCGGTGCTGCGCCACGACCTGTACGACGTGGACCGGGCGATCAGCACCGCCGTCACGTACGGCATCGTGACCGCCGCCCTGCTCGGCTTCTACACCGCCGCCACGTTCGTGGGCGGGCTCGCGGTCGGCCAGCAGTCCGCGGTCGCCGCCGCCGCGGCCACCGCCCTGTGCGCCGCCGCCCTCGCGCCGTTGCGTACCCGCTTGCAGCGCTGGGTGGACCGGCGCTTCTACCCCCGCCGGCAGGCGACCCTCGCGGCGATCGAGGACCTGGGGCAGCGTACGCACGCCGGCACCGCCCGACCCGAGCAGCTCGAGCAGACTCTGCGGGTGGCGCTGCGCGACCCGGGCCTGCGCCTCGGGTACCGGTTGCCCGGCGAGGCCGGTTTCGTCGACGCCACCGGGGCCGCGCTGGAGCCGGGCGGCGAACACCGGGTACCGGTGCGGCTGGGTGGCCACGACATCGGGGTCCTGGTGCCGCGCACCGCCGGCCCCCGGGAGCTGCTGCGCGAGGTGGCCGGTGCGTGCGCTCTGCTCGTCGAGGTGGTCCGGTTGCGCATCGAGCTGGGCCAGGCCCTGCACGACGTCGAGTCCAGCCGGTCCCGGCTGCTGCACGTCGGGTACCAGGAGCGCCGGCGCCTGGAGCGCGACCTGCACGACGGCGCCCAGCAGCGGCTGGTGTCGCTCGGTATGGCGATCCGGCTGGCCCAGCGCCACCTCGACGACCGGTCGGTCGACGTGAACGGCCTACTCGACCAGGCCGTGACCGAGCTGGGCACCGCCGTCGCCGAGCTGCGCCAGATCGCGCACGGGCTGCGGCCCAGCAGCCTGGACGACGGGCTCGCGCACGCGTTGACCACCCTGGTCGGCAGCGTGCCGATGCCGGTGTCGCTGGAGGTCTGCCCCGATCGGCTGCCCGACGAGGTGGCGACCACGGCGTACTACGTTGTCAGCGAGGCCGTGGTCAACGCTGTCAAGCACGCGCACGCGGCCAGTATCGGGCTGCGGATCGCGCGCGTCGACGGGCAGCTGACCGTGCAGGTACGCGACGACGGGCGGGGCGGTGCCCGGCTGCTCCCCGGCGCCGGCCTCGCCGGGCTCGTGGACCGGGTGGCAGCCGCCGGCGGTGGGCTGCGGCTGTCCAGCCCGCTCGGGCAGGGCACGCTCGTCGAAGCGGAGCTGCCGTGCGCATCGTGATCGGTGAGGACTCGGCGCTGTTCCGGGAAGGCCTGGCGCGCCTGCTCGCGGACGCCGGCCACGAGATCGTCGGCAAGGCGCCCGACGCACCGGCGCTCATCGCCACCGTCGAAGCGACGCGACCCGACCTCGCGGTCATCGACATCCGCATGCCACCCGACCACACCGACGACGGCGCCCGGGCCGCGCGGCAGGTCCGCGCGCGCTGGCCGGAGCTCGGGATCGTGCTGCTGTCCCAGCACGTCGAGACCCGCCACTCGGTCGAGCTGGTCGCCGGCGGACGCTTCGGGTACCTGCTCAAGGACCGGGTATTCGACGTCGACGACTTCCTCGACACGCTGCGCCGCGTCGCGGCCGGCGGCTCGGCGCTCGATCCGGAGGTCGTCGGCCGGCTCATCGGCGCGCGCCGCGCGGGCGATCCGCTCGCCTCGCTCACCACCCGGGAACGGGAAGTGCTCGCGCTGGTCGCAGAGGGCCGCACCAACGTCGGCATCGCACGGCGGCTCTGGCTTACCGAGCGGACCGTCGAAACCCACATCGGTTCGATCATGGCGAAGCTCGGACTGGCCGCCACCGAGGAGGACCACCGCCGGGTACTCGCGGTCCTCGTCTATCTGGGACGGGGACCGAGCTGACCTCCGCCGGCCTGGTTTGTCCAGGGAGGGCCCGGGTAGCAGTCGGCACCTGGACTGCCGAGGAGGGTTGCAGTTGGCGGAGTTGGCGTTCATCGAGACGGTGGCCGAGCGCGCGGGGGTTCCCGAGGACCAGGCGGTGGCGCTCATCGAGGCTACGCTGCGCACCCTCACCGAGCGGATCAGCGCTGGTGAGGCGGCGGATGCCGCGGCGCATATGCCGGACCGGTTCCGGCCACTGCTGATCAAGAGCCGCGAGAACGCGGAGGCGTTCCCGATCGACGAGTTCATCCGCCGCGTGGCCGAGCGCGCCGGGGTTGGGCCCGACGTGGCGGAGCGGGGTGTGCGTGCGGTCCTGCAGACCATGCGCAATCTGGTCGGTCACAAGGAGTTCGAGGACATCATGTCCCAACTGCCCAGGGAGTTCGGCGAGCTGGTCCGGGGGTGAGGTAACCACGCCGCTGCGCATAGTCGCGGCGCGTGGGCCGTTCGGCTGAGCCGATTCGAGTCGACCGTAGCGACCTGTCGCCGATCACGGCAGATGAGCCGTGAGCTGGGATGACAAGGGTTGCGGCCGGACCACGCGGCTGGCAGGTTGCCTGATGCAGATCGCGCTTTAAGTCTCCCTAAGGAAACTCAATGATGCATCGAGGGCTTGCCCGCCTCGCCGTTGCCGCCACCGCGGCGCTCGTTGCGGGGGCCATCGGGGCCGCACCCGCCGCGGCCACCGACCCGTCCACGCCACCCACGCTGCCAGACAACGCGGCGCAGTTGGACCTTTCCGGGCCGCTGCTCGCCAAGGACTTCGCGACCAAGGGCTGCGACGGCATCACGGGCGGCGCCAAGGCCGGCACGGACGGGTGGGTCTTCGACCAGCCGGTGAAGGGCGTGACGGAGTACGCGTACGTCTTCGGCTTCGTGGACACCAAGCGCAAGCCGGTCGTACTGCTGGTCACCGAGGGCGGCGTCTTCGGTTTCGACAACCCGGCGGCCGGCGCCCTGGCGCTCGAGAGCAAGGCGGCCGGCGAGCTCACGAGTGCCGGGGAAGGCGGCGACATCGACCTGCCGCCGGCGCCCGAGGGGGTGCACGGGGGCCTCATCCCCAACGGTGGTTGGCTCCAGACGCCCGCCGGCTGGACCCTCACCATCGGCTTCCTGGTGCACGACAACGAGACGGCCGGAAAGGCTAAGTTCCACCTGCTGCGCGTCTGCATGCCGGTGACCAGCACCCCGACGGGCACGGCGAGCCCGTCGCAGGCTGGTGGCACCGGTGGCGGCAGCGGTGGGTCGCTGCCGGTGACCGGCGCCAACGCCGGCATGCTCGCCGGTGCCGGCCTGCTACTGGTGGCCGTCGGCGCGATGCTCTTCGTGGTGCGCCGCCGCCGCGACGCGACGAAGTTCGTCGCCTGACCTGTTGACCGAGAGCCGGCCGGGATCCCCGGCCGGCTTTCGCGTTCAGCTCGCCACCAGGCGCTGGATGTCGGCGTAGCTCGGTTCGGCCGGCACCGAAATGACGGTGCGGACAATGAAGCCATGACACCAGCGGATTTGGCCCGGCTGGCCGGGCTTTTGGCCGACGGCACCCGCGCCGCGTTCTGCCTGGCGCTGCTCGACGGCCGGGCGTGGACAGCCGGCGAGCTGGCCGGCCACGCCGGCGTCGCGCCGTCGACCGCGACCGGGCATCTCAACCGGCTGATCGACGGTGGCCTGCTAGCCGAGCGCCGCCAGGGCCGCCACCGGTACGTGCAGCTGGCCGGACCGCACGTGGCCGAGCTGCTCGAAGACCTCACCGCCCATCTCGACCCGACGCCGACGCCGGTCCGGTCGTTGCGGGCCGCCACGGCGTCCGCTGCGTCGGCCCGGGGTCGGACCTGCTACGACCACCTGGCCGGCCGGCTCGGTGTGGCGGTCACCGACGCCATGACTCGTACCGGCCTGTTGCAGCAGTCGAACGGTTTCGCGCTGACCGACGACGGGGTCGCGTGGCTGACCACGGCGCTGGGGATCGAACCTGCCGCCCTGCGCCCTACCCGCCGCCAGCTCGCCCGCGCCTGCCTGGACTGGACCGAGCGCCGGCCACACCTCGCAGGTGCGGCCGGCGCCCGGATCTGCCAGCGCTTCCTGGAGCGCGGCTGGATCATCCGGATCGGCAGCGACCGGGCGGTGCGGGTGTCCCCGGCCGGGGAGAGCGCACTGCGCGACCTGCTCGGCATCGACGCGGCGGCGCTGGCCTGACGCGTCGACGCTCGCGGCGCGTCACTCCGCCCACGGCAGCCGGTGCCGGTCGTCGCTGCCGGGCACGGTCGCCTGACCGCCGACCGGCATGCAACTCGCGCGACTGGCCCGGGAAATGGCCGGCGACACGCTGCCGCCCCTGCGGCCGATATGGTGAAACGCGGGCCCGTACCCGGAACTCGACGCGTTATACGCCGGTGCGACGTGTGCACCGTCACAAAATGCGTCGGCAACGCCCAACGCGAGCAGTCTGCCCAGGTAACGGGCTGTGCTGGATTCCCATTGCACACTCGTGCAGTTTCAGTTGCTGCAAACGGATCGTGGCACGGAGGTTGCGGCCTCTTGTCCAGTGGCGAGAGGCAATTAACAACACTGCAATAAAGCGGCCACGAGCATCAGCTGAACTGTTTTCCTACTGGACAGTAGAGAACCGCGTTTCCGAGCATACGTGCAGCTCAGTCCATCTGTGATGAGTTCAGAAACGGCATCGCCGGCATCTTTGAGCGATGCTGTCTAACTGTTTCACCACGATCTTTCGCGGCATTTGTGGCTGGGGTCACCCGACTTGCATACCGGCGTTGCCGCTCCTACTGTCTGTGTCAGAGGCGCTGCAATTCCCGCAATGACGCGACTGTCACCCCGATAGCCCCTACCCGTCGCACGGGCACTGGCGCCCGGCGCAGTTCCGAGGTTCTGCGCATTAGCGCAATAACTGCGATTCATGCCGGCGAATGCTCGCATTCGTCGGCCAGGGAGAAATCATGTCCGCCCCCGTTTCCCCATCCCGCACGACCCACCCGGGAGCGCGGCTGGCTTGGCGGCCGCTCCAACGCTCGACCAGGGTGGCGATCATCGGCGCGCTGCTCGCCACGCTCTTCTACCAGATCTTCCTGCTCAACCCGGCCTACCGCGGGCCGGGCTGGCTCTGGGCGGCGATGCTGATCGCCGAGGGCCTCACCGCGTTTCACGCCATCGGTACCTGGTGGACGATCCTCGCCCACGACGACCGGCCGGAGCCGGTGGACGTGACGGTCCGGCGCAACCGGCTGCGCGCCGGGGCGGAGGTGCCCAGCATCGACGTGTTCATCACCGCCTACGGGGAGGATCCGGAGCTGGTCCGCACGACGCTGCGGGCGGCGCGCGACATGGACCTTCCGCATGAGACATACGTGCTCGACGACGGTGACAGCGACGTCCTGGAGCGGATCTGCGCCGAAGAGGGCGTCGGGTACCTGCGCCGCGAGGGCAGCCTGCACGCCAAGGCCGGCAACGTCAACGCCGCGTTCGCCCGCACCTCCGGCGAGTACGTCGTGATCTTCGACGCCGACCACGTCCCGGAGCCCAGCTTCCTCCTGCAGGTGCTGCCACACTTCCAGGATCCGGACGTCGCCTTCGTGCAGTCCCCGCAGTCCTACAACAACCACGTCAACCTGGTGTCCACCGGCGCGGCCGAGGCGCAGCGCATCTTCTACGAGCTGGTCTGCCCGGGCAAGAACCACTTCAACGCCGCGTTCTGCGTCGGCACCAACGTGATGTTCCGCCGGGCCGCGCTCGAGGAGATCGGCGGCATCTGGACCGGCAGCAACTCCGAGGACATCTGGACCTCCCTGGAGCTGCACAGGCGCGGCTGGAAGTCGATCTACGTCCCGCTGGTGCTCGCCCGCGGGCTGGCGCCGCAGGACGTGCCCACATACCTCAAGCAGCAGCTGCGGTGGGCCAGCGGCGGCTTCGAGGTGCTGATGCGCGGCAGGCTGTTCCGCCGCGGCAACGGGCTCACGATCGACCAGCGCCTGCAGTACCTGTTCGTGGGCACCCACTACCTGCTGTCGGTCGCCATGTTGACGTTCATGGTCCTGCCGGCCATGTACCTGCTGTTCGCGCTGAGCCCGATCCGGGCCGACGGGTTCACGTGGGCCAGCCACTACGTGCCGTTCCAGGCCATGGTGCTGCTGGTGACGTGGCTGCAGTCGGGCGGCTTCAAGGGCTCGGCGATCGTGGCCAGCATCGGCGCGGCGCCGGTGCACACCAGGGCACTGTGGGCGACGCTGCGCAACAAGCCGGCGAAGTGGCGGGCGACCAACCAGGCCGGCAGCGGCACGCGGTCGCTGTGGGCGGTGATGCCGCACGTCGCACTGCTCGTGCTCAACATCACCGCGGTCGTCGTCGGCGTCATCGTGATGGCCGATCCGCCGCCCACCTGGCTGTCCGTGGGCTGGGCCACCATGATCGTCCTGATCCTCGGCCGGATGATCGCCGAGTCGGTGCGGGGTGGTCCAGCGGAGGACGGGGCCACCGTGGCCGCACAACCCCGGGCCGAGACGCCCGCCGCCACCCCTGAGCTGGTCCCGGCTCACTCCTGACCTGCTTTGTTCCACATAGACGAAGAGGAAGTCACCATGCTCACGGTTGAGGAACGCGCTCCGGACCAGACCGAGGTCCCGAGCGCACCCGAAACAAAGCCGGCCAGCGTCCGTCCGGGTCACCCCCGGCTCCGGCGTGCCCTGCGTGCCCTGCGTACCTTCGTCGTCGTCATCGCGCTCCTCGCGGTGGCGACCACCGGCGGCGCCTACATCGTCCGCGAGCGGATGGCCGCCAAGGCGTTCGTCGACCTCGGGACCGCGGTGCTGACGGCGGAAGCCGTCCCGGTCGGCTCTCCCGAGGCGGGTGTGATCACCGAGATGCTGGTCTCGGCGCAGAGTCACGTGACGGCCGGCCAGGACCTGGCCCGGATCACCCTGGCCGCCAACGGCACCGGCAAGCCGCCGCAGACCCAGACCGTCCGGGCGCCGATCGCCGGCACGGTGTCGGCAGTCAACGTTTCGCCGGGCGCGGTGGCGCGCGCCGGGGAGCCGATCGTGACCCTGTACAACGAGGGGAAGCTGACGTTCCAGTCGGACGTGCCGGTCAAGGAGCTCCGCCTGCTGCGCCTCGGCATGGCCGCCAAGATCACTGGGGCGGGGCTGCCCCGACCGATCTCGGCCACGCTGGACCACGTCGTGCCGCGGGTCGGCAACGACTCGCCCAGCGTCACCGACCGGCTGATCGTCGTCCTCATCCCCGACAAGGGCGACGCGGCGACGGTCAGCACCCTGGTCCCGGGCCTGCACTTCAAGGCGACCGTCGACACCAAGACCGCGGCTGGCGCGACTCCTGCGGTCAACAGCGCCCGGTGAGCGGGGCCAACCGGCGGTCGCTGGCCGCCGGCACCAGTGCCCTGCTGCTGCTCACGCTCGCCGCCTGCACAGGGGGCGCGCCCGGCGACACGCCGTCGCCGGGCGCGGCACCGGCCGGCACGGTGACCGAGGCGGCGGCCCGCACCGCCATCAACCAACCCAGGCCCGCCGGCGCCGGGAGCCTCGGCGCGGAACTGCCGGCCGGCATGGGCCCGACCAAGGCGCCCGGCCAGGCCGGGGGCGACCTGGCCGGCCAGGCGCTGCCGACCAACCAGTGGTGGACCTCCGCGCTGACCGGGCCGGGTACCGAGACGATCTGGACGCACCCCCTCGCCGTCAAGGCCGGCGACGCGGGCCTCCAGGTCAGCTCAGCGCCGCCGAAGGCCTCGGCCAACTCGGTGGTCACCCCGTTCATCCCGGCGCTGACGGCCGGCAGCGGAGTCTCCGGCGTGCACGTCACCGGGTACGGGGCGTTCCACGTCGTCCTGCGCGCCGACCTCAAGGGCGGCGGGTCGGTCGACGCGACCCTCGTGCAGGGCAGCCCGCTGCTGTACCTGCGCTTCCACGCCGCGCCGGCGGCGCTGACCGTGACCGGCGAGCTGAAGGTCCTCGGCGGTGGCGATACCACGTCGATCGTGGTCGCCGGCCAGCGCTGGGACGTGCTGGCCATAGGCGGCGGATGGCGGCAGGAGGGCGACACGCTGACCGCAGGCGGCGACCAGGTCGCCATCGCCCGGGTCCCGGACGGCGTCGACGCCACCGCGTGGGACGCCGCGATCGCCGGAAGCGCCGGGGACCCGGTGGTCAAGACCACCGCGGCCATGGCCTACGACGGCGCGGCCGGCACGGTCACCCAGACGCTCACCGCCGAGCACGCCTCCGGCAAGCCGGGGGTGTGGGCGCTGCTGCCGCACCAGAGCGCCAACCTGGTGCGCCAGGAAAAACCCTTCGCGGGTACGTTCCCCGACGCGCTCGGCCTGCTGTCGCTGGTGCGGGCCAAGGAGGTTCAGATACGGGTACCCATGCCCGGTCTGCTGACCGGGGCGCCCGCGGTGGCCCTGCCGGACGCGGCGAAGTCCGCGATCGTGGCCGACCTGGACCGGGACCTCGCCGACCCGCCGGGCGCCGGCGGCAGCTACTTCGGGCTCAAGGAGCTGGGGCGGCTGGCGACCATCGCGGAGGTGGCCCAGAGCGTGGGCGCCACCGCGCAGCGCGACGCCGCGCTGAGCAAGCTGCGCCCGCAACTCGTGGACTGGCTCACCTACAGCGGCCCGTCCGACAGCCGGTACTTCGCCTACGACAAGACCTGGGGCGGCCTGATCGCCGTCCCGGCGGAGTTCGGCAGCAACGACTACAACGACCACCACTTCCAGTACGGGTACCTGGTGCGCGCGGCGGCGGTGCTGGGCCAGAGCGATCCGGGGTTCCTGCGCGACTACGGCGACCTGGTCGACCTGGTGGTGCACGACTACGCCGGTGGCTCGGCCGGGCTGCCCGCGTTCCGGGCGTTCAACGCGTACGCCGGGCACTCGGGGGCGTCCGGGTTCGCCCCGTTCGCCGACGGCAACAACCAGGAGTCCTCCAGTGAGGCGGTAGCCGCGTGGGAGGCGGTGGCCCGGTGGGGCGTGGTCCGGCACGACGACGCGCTGACCCGCTTCGGCGTCACCCACTACGCCCTCGAGGCCGCCACCGCCCGGATGTACTGGCTGGGGGAGGGCATCAAGCGCCTGGACGGGTATGCGCACACCAGCGCCGGCATGGTCTGGGACGCGAAGATCGACTATGCCACGTTCTTCGACCCGAAGCCGGAGTCGGTGCAGGGCATCCAGCTGCTGCCGCTGACGTTCGGCTCGCTGTACCGGGCCGATCCGAAGGCCGCGGCGACACGCACCGCGGAGCTGGAGAAGGCGGTCGGCGGGGCGCCCCGCGTCTGGGGTGACCTGTTCGTGGCCGACCTGGCCCTGACCGATCCGGCGGCCGCCCGCAAGCGGCTCACCCCGGACCTTCCCCGCGAGGAGAGCACCTCGCGCGGCCTGGTGCGGTACTGGGTCGAGCTGCTGGCCGCGGTCGGCCCACCCCAGCCGGGGGTGGTCGCGGACGGCCCGTACGGGCTGGCCTTCGGCAGCCGGGACCACCCGACCCTGGTGGCCGTCAACCCGACCAACTCCGCCCGTACCGTCGAGTTCCGATCCAAGGGCGACGTGACCGCGAAGGTCGCGGTAGACGCGGGCCGGAGCGTGTCGAAGAAGTGAAAGGAGGGTCCCCCTTCTACCCGCCATATGCGGTAGAAGGGGGACCCTCCTAACGTCAGTCCCGCAGCGCCGCGGACAGCGCCGGGTCCGGCGGGGACGTCACGGCTGGTGGCCGGTGGCTGACCCGGTCGTAGACGGCCTTCCACGCGGCCGGGATCTCGCGGGCCCGGTTGACCAGCAGCGTCCTGTTCCAGCAGCCGTCGCACCGGGCAGCCACCCCGTCGGCGTCGACGCCGAGGCTGCGACACAGCGTGACCGCCCGGGGCAGGTGGAACGCCTGGCTCACCAGCAGCGCCCGATGCACGCCGTAGACGTCGTGCGCCCGCCGGCAGGTGTCGTAGCTGTCCAGGCCGGAGCCGTCCGCGACGATCCGCCGCGCCGGCACGCCGGCCTCCCGCAGGTATCGGCTCATGACCTCGACCTCGTTGCCGGAGCTGCCGCGGGCGTCGCCGGAGACGAGCGCGGCCTTCGCCCTGTTGCGCTTGACCAGGTCGGCGGCGGTGTCGAGACGGCCCTTCAGGAACGGCCTCGGCTCGGTGCCACCGTTGGTTAGCTGGGCGCCGAAGACGATCACCACGGGCGCGGTTTCCTTGTGCAGGTGCCCGGCCGCGCCGAGCCGCAGCCACGCTGTCGGGGCGAGAGCTGCCGCGACCATGGCGACCAGAGCCAGCAGGAGTCGTCGACGTCTGCGCATCAGCGCCGACCGTAGCAAGGGCGCGCGACGGCGGGTGGCAGGATGAGGGGCGAGGCGAGGAGGTGGTGGCCGGGTTGGCCGGGCGGATCAGGGACGAGGACATCGCGCTGGTTCGCGAGCGGATCTCGATCGTCGACGTCATCTCCGAGCACGTCACGCTGAAGCCGGCGGGCGGCGGCAACCTCAAGGGCCTCTGCCCATTTCACGACGAGAAGTCGCCGTCGTTCAACGTGACCCCGACCCGCGGCTTCTACCACTGCTTCGGCTGCGGCGTCGGTGGTGACTCGATCAACTTCGTGATGGAGATCGACCACCTGTCGTTCGCGGAGGCGATCGAGCGGCTGGCGGCGCGCGCGGGCGTGCAGCTGCGCTACGAGGAGGCCGGGCCGGCGCCGACGCGCCAGACCGGCCAGCGGCAGCGGCTGGTCGCCGCGCATGCCGAGGCGGCCCGGTTCTACGCCGATCAGCTCGGCACACCCGGTGCCCGGCAGGCACGCGAGTTCCTGGCGCAGCGCGGGTTCGACAAAGCCGCTGCGGAGCGGTACGGCTGCGGGTTCGCGCCCGACGCCTGGGACGCTCTCACCCGTCACCTGCGCTCCCGCGGCTTCACGGCGCAGGAGCTGGTCACCGCGGGGCTCGCCCGGGAGGCCCGGTCGGGCAGCCTGATCGACCGGTTCCGCCGCCGCCTGCTGTGGCCGATCAAGGAGATCTCCGGCGACGTCATCGGCTTCGGGGCGCGCAAGCTGTTCGACGACGATGACGGGCCGAAATACCTCAACACCCCCGAGACGCCGATCTACAAGAAGTCCCACCTGCTCTACGGCATCGATATCGCCAAGCGGGATATCGCCAAGCAGGGCCGCGCGGTGATCGTGGAGGGCTACACCGACGTGATGGCCTGCCACCTGGCCGGCGTGCCGACCGCCGTGGCGACCTGCGGGACCGCGTTCGGCGGCGACCACATCGGGGTGCTGCGGCGGCTGCTCATGGACACCGACGCATACGCCGGGGAGATCATCTTCACGTTCGACGGCGACGCGGCCGGCCAGAAGGCGGCGCTGCGCGCGTTCGAGGACGACCAGCGGTTCGTCGCGCAGACGTTCATCGCGGTCAGCCCCGAGAACATGGACCCGTGCGAGCTGCGCCTGGCCCGCGGGGACGTCGCGGTCCGCGACCTGATCGCGCGGCGCGAGCCGCTGCTGGCGTTCGCGCTGCGCTCGGTCATGTCCCGCTTCGACCTGGACACCGCCGAGGGGCGGGTCGGGGCGCTCAAGGCGACCGCCCCGCTCGTGGCCAAGATCAAAGACAGGGCACTGCGGCCCGAGTACGCCCGGAAGCTGGCCGGCGATCTGGGCATGGAGATCGAGACCGTGGCGCGGGCCGTAGGGCTGGCGTCCGGCCCGTCCTTCTATTCACCGGCCCGGGTCGTGGAGCCGGCCGCCGACAGTCCACAGCGGACCGTCGAGCGGGAGGCGCTCAAACTCGCGTTGCAGACGCCCGTGCTCGCCGGGCCGATGTTCGACTCGGTCGACGCCTCGGCGTACTCGCATCCGCTGCACGCGGCGGTGCGGACGGCGATCGCCGAGGCCGGCGGCGCGGCGGCGGCGACGGGTGGGGCGAGCTGGCTGGAGCAGGTGCGCGACTGCTGCGGCGACCTGGGCGCGAAGGCGCTCGTCGCGGAGCTCGCCGTGGAGCCGCTGCACCTGGCTGCCGACCCGGATCCGCGATACGTGACGGTCACGCTCGCCCGGCTGCAACTGCCGTCGGTCACCCGGCGCATCGGCGACCTGAAGTCGAAACTGCAGCGGCTCAATCCGGTGCTCAACGTGGAGGAGCACCTGCGCCTGTTCGGCGAGCTGGTCTCGTTGGAGCAGCACGCGCGGGCACTGCGCAACCAGGCTGCGGGGGGTCTTTAAGATGTTCGGGTTCCTGCGGCGGCGCCGGTTGCCGGCCGCCTCCTGGCCGGCTCTCGACGCCGACGAGCGGATCGTGGCATGGGCGGGGGCCTCCGACGACGACGTCGTGGTCGTGACGAATCTCGGCATCTGGCTGCCTGGTGCTCCCGGGCGGCTCGGCTGGCACGAGATCCACAAGGCGACCTGGTCGGGGCGGCAGCTGTCGCTGGTCGCGTCCTCGGTCGTCGCCTCCGAGGATGGGTATGACGTCGTCGCCGACCGGCCGGCCGTCGTGCACACCCTGCTCGACCCAGGCCACGTGCCCTCGCAGGTCCGCGCCCGGGTCACCAAGTCCATCGCGTACACCCAGCACCACCCGCCCGGGGTCCGCGTCGTGGCCCGGCGGGTGCCCGGCGTCGACGGGTTGCGCTGGACCGTCCGGTACGACCCGGACGTGGATACCGCCGACTCCACCGTCCAGGCCACGACGCCGGAGCTGGTGGCCTATGGCAAGGCGAACGTGTCGGGGGCGGTCCCGTAGTGGAGCTGCGCATCCTCGGTCCGTTGCGCGACGGCGCCCGCGGGACGGCCGTCGTGATCTCAGCTGTGGCCGGCACGGGGGTAGGTAAGACTGCGCTGGTCGTGCACTGGGGGCGCGGGCGCTGGGCGTTCGGCGGCCCGAGGCGGCCGCCCTGGTCGGGCTGGCCCAGGTGCTCGTCGACGCCGGCCAGCCCGCGCGGGCGCGCGGCCACGCCGTCGAGGCGCTGGAGCTGGGCCCGCGGATCGGATACCGGCTGCGGGAAGGTGTCGCCTTGACCGTCCTGGCAGCCATCGATCTGGCCCAAGGTGTCGAGAGCCAGGCAATCGAGACAGCCGAGCGGGCGCTGGCCATCCAACGGGAGACCGGTCACCGTGCGGACGAGGCGCGCGCCCAGGTGATCCTGGGCCATGCGTACAACCGCAGCGGCCCCGCCGGCCAGGGCCGGACGTGCTGGCAGGCCGCTCGCGCGCTCTTCGAGGAGATCGGCATGCGGCAGGCCGCCGAGATCGGCGAGCTGCTGGCGAAGGCGGTCGGCTGAGCTAAAGCAGTGGGGACCGTCGGACCCTCCGGCTAGTGTCGCCAACGTGCCCCTGATTGAAGCCCACGGCCTGGTCAAGCGGTTCGGCGAGTTCACCGCGGTCGACGGCATCGACGTCGAGGTGCACGCCGGGGAGGCCTTCGGTTTCCTCGGGCCAAACGGTGCCGGCAAGTCTTCGACGATGCGCATGATCGGGTGCGTATCTCCGCCCAGCGGCGGCAGCCTGCGCATTCTCGACATGGACCCGGTGCGCGACGGGCCCACCATCCGCGGGCGTCTGGGCGTCTGCCCGCAGCAGGACTCGCTCGACCCCGAGCTGACCGTGCTGGAAAACCTGACGGTCTACGCCCGCTACTTCGGCATCCCGCGCAAGGTGGCGCGGCAGCGCGCCACCGAGCTGCTGGAGTTCGTCCAGCTCAGCGAGCGGGCCGGCGACAAGGTCGAGCCGCTGTCCGGCGGCATGAAGCGGCGGCTGACGATCGCCCGCGCGCTGGTCAACGAGCCCGCGATCGTGCTGCTCGACGAGCCCACCACCGGCCTCGACCCGCAGGCCCGGCACCTGGTCTGGGATCGGCTGTTCCGGCTCAAGCAGCGCGGCGTGACGCTCGTGCTCACCACCCACTACATGGACGAAGCCGAGCAGCTGTGCGACCGGCTCGTCGTAATGGACGGGGGCCGGATCGTCGCCGAGGGTTCACCACGCGAGCTGATCGGGCGCTACTCGACGCGCGAGGTCGTCGAGCTGCGCTTCCCCGGCGACAGCCTCGACTCCTACCTCGGCAAGCTCGACGGCGTCGGCGACCGGGTGGAGCTGCTGCCCGACCGGATCCTGCTCTACGCCGACGACGGTGACGCGGCCGCCGCCGTGGTGCACGAGCGGCGGCTGCAGCCGACGAGCGTGCTGGTGCGGCGCAGCACCCTGGAAGACGTGTTCCTGCACCTCACCGGCCGGACGCTGGTGGACTGAGATGGCCCACCCCACCCTCGCCGTCTTCGAGCACCAGCTCGTCGCCTACCGGCGCACCTGGCGTGGCACCGTGCTCAGCTCGTTCCTGCTGCCGGTGCTGTTCCTGCTCGCCATGGGTCTCACCGTCGGCGGCTACATCGACCGCGGCGGAGCGCTCGGCATCAGATACCTCGACTACATCGCCCCCGGCCTGCTCGCCTCGACCGCGTTGCAGGTCGCGGTGGGGGAGTCCACCTGGCCGGTGCTGGCCGGGTTCCAGTGGACCCGCACCTACCACTCGATGCGCGCCACCCCGGTGCGGGTCATCGACATGGTCACCGGGCACCTCGGATACGTGCTGCTGCGGGTGCTGCTGTCCGCTACCGGGTTCCTCGTCGTCATGGCGCTGTTCGGCGCGCTGCACTCGGTGCGGGCCGTCGCGGCGCTCCCCGTGGCCGTGCTCGTCGGGCTGGCCACCGCGGCGCCGGTGTTCGCCTACGCCGCCACGATCCGCACCGACGGCCTGTTCGCCGTGCTCTTCCGGTTCGCCGTCGTGCCGATGACACTGTTCGCCGCCGTGTTCTTCCCGATCGACTCGCTACCCTTCGCCGCCCGCCTGCTGGCCTACGTCTCGCCGCTGTGGCACGGCGTCGAGCTGACCCGGGCGGCCACGCTCGGCACCTCGACCGCGTGGGGCGCCGGGGTGCACATCGCCTGCCTGGCGGTGTGGGCCGCGGTCGGATATGCGCTGGCCCTGCGCCGGTTCGATCGACGGCTGGAGCAGTGATGGTCACCACCCTCGTGCTGCCCCGGGTGGCCGCCCGCAGCTTCCGCCGCGCGGCCGCCGTCACCGGCCGAAACGTCGCCGCCGCGCGCCACTTCGGATACTGGTGGGTGCTGTTCTCCGGCTTCTTCGAGCCGGTGCTCTACCTGCTGTCCATCGGGGTGGGCGTCGGCGCGCTGGTGAAGAGCTTCACACTCGCCGACGGGCGCACCGTCTCCTACGCCGCCTTCGTCGCGCCGGCCATGCTCGCCGCGTCCGCGATGAACGGCGCGCTCGCCGAGTCGACCATGAACCTGTTCGGCAAGATGAAATACATGCGCCTCTACGACGCGGTGCTGGCCACCCCGGTCAAGCCGTTCGAGGTGGCGCTGGGTGAGCTGATGTGGGGGCTCGTCCGCGGCTCGATCTACTCGGTCGCGTTCCTCGCGCTGATGGTCGGCATGGGCCTGACCTCGGTCGGGTGGGCGGTGGCCGCGTTCCCCGCGACCGTGGTCGTCGGCCTCGCGTTCGGCGGCCTCGGCATGGCGATCACGACCGTTATGCGCGGCTGGCAGGACTTCGACTACATCACCGTGGTGCAGTTCGCGCTGTTTCTGTTCTCCGGCACGTTCGCGCCCGCCGACGCCTACCACCCGGTGATGAAGGTGCTGGTCGCCGCCACGCCGCTCTACCACGGCGTCCAGCTCATCCGCGGCCTGACGACCGGGGTCCTCGGCTGGGGCCTGCTCGGGCACGTCGCATACCTGGCGGCGCTGGCCGCGATCGGGCTGACGATCGCCAGCCGCCGGATGGGCAAGCTGCTCTGCAAGTGAGCGCCGGCCCGCGCCGCGCTCGCGTTGCGTGCTCGCTGCCCGCTCCCGTGCCCCCTGCCCGCTGCCCGCTGCCATGATCATGAAGCTTCGTGCGGCCGGACGCATTCGTGGGCGGCCCCGCCTGTGCGAGACCGCCCACGAAAGGTATGCGGCTGCTCAGTAACCGGAGCCGGTGGTGCCGGTGTTGGAGGTACCCGTGGTGCCCGTGGTGCCGGTGGTGGAGGTACCCGTGGTACCCGTGGTGCCCGTCGACGTGCCCGCCGGCCGGGTGGTGCTGCCCACCCCGCTCGTGGCCATCGTGTCGGTGCGGCCCGTCTCGGATTCCATCGAGCCCAGCAGGCGCTCGCCGACCTTGGTCTCGGCGAACTTGCTGTTGCTCAGCTTGTCGGTCACCGTCTCCTTGGTGCCCGAAACCAGCTTGTTGGCCTGCTCCTGGACGACTCCGGCGGCCTCCTGCACGGTGGGGTTCTCCCGAACCTTCCGGGCGGCCTGCACAATCTCTTCGTACTTCTCCCGCCCAGCCCGAGAACCGAGGACGAACCCGGCCCCGAGGCCCGCGAGGAACATCAGCTTGCCGCGCATAAGCGCCCTCCTCCATCTTGCAAAGCACATGTCGAGGTCCGCCTGTGGACCGCTAGCGCCTGGCTGCGTTGTGCTCTTCCCGTACCCGTCTCATCGTGCCTCTACACGCACGTTCGCGTAACCGAATCTTCCAAAGTCGTTTCGGCACGGTTTGTCGGAGCCCGTCCCGCCGGGCGTGGCCTGGTAACCCGGTAGCGCGCCCAGCCGTGCTGTTGTGTACTCTTGTCGCGTCGCTACCGACAAGGTCGACAAAGCGGTCCCCCGTAGCTCAATTGGCAGAGCAGCCGGCTGTTAACCGGCAGGTTTTTGGTTCGAGTCCAAACGGGGGAGCTTTCCACTCCAGACGCTCGCCGGATCCCGGCGGGCGTTCGTTGTCGGGGGGTCGCAGCTCGGTCGTGGCGGGACGGCGAGCCGGTGGGGCGCCTAGGTAAGCTGGTGCCCGCCGGGGCGGTAGCTCAGCAGGTTAGAGCAGGGGACTCATAATCCCTCGGTCGCGGGTTCGAGTCCCGCCCGCCCCACCAGTACATTCTCTCGATCGTGGATCATGCCGTGACATCACTCATGACGCGAGCTCCCTAACGTGCCGCCCATGACGCGATCGAACGGTTCCCGCCGGCGGCAACGTGGCGGCATCGACACCCTGCCGAGCGGCGCGCTGCGGGTGCGCGTGTACGCCGGTCTGGACCCGTTGACCCGGCGCCGGAACCATCTGATCGAGGTGATCCCGCCGGGGCCGACCGCGGCCCGGGAAGCGGAGCAGGCCAGGACCCGGTTGCTGTCGCAGGTCGACGAGAAGCGCAACCCGCGCACGCGCGCGACGGTCAACCAGCTGCTCGACCGGTGGCTCGGCGTCCTCGACGTAGAGCCGTCGACCCGGCAGGGGTACGTGCGGAAGATGGACCGGCACATAAGGCCGGTGTTAGGGGCCTTGCCGGTGGCTCGGCTGGATGCCGAGACGCTGGAGCAGTTCTACGCCCTGCTGCGGAAGTGTCGGAACCGGTGCGGGGGGCGCCGCTACGTCTCGCACCGAACTCTTCGGCCGCACGACTGCGACGATCGCACGCATTGCGCTGTGGCTCGGTAGACCGACGATGGCGATGGATGCCCGAGGAGTCAGCGCCCGAAGCGCAACATGTATGCGCCCGTGACCGTCGGCTCACGCCGACGTATCGTGACGGAAGCGAGCACCGAAAGGAGCGAGCCGATGCCTGACCCTGAGGCTCAGTGGCAGGAACACACTCACGAAGGCATGACCCACAACCACCGCCATTATCACGTTACCCACAACTGGAGCCTGCACGCCGGCGGCTTCCAGCACCTTAGCGCCGCGCACGAGCACGAACACGATCATGCTGCGCTGACGCACGCCCACTACCCCCACAAAGACCTAGCAGCCGAACACGAACATGAAGCACATGTCCACGATCATGTAGAGCCGGTCCACCACAG
>WNFX01001946.1_pt1 | contig 20956 bp, 33 predicted proteins | sample 5400111 | NCBI WGS metagenome assembly WNFX01 (sample SAMN13153363, study PRJNA577476) | soil metagenome | isolation source: 40 cm soil or saprolite under grassland replicate 1 | place: USA:California | collected 2016-06-15 | reverse complement strand
AGCGCTGCTACGCAGGTGCGGGCGCTCGAAGAGGATGCATGGGCGTCCCTGGCTGGGGTGCAGCTTGATCGCGCCGACTTGCCCGACGCCAGCCTTCGCGGCTACGACGATGACACGGAAATGGGCGCCAAGCCGAGCGGCGAAATCGTTCGCGCAGCCCGCGCCTGCCTGCGGACCGCGTTCGAGGCGGTGCGGCCGCACCTGACATTCGCCCCGCTCGCGATGCGCGGCCATGTCGACCACCTCGCGGTCCGGCTTGCGGTGTCGCGCTCCCTGCAGCCGCCGGCGCCCGGCCTGCTCTGGTATGAGGACCTTCCCTATGCCGAAGGCGGCGAGCCAAGCGACGCCGGCCACCGGGTGCTGGTCGACGTGAGTTCGCACTGGCGCGCAAAGGAGCTGGGGGTCAGCTGTTATCCGTCCCAGCTACCGGACGAGATACTGCCGGTCCTGCGCCGGCACGCGGCAGGTGCCGCCGCGGCGGCGACTGGGCGTCGGCCCGCGACCGCACGCGCCGAACGGCTGTGGGCCAGCTCGCCGGGGGCGGGGCAGCGGCTGCGGCGTCTCGTTACCGACGGGGAGGGCCCGTGACCAAGGCCACCGAACACCCACGGGAATGGCCCATGACCAAGGCCACCGAACACCTGCGGGGAAGACTCGCGGCCAAGGCCGCCGAGCTGCGGCGGGCCAACGTCACCGCCGGCGATGAGCTGGCCGTTTCTGAACAGGACGTGTTCGGCGGCTTTGCCGCCCGCGTCGAGCTTTGCGGGGCTGTGGTCGCGGAGATCGGGGGCGCCTACCCGACCTCGCTCATCGAGCGGCACAGAGTCCTGAAGTGGTATTCGATCGACCCGAACCGCGCCAGCGCGATCTTCGGATCGGGGCTGCATGAAGTTCTGGCCGTCCGCGCGGAGGAGACGCCGCTGCCGGATGCGAGCGTCGATGCGGTGTTCTCAAGCAACGCGTTCCAGTTCCTCGACGTAGCGGCCACGCTGGCCCAGGTTCGCCGGATACTGCGGCCAGGGGGCCTGCTCTATGCGCACTTTGGGCCGATCTGGAGTGCGGTGGACGGCCATCAGCTCGAGTATGTCCGCTACCGCGGGCGCGACCTGCAGTTCTGGCGCGACACCCTGCTGCCACCGTGGGCTCATCTGGCATACCAGCGGGAGGAACTGCGCGCGTTGCTGCGCACCGGACTGCCCGCGGACCTTGCCGACCTGCTTGTGCATCACGTGCACGACAGCGATGTCATCAACAGGTTGTTCTTCGACGATTATGTGACGACCGCGCTGGCCAGCGGCTTGGAGTGGGTCCAGATCGCCGCGTCGACCCACCTCGACTACGAGATCGTCCCGCCCGCGTTCGACCCCAAGCTACGGCGAAATGTGACCGTACCAGAACTTACTGCGACGGTCTCGCGCCAACGTGGCCGGCCCACCTTGCTTGGCATCCGGGACGTGCTGATGGTGCTGCGGCAGCCATCGGGATCACCAACCAATTCCCCACCCAACCCCTGAGGAGAACCATGAGCAAACTCGCCCTGCATGGTGGATCGCCGATCCGCCGGGGCCGCGCCTGGCCGCGCTGGCCGCAGTACGACGACGCGACCGAACAGGAGCTCCTGGCCGCGCTGCGGTCGCGGCGATGGGCTATCAGCTGGCCAAGCGACGGCACGAAGGCCAGGGAACGCAGGTTCGCCGAAGAGTTCGCCCGGTATAACGGGGCACCCTTCTGCGTCAGTGTCGATCACGGCTCAAGTGCCCTCATCGTGTCGCTTGAGGCGCTTGACATCGGCCCAGGCGACGAAGTGATCGTGCCGGCAATGACCTGGGTGGCTCCGGCGAGCGCAGTCCTGCGCGTCGGTGCGCTGCCCGTGCTGGTGGACGTTGACTCGCGCAGCGGCTGCCTCACTCCCGAAACGGTGCGCGGAGCGCTTTCGGCCAGCACCAAGGCGATTATCGCGGTACACCTTGCCTGCACGGTGGCCGATCTGGAGGGCATCCTGCAGGTCAGTGATGAGGCCGGCATCCCGCTGATCGAGGATTGCGCGCAGGCTCATGGTGCTCAATGGCGAGGGCGGCCGGTGGGCACACTCGGCGCGATGGGCGCGTTCAGCTTCCAAAACGGCAAGGTTCTCACCGGCGGTGAGGGCGGTGCGGTGATCACTTCCGATGAGCGTCTCCACCGCCGCGCCCAGCAGTTGCGCGCGGATTCGCGCCGCTACCCAGATCACGACGTTCCGGCCGGACAGATGGATCTGGTCGAGGACGGCGAGGTGATGGGCGGCAACTACTGCGTGTCCGAGCTGTCTGCCGCCTTGCTGCTTGACCAGCTCCCGCGGCTGGATGCTCAGCATGAGCACCGCGAGAAGATCGCCAGTGAGCTCGAGCACGGCCTCGCCGCGCTCGGCGAGCTTGGGCCGATCCCGCTGCCCGCGCAGGCAAATAAGCGGTCGATCTACGAGTACGGCATTCAGTTCCGGCCCGGCACATTCGGGTCGGCGCCCGCCAGCCGGGTAGCCGAAGCGATGAGCGCCGAACTCGGCATGCCCTGGTGGCCACCGGACCCGCCGCTGTACCGAAGCGCCCTGCTGCAGCCGCAGACCAAGCGGAGATTCGCACCGGCCTGGACCGACCACGGACGCCGCCGCGCCATGGACCGCGACTTCAGCGGCTGCCGACGGTATGGCGAAACCACGCTGCTTTGCCACCACAGCGCGCTGCTTGGCGACCCCACCGACGCTGACGACATTGTCCGCGCCCTCGACAAGATTCGCGGCGCCCGCGCCGAGCTTTGAGACGCGGTTCGAGCGCGGCCGGTCCGGTCATGCTGACGCCGAACGTTCCCGCTGGTTCGCGGCGCGGCAGCCGTCAGGCGTTAGGGCAATGATCCTGAACGGCTGCGCGGCGTCGCCCGGCGGCCGACTCCCGACACTCAGAGCCTGGTTGACGACCCGGGTTCGAGGTGCTGTCTGGCGCGCCTCCGGCGCGACGGAGAGCCAGCCCAGGGGCCGGCAGGCCGGATCGGGGTTGTCAACCAGGCTCTTAACATTGCCACAGGTCGACCACGACGACCCCGAGCTCGGCAAAAAGCCGCCGCAGCAGCGGCAAAGAAACCCCGAGGACGTTGGAGTGGTCACCTTGAATTTCCTCGACGAACCAGCCTCCGAAGCCATCGATAGAAAATGACCCGGCGAGGTCGAGTGGCTCGCCGGTGGCGACGTATGCTTCGATCTCGGCATCGCTCGGATTTCCGAGGCGGATCTTGGTGGCGCCCACCGCGCTGGCCCTGCGCCCCGACTCCGCACATATCACGCAGTGGCCGGTAAAGAGAGTCCCTTCCTGACCACGAATGGCACGCCATATTCCCCTCGCCACGGCGGCAGAACCCGGCTTGCCGATACTTTTACCGATCCATTCTCTCAGGCTTGTGATTTCCAGCAGCGAGTCGCAGCCGATCACAAGGCCGCGGCCCAGACGCGGCGCCACTGCAGCAGCCTTGGCCTCTGCCAGCGCCAGTGCCAGGTCACGCGGCGCCAGGTCACGCGGCGAGCCCGACGCGACCGCATGCTCGTCCACACCGCTGACGAGCACCCGTGGCCTAAGGCCGGCGGCACGCAAGACATTGAGGCGGGCAGCGGACGCGGATGCCAGAATGACCTCGTTCCGACCGTTCATCATGGGTGTCATCCCAGCCCATCAAGCGGCAGGCGCACCCGCCGCTACAGTCATGAGAACCAATCCTTCGCGGCGAACTTGCTCCCAACGCCGCCGGACAGCGCCTCAGCCCGGTCCCTGATAGGTGCTCGCTGCGGCAAGCGCAATCCCACCCCGGACGTTGAAATTAACCGTCACCTTCAGGAAAACGGGATTGAGCGCAGCGACCATGTCGTCACGAATCTTGGTCGCCAGATGCTCGTGGAAGATTCCCTCATCACGGAAAGTCTCCAGGTAGAGCTTCAGGCTCTTCGTCTCAACCCCCCGGTCACTCGGCCGGTAGTCGATGCGGATCGTCGCCCAGTCCGGCTGCCCGGTGACGGGGCAGCGGCAGGTGAACTCACGGCAGTCGATGGTGATTTCCTGCGAGCTGTCGGTGATGGGAAATGTCTCGAGGTTACGGTCGGGAGTGACATCCGCCCGGCCAAGCTTGGTCAGCGTCACGCCGTCATCATAAGCGGCGGCCGGATACCCCCTGCGCGGCGGCCGAGTACCCCTAAGCGTCGGCTTTGCGGATCACCAGCAGATCCTCGCTGTGCAGCGTGACCCGCCATACGCCCCAGCTTCGCCGCCCGGCCAGGCTCGCCAGCTCGTCGATGTGACGCCGGGCGAACAGCGCGGCTCGTCCGTTCATCGCGCGGGTGGGGAACGACACGACGACGTGGCGGGCGGCAAGTCGCTCGACCAGCCGCAGCCCAGCGCCTGGCTGCCTGTCCTGGATGCAGTGGTAGGTCTTTAGCAGCAGGGCGAGATCGGCCACCACCGCCGCATCCCTGCTGAGCACGTCTTGTTGCACCACGTGGCAGCCGGGGTAGGTCCGGGCGAGGAACGCGTTGCCGATGCTGACGAAATGCTCGTTGAAGTCATACCCGACGTAGCGGGCGTCGGTGACGTCACGCAGCCACGGCAGCGTGAACGTGTTCAGCGCGCACGCGACATCGGCAACCGTGCGGGGCGGCGGCATCGTGCCGAGGATCGCCGGATAGAACCTGTCGAGGTCCACAAGCCGTTCCGCGGTCGACACGTGTGCGGCCAGCATCTCGCGGCACCAGGCTCGCAGCCGCTGCGGATCAGAAAGATCACCAGGGTCGGCGGCTTCGACGCGGCGCCGCAGCGCCGCTGGCCGTGCGGTGAGCAGGTGCAGGGCCGCCACCTTGTGCAGCCGCGCACGGGACCGGCGCTCCAGCTGCGCGACATCGGATCTGGCCGCCCACCGTACGACCTGCGCGATCGTGTCCGGGTGGACGCCGCGATACTTCGCCCCGGCCGCAAGCTTGGCCGTGATCACCTCGACGGCGTCCCGGTCGGGCTCACGCCGCGCGCCGCGGCTCACTGCTCGGCCGGGCCCCGGTAGATACAGCCGGACGTGCAGGTTTCCCTGATGATCACGGCTGACAGCGGCAGGCTGGCGCACAGCCGATCCCAGATCCATACGGCCAGGTTCTCGCTCGTCGCGTTCTCCAGACCGGCGATCTCGTTGAGACAGTGGTGATCGAGCTGGTCGCGCAGCGGCGTGAAGTACGCATCGATTTCGGCGAAATCCATAACCCAGCCCTGTTCCGGGTCAACGGCGCCGCGCACGTGCACCTCGACCCGGAAACAGTGGCCGTGCAGCCGAGCGCACTTGTGCCCGGGCGGCACATTCGGCAGCCGATGGGCCGCCTCGAAGGAGAATTCCCGGAAGATCTCCACTAACGGATCCCCAGAATCTTGTGCGTCTGCAGGCTGAGCCGCCAGCGGGGGTGCGCAAGGCAGTATTCGACGGTCGCGCGGGTGTTGGCGGCCAGGTCCGGCCCATCCATTGGCTGTAGCAGAAAATGGGTGAACGGGAGCCTCTCGAACCGCACGGGACTGGCACCAGGCTGTGGGAAGACGAGCTTCAGCTCGTCACCGGCCCGCAGCCGCAATGGCGCGCCCGCTTTCGGGCTTACGCAGATCCAGTCGATTCCGGCCGGGGCGTCCCGCGTGCCGTTGGTCTCGATGGCCACCTCGAACCCCCGATCGTGGAAAGCCGCGACGGCGTCGGAGTCGAGCTGGAGCAACGGCTCGCCACCCGTACACACGACGTACCGGCGCGCGCCCGACACTTCGTCGCCGGCCCCGGATGGCCAGCAGGCGTCAACAGCCGCGGCCAGTTCAGCGGCGGTGCGGAAAACGCCGCCGCCCGGTCCATCGGTGCCCACAAAGTCGGTGTCACAGAAGCGGCATACGGCCCTGTGCCGGTCCTGTTCCCGGCCGGTCCAAAGGTTGCACAGGCTAAACCGGCAGAAGACGGCGGGACGGCCGGCCCGCACGCCCTCTCCCTGGAGTGTGTAGAAGATCTCTTTGACCCGGTACGGCATTGCCGCCGTCAAGTCCGCTGCCGGGCAAGCGCGGGATCTGCCAGCCCCAGCTCGGCGAATGCGCGTTCGCGAAGCGCGCACGCGTCGCAGCTTCCGCAGGCCGCGCCGTCAGGCCCAGGATCGTAACACGAGTGCGTGAGGCCGTAGTCGACACCGAGGTCGAGTCCGCGCTTGATGGTCTGTGCCTTGGTCAGATTGACCAGGGGCGCTGTGATGCGCAGGGTCTGCGATCCCTCCACCGCGGCCTTGGTGGCCAGGTTGGCCATCCGCTCGTAGGCGGCGATGTACTCGGGCCGGCAATCCGGATAGCCGCTGTAGTCGATCGCACTCACCCCGAGGAAAATCACCCCGGCACCCAGCGTCTCCGCCCAGGCCAGCCCGAAAGACAGGAAGATCGTGTTCCTCGCCGGCACGTAGGTAACCGGAATCGTGGACCCAGACCCTTGCACGTGTTTGTAGCGCGGCACGGCGATCGTGTCGTCGGTCAGGGCCGAACCACCGAAGGTCCGCAGGTCGATTTCCACAATCGCGTGCCGCTTGACACCGAACGCGGCAGCGACGCGCCGGGCAGCGGCCAGCTCGATCGCATGCCGCTGGCCGTAGGAGAAGCTCAGGGCATAGGTGTCAAAACCCTCGGCGCGCGCTATGGCCAGCACGGTCGTCGAGTCAAGGCCACCGCTGAGCAGAACGACCGCCTTCGGGGGGGTTTCTCCATCCTCGCGTGTCACCTCTCTGCTGATCCTTCCAAGCTGGCGGTTCCTGCCAAACCCATGGTGACCCTGGGCAGCGAGCGCGCAGCGTGCGCGGCGGCCAGCAGTTCAAGTAGGCGGGTGTAGAACCGCAGATTGTGCATGGTCGCCAGGCGAGCGGCCAGGCCATCCTTGACGCGGAACAAGTGGTGCAGATAGGAGCGCCCGTACCGGCGGCAGGTTGGGCAGTCGCACGTCTGGCAGATCGGCTCATCCGACCGCGAGTTCTCCTCGTCATGTATGTAGATATTGCGGTAGAAGGTTCGGTCGCTGGTCAGAGCCGGGCCGACGATGCCGGGTTCAAACGCGTACAGTCGGCCGTGCCGGGCGTCCCTGGTCGGGATCGTGCAGTCGAAGGCCCAGCGCCGGTCGATCTGGCACAACGCCACCAGGTGCTCCGGTTTGCCCACACCCAGCGCAAACAGTGGGGCCCCTGGCGGAGTGAGCGCCGAAAGCAGCCCGAACATCTCCACTTCCAGAGCTCCCTCCGCGCTCAGCGGCCAGCCACCGAACCCGAAGCCTTGTGCCCCGGCATCGATCAGCGCATCGACGCAGCGCCGGCGCAACTCCGGATCTGTGCCGCCCTGCACGACGCCGACCAGCAGCGGGGGGCGCTCCACCGCGCGTTGCCGACACTGCCGGTCGTATGCGTCGCGCGCCTGCCGGAACCAGCGCACAGTTCGGTCGGTGGCGGCCCGCTGCTCCTCGGGGGGATCATCGGGGCCGGTGCAGTCGTCCAGGGCGATAACCACGTCCGAGCCCAGGCCGAACTGCCACTCGATGACCTTCTCCGGCGTCAGCTCGATCTTCCGCGCGGCTGCTGGTTCCTGGATGATCACACCGCCCGGCCTGATGAGGTTGGTTTTTCCCTGGCGGCGGAGCAACGACAGGACCTGGAAGCCACCGGAGTCGGAAACGATGATGCCGTCCCAGCCCATGAAGCGATGCAACCCGCCAACCCTTTTCACGTTGCGCATCCCGGGCCGCTGCGCCAGATGCAGGGTGTTGACCATCACCGCCTCGATGCCGACGGCACGCAGGTCGAGTGCGTCCACGCCGCGCACCGACGCCCGGGTCGCATCGGGCAGGAACGCGGGCAGGGCGACCGATCCGCGTGGGGTAGCCAGAACGATCTCCGGCGGTCCTGGAGATACGGTCAATGTCATCCGGGTGCCAGCTCCTCTTCACGGCATCTGCGGCCTGGTCAATCCCAGCCTATGCGGCTGCGCCGCCAAGCCGGGTGACACGCCAGCGGCAGCCGTTATGGACAATGATTCCGAACGGCTGTCGCGTGCTGGCGCGCCTGCCGTTGCTCGGCGAGCTGGACCCGCTCATACACCCAGTTGCGGGGCAGGTGGGTCAGTTCACCGATCACCTCGCGTGTCACCCGGGCACCCACGCCATGGCGCGCCAGCACGTCCGCGACGCGGCCTGCGAGCGCTCTAGCGTCGTCGGGTTCTTCACCCACGGCGCCACCGACAACCAACGTGTGCTCGCCCCGGACGGTGTCGGTTTTCGCCAGTTCGGCGGCGATGTCGGACAATCGTCCCCGGATGAACTCTTCGTCGCTCTTGGTGAGGTTGCGCGCCAGGGCCGCCGAACGGTCCCCGAGGACATCGCGCATGTCACGGACAGCCTCCAGGACGCGGTGGGGTGCCTCAAAGAAGATCAGCGAGGCGTCCGTCTGGGTCAGCCGCCGCAGCGCCGCCCGTCGGGCGGCCTGGCGGCGAGGCAGGAATCCGGCGTAGTGGAAGCTGTGAACGGGCAGCCCGGAACCGATCAGCGCGGTTATCGCCGCGTTTGCTCCTGGTAGCGGGCACACCCGGAGGCCGGCCCCAATCGCCGCCGTCACCATCCGGAAGCCGGGGTCATTCACCAGGGGGGTTCCCGCATCGCAGACCAGCGCGACGTCTGCGCCGTCGCGCAGCGCGGCGAGCAGCTGCTGGCTGCGTGAGCCCTCGTTATGATCATGATAGCTGAGCAGGCGGGCCGCAATGTCCAGGCGCCGCAGCAGGGTCCGGGTATGACGGGTGTCCTCGGCTGCCACGATGTCGGCCTGCCGCAGGACATCGATCGCCCGCAGGGTGATGTCCGCCGGGTTTCCTATCGGGGTCGGCACGAGATAGAGCGTGCCAACCGCGAGGTCGGCATCGGCCCTGCGCTGCGGTGCGCCGACGGATGCCACGTGGCCCTCCTTCATTCCGGCCGGACAGGTCACTGTATCTTGCCCGGTGCCTACCGGCCGGGCTCGCGCCGGCTGCGCTGTCGGCCGGGCTCGCGCCGGCTGCGCTGGCGGCCGGTAGGCGCACCGCGACCGCGCGCTACGTTCGCTGCCATGCTGACCGGGCATTAGATTCGGGGTAATCGCTCCCGCGGCGGTTCCGCCACTGACCGAAGGCGTGTGATGGGCCTCCCCGAGGTATCCGATGACGGTCTGCGCACGATCGAAGAGGCCTTGACCAAGAGCAGGCGTTACGCGTCGATCGCGCCGGCGACCGTCCGCCGCATGGCACACAAGGCACTCGTCGCGGCGCACGGTGACGTCCCCGAGGCGATCAAGCGCACCAAGCGGGGCCTGCACGAAATCTACGGCGCCTACCTGCCGGGCAACGCACCTAATTACGGTGCCATGCTGCGTCAATTGCAGGCGGCCGCCCGCCGCAACGAGGAACAGGCGGTGCTCGACGCGCTGAGTGCGGCCATGGGCGTGCACGCCTCGACCCGGGAACGGCTGCCGCATCTGCGCACCTTCTACGAAGAGATCTTCAGCCGGATTACGCCGCCAACCGCCATCCGCGACCTCGCCTGCGGCTTCAACCCGCTGGCCGTACCGTGGATGCCCGTGCCGGGGACCGTCACCTACCTCGCCTCGGACATCGACCTGGGCCTGGTCGCGTTCGTTGACCGGGCGCTCGGCTTGCTCGGCGTGGCACACCGGGCCGAGGCAGTGGACCTGATCGGAGCGCGGCTCGCGGACCCGGTGGACCTCACCCTGTTGTTGAAGACCGTGCCATGTTTGGAGCGGCAGCAACCCGGTGCCGGGTGGGAGCTCCTGGACGCGGTGAACTCGCCCACGGTCGTGACGACCTTTCCGACCAAGTCGCTCGGCCGACGTTCGAAGGGGATGTTCCAGACATACTCGGCGGCATTCGCGGCGCACGCGAGCGAGCGGTCATGGCAGGTGGAACAGCTCGAAATCCCGAATGAACTGATCTACATCGTGCGCAAATGAGCTGCCTGCCTTTTAGCCCGGAAAGAGGTGCTCCGCCAGCGATACTGGAATCGAACCAGTGACCTCTACCGTGTCAATGGCTCTGGCAGTCTGCTTTGTCCGCAGCTCAGGTTAGGCTGATTTGGTAAATCTGCAGGTAAAATATTGCCATTCTGAGTCGACTCCTGTTACCGCGTCTCTCCTCATCACGGGCAATGCTGATGACAAATGGGTGACAGATGATCTTCACCGGAGGCTGGCATGGGCTTCGGCCGCGAGCGGCCAGGCGTTGATGGGGCGGTCCGCTATGCCGCGATCTATCGCGACCTGAAGGGGCGCCAGCAGTCGGCAGGGACGTTCGCCACCGAGCGCCAGGCGGACAAGGCCTGGCAGCGGGCCGAGGCGGCGATCGGGCTGGGGCGGTCGGGGATCCGCGCCGCGGGCGGCAAACCTTCGAGCGTTACGTGGCAGAGACCTGGCTGCCGAACCATGAGATCGAGGCCAGCACCCGCCAGCGGTACACGTACTCCCTGTACCGGCACATCGTGCCGGAGTTCGGGCCGATGCGGATGATCGACATCCTTCCTGAGCACGTGCGGGACTGGGTCACGACGCTCAAGGCCAGGGGAGTGAGCCCGTCGACGGTCGCCGACAACAAGGTCATCCTCAGCGCGATCTTCACCACCGCGCTAAACGACCTTCCTGCACCCCTGCAAGGGCGTCAAGACCCCGCATGTGCCGGTCAAGCCGCGCACTATCATCACGCCGGAGCACTTCGGCAGTATCTATTCGGCGCTTCCCGACGCCGATGCCCAGTTGCTGGTGGAGACCGAGATCGAGAGCGGCCTGCGGTGGGGCGAGCTAACCGAGCTTCGGGTGCGCGACCTGGACTTCGGCTCCCGGATCCTGACCGTGAGTCGCGCCGTGGTGGAGGTGCACCCGAGGTTCCATCCCGATGGCGGCCGGTTCCTGATCAAGGAGTACCCCAAGGACAGGGAGTACCGACGGTTCAAGCTCAGCGTTCAGATCGTCGCGAAGCTGCCACTGCGAATACTGCCGGGACGCCTATGCCCGCTACCGGGCAGCGCGGTGGGCCGCGGGCAAGGACGACCCGCGAGGCCAGCGCTCCCTCGACACCGACGGCCACCTGCACACCCTCCCCGAGGCCGACGAGACCGCACTTGAAGCCCTCTCCAAGATCAGAAACCGTGCGCTGTTGGGTGGAGCGCCCGACTGACGGACCTCACGGCTGCCTCTTCTGCTGGCCTCGGTGAAGGATACGGGCCGGAATTTCGTGTTCGTGACAGAGGGCTAGGAGCCCGCTGCCGTCGATGAGGTTGAGCGGCTTCCCCCCGGCGAATTTGTAGCTGTCAGGGCCGTATCCCGAGGTGTGATCATGATGCCTTTGGTGGCGCCTTCGTGCTGGACGGTTCCCCAGAGATCGCGCACGTGGGTCGGTTGGACGGTCTTCGTGTAGAGCTTGGCCTGGACGATGAATTTCCCACCGGCGATCGGGTGGGGATCGTAGGCGATACAGTCGATACCGCCGTCTCCGCTGGCTCTGAAGAGTTGGGTGTCGAAGCCCATCTTAGTGAACAGGTTCTGGATAAAGGCGCGTGGGTGAACATGCGCTCAGCATCCTGGACAGCAACCTCGTGCCGTTGCTGGCCACCAAAGATCCTGCCCAGCCCTCGCGGAGGTTCGGGTTCGAAGTCTGCCCAATCGGGAGGAGGCATCGGGGTGCCCAGCGTGCCCAGGTCTAGGGGCGGGACGAAAGCTGGGCGGCGGAGAGAAGCCAGTTCGATTCGAGGATTCCGGGAGAGCGACGAGCGCAGCACGGTCTCAAGTTCTTCGACTCGTTGATCTATGGCACGGGTCTTGGCTACAGCTTCCGCATCCCTGGCTGTCGCCTCCCTTTGTTCCTGTTCCCGCTCGCGGGTCTTACGTTCTTGTTCCTTGCGCCGTTTCGCCTGTTCCTTGGCCTTCTCTTCTGCTCGTTGAGCCCTCTCCCAGTCTCGGTATGACCCCGACGAACCATATCCACGCGCCATCGCAAGCCCGCCGATCGCTCGTAAACCCATTACCGATGCGACCGTAACCCAGAGTGTCGGTTGCGACAACAGGCTGTGGGCGCAGGACTGGGGACGACCTCATCCCGAGTCACCTGGCCGGATGACCCGCACGATGCTCGGCGTCGAACGTTACCCGGCAATCAGTCCACCCGCAGTTCGGCCCAGATGACTTTGCCCGCCCAGCCTGGTACTACGTCCCAGTTCCACCGCTCGCATAGGGCCTGTACGAGCATCAGGCCCCGGCCACCTTCCTCGTCAGGCTCAGCGTGCTTTGCTGTGGGCGCTCCGGTGTTGCGGTCCCATACCTGCACTAGCACACGTTCTCGGTCGGACCACAGCCGCAGATGAACGACCGGCACGCCAGATAGATCGTCGTCGTACCTAGGCAGTCCGTCCGGACCGGTTGAGGCGCGGACCGCGTTTGTCGTCAGCTCCGATACCACCAACTCGACGGTCTCGGCCACAGCCGCGAGGCCCCACTCGCACATCACGTTGCGGGCATGAAGCCGGGCACATCCGACGGCGGGCGGCAAGGTGCCCAGTACCAGGGCGCTCGACAGCGCCAGGTTGTGCTCTTTTGTGCTGTCGGCTGGCCATTCACGACGGCCCAGCTATACGGCTTGGCCTCCGCGAGCGTTCACGTAGCTCGGCGTCAGGTTGGCGTTCGGCTCGTTTCACTTCGGCACAGAGCTGGCGAGCCGACGCCGCCCTCACCCAGAACAGCGCTGCCTGAGGATAGGGGAGGAAGCCGTACCGAACGTGGACGGCCGTCCACTGACCTTGCCTGGGCATCCAGATAGCCCATTCCGGGAACCGGCGTAGCAGCGCCCCTAAGAAGGTGATGTTGGCCTCGGTAGCGTGGCGCACCTGCCTCCTAATCGCCCTGGTCATCATGGTGGCGTCCGCCGCGAGTTACCCGAGGTGATGTGCGGCGGCAACGCCAACGTCAGAGCCATGCGTCCCCTGTGGTCGGCTGTGGGACGTCATGTGTGCTGGCGATCTGGCAGGCGTGCTCACAGGGAGGCGCGCCGCTTGACCGCTCTAGTCCCTTCGTGCTCGCACCATGTGGCCCGTGTGTGGCCCAGCCGGTGACCTCTTTCGATGCGAACTACCCGGCAGTGTGGTCGACGGTGGTCGCCCGTGGGGCTACGCGACTACTACAACCCGGAAGTGTCGTACGTGCGAACCGGGTTCGCACGTAGCTAATCTATGATTACAAAGAGTTTGCAAATGATTACTGAAAGTCGTCGTATGATAGCTTGCGAAGAGACACGTAGGGACCCGGATGGGGGGAACGTGACACTCGGTAGTTATTCTACTAGTTTCCGCTTCAACTGCCGTGTTTAGGCATGTTTTGCGGTTATATAGCGTTATAGCTGTGCACTGCAGATGTTGGGTGGAGTTGAACATGCCGTCGGACAGGACACGTGAACGACTGCGCGCGTTCGCTCTGGGGGCTACGCCGCTCTTCGATTTGACGGGTTTGATCATCTATGTCTTGATCGGCCGTAGGCTGCCTGTCGTGGAACCGCAGAGATCGAGCGCTGAGCCGTTCCGGTACTCCGCCAAGACGATTGATGATGCTCATCGTGAGGCGTTGGGGGTCTCGCCAAGCGGGACACGGTAGTCTCTGCGGCGTGAGTGATCAGCAGCATGAGGAGTACAGCGGGGATCACAGGTCCGACCAAACATCACTGCCGATGCCTGAGCAGCGCGTAGACTCGGATTATGGCTCGTCGTCAGATGAAGAATTGCCGGTCGATGTTGATCGCATTGCCAATATTGTCGTAGCTCGCATTGAGAATAAGCTTGAGCAGCATTTGCATCTGCCGATGGAAATGCCGTCCGTTGAACAAGCAGAAGCGCTACGTGAAAAGGCGCCCGAACTTTACCATCTGTGGCTTAGGATCGCAGGGCAAAAGGCAGACACCGAATCATACGTCGAGCGAGCACCGTACCAGGTGCCCGAGCGTCTCGCCAGAGGCGGCAGGCCATGGGCGCTGGGAGCTTTGCTGATTGTCCTGGCCTTCTGCGGATATGTCGCTTCCCTTGGTGGAGCGGGTCCCTACATCGGGGGTATCATCGCGGCCCTTGATTTGATCGCAATGCTTGGATTGTTCTTTGGATTCCGACCAGAAGACGCCTCTTCATTGTCGAAGCGCCGACGAAACAGATCTCTATCAGATGAGCCTTCGAATCCGCCGTTGCAGGTACGAGGTCAGCGCACTGATCAACCTCCGGACAGTTGATCGCGTGCGGATCAAACTAAGCACGGGGATCGTGTGGCTTTTGCGTAAAGGCCGCATAGCTCGGGTTTGGCCCGTCCATCCGATAGGTGCCACGGTTTGCCGAGGAAGATCACTGCTCAAGGGTGGGCGCTTGCGCCCTCTCGGCCCAGCAGGACACCTACGGCCTGCGCCCGGAGTTCGGTCCTGGCCGTCCGGGGCCTGGCGCGTGTCGAAGGTGCGCCCTTGAAGCCGCAGAGAAAGTAGTCACAGATCACGGCCATCTTCGCTGCTCGGCTCCGTTTGATCATCGGCCGACGTCGCGGATCGCTGGTAGCTGGTTTCGTCGCTTAGAGGTTGTCGCTCGGGTAGCTTCGGCCAGTCCTTGAAGTAGTCCGGTTGCCAGTCGGGTAGGTTGCGACCATCAAGCACGTCGATATTGGAGGTGTCAACTTTTAGCATCAAAGTCTTTCCCGTGGCAAGGCCGATATGTACCTCAAGCCGCGTGAGATCGCGCCTATTGAGCCATTCCTTCGCGAGATCGTGAGCTGGGAAGTGCCAGCGCTCCCCAGAGTGTCCTTCAACTCTGGAAGGTAGCTCGCAACTAGGCGAACGGAGTGGCCACCCAGCTACCGGAAGGTTCTTCTTCAGGGCGACGCCGATGCCTAAGAGCATGATGGAGTCGATGGTGACCGGCCCCCGCCCACGGTTGTAGACATCGACATGCAGTGTCGGTCCCTCGATGTCGTATCTGCCATAGATTTCTGCGCTTCCCGATAGCTGTGGACCACTCGATCTGTATGAGAGGTAGGAGATGGCAAGCGAACTGCTGGAGACAACGGCTGCATAGGTCGCCAGAGCTTCGGTCCACATGCCCGCAGGGTAACAGAAATCGAACGCTGGGAAATTGTGCTCGATGTCGGTTTCGATTCCAATGCTTGATCCTCGCCGTTTTCTTCGGCGGGGGGTGACACGCCCGCGCAGCCGTTAAGGACCATTTTCCCAAACGGCTGCCGCGGCGTGTCAGCGCACGGCATGGCGGCGGCTCCGATGGTCAGGTGACAGATGATGCCCTCGCGCCAAGAGCAGACACTCGGAGCAGGATCCGGCCACGAAAGGCGAGAGCAAGCGATGATAGAAGAAGGCACCTGGGACGAGCCTGCCGTCGTCACCAAGCTCAGCCCGCAGTCGGCTGCCGACACCGACCAACTCCGGCCCCGCAGCAAGCGCGCGCGATCTGGCCGGGACGCGCACCGGCCCCAACGCACCTGCTATGCCCGGCATGATAGGGACCGTCGTCCCGTGGGGGCGGGACGTTGGTCCCTGGCCGAAGGCGCTGACAGGACCACGATGGCTTTACTGGGCGCTGCGGACCACGCGGCCAGTGACGCTTGGGCGTCTCGCGGAGGGGCCTTCGATGAAACGCTGCATTCTATTACTGCTGTTCTGCCCCGCCGTAGCGTGTGCCGTCGCGGCCGCGGTCCTGGCGCCAATCCTCGCCGGGCCGACAGACGCGAGCGCGCAGGCCGGATTCGAGCGGATCACCAGTTACAACGCGGATATTGAGATTCAGCCTGACGGTTCGATCATGGTCACCGAGCAGATCGCCTATGACTTCGGCGTCGAACAACGACACGGCATCTTCCGCGATATCCCGGTCCGGTTCAGGTACAACGGCTCATACGACAGGATCTACGGGCTGGATGTGTGGTCAGTTCAGTCGCCGGACGCGCCTGGCCAGTACACGGTCGACAGCAATGGCTCTTCGGTCAGGATCAAGATCGGTGACCCGGATCAGACCATCACCGGCAAACACTCCTACACAATTACCTACGTCGTCACCGGCGGCCTTAACGGCTTCGCTGATCACGATGAACTTTACTGGAATGCGGTCGGGAACCAGTGGGACGTTCCCATCGACCGGGCGAGCGTGCAGGTCGCCGCGCCGGCAGCAGTAAGCAGGGCCGCCTGTTTCGCCGGGCCTTTGGGCTCAGCCAATTCCTGCCGGCAGGCGCGTATCACCGATGAGGTCGCCCGCTTCACGCAGGCCAGGCTCGGCCCGTACGAAGGACTGACCGTCGTGGTTGCCATCCCCAAGGGCGCGGTCGCGCCGCCCCACCCGGTGCTGCGCGAGCGGTGGGCACTTCAGCGCGCCTTTGCGCTGACGCCGGTTTCTGTCGGCGCCTCCGGCGGCCTGCTGGCCGTGCTCGTGATTGCCGGGGCAGTGGTGTTGGCTAGGAGCCGTCGGCGTTCCCAGCCTGCTTTCTACCCGGGGGGCGGGAGCATGGCGCCGACCGACGAGGTGCCGCCGCAGCCTGAGGACGATCTGCCACCGATGGAGTCCGCGCCCCCTGAGGACATACGGCCCGGGCAGGCAGGGACGCTGCTGGACGGAGTGGCCAACCCGCGCGACGTCACCGGCACAATCGTTGACCTGGCGGTGCGCGGGTACCTGCGGATTGAGGATGTCGCACCGCCAGCTCCGGTGGCGCGGCCGGACTGGCGGCTGGTCCGGCTCCGCAAGGCAGGCGGCCTGCTGGATTACGAGCAGATACTGCTGAAAGGCGTGTTCGCGGACACGGAGAACGGTGGCGAGGCGTCGATACAGCTTTCCAAGCTTGGCCCCGACTTCAGCCGGGCGCTCAAGTGGGCGCAAGATGCTCTGTATGCGGACGTCGCAAGGCGAGGCTGGTTCACCACCCGCCCCGACAAGGTCCGCCGCAGGTGGCTCGCCGTCCGTGTAGTGCTGTTCGTCATCGGCGCGGCTGCATTGGTGACGGCTGCGACCTACAGCCACCTGGCGCTTGTGCCGATCCCTCTGGCGCTGGCCGGGCTGGTGCTGATCGGCGGTGCCCGCTGGATGCCGGTGCGCACCGCGAAGGGAACCGAGCTGGCCCGCCGGCTGGCCGGGTTCCGCAGCTTCATCCAGACCGAGGCGGCCGCGCAAGCCAGCTCTGCCGAGCGACACGACGTGCTGTATGACTATCTGCCCTACGCGATCGTGTTCGGGTGTACCGAGCAGTGGGCTGATGTAACCGCTTCCGTCGCGGCGGCGGACCGGCCGCCGTCCTGGTTCCAGACCAGCCGACCTTTCTCACCGGCTGGCCTGTCCTTGCCACCCAACCGTTACTTCTCGCCCATGCACAACTTCGCCACGGCGGCCAATAGCTGGATTGAAAGCAGCGCTTCTTCCTCAGGCACCAGCGGATTCAGCGGCGGCGGAGGATACTCCGGTGGCGGCGGCGGCGGCGGATCATGGTGACCCCGGCGGCGTCCAGCACGCCGCACGCTACGCGTAGGTCGTGACACCAATGAAGATCTCCTACGCCGTCCTCGTGCTCACGGTATCAGCCGTCACCGCCTGCGGCGCCAGCGCCGGCGAGACGTCAGCGCCCGGGGCCTCGACCCAATCACCATGCCGCGTGGGCTACGTGCCACAGGGCAGCTGCCTTGCAGGGGCTGCGCCAATCACGGCCGCGCCCACCACCGCCGCGCCCACCACCGCCCCGCCAACCACAGCCGCGCCAGGTCCGTCAAGCAGCGTGTCGGGCACGATCGGCACCCGACATGCGGTCACGATCGCGACGTTCTCCGGCAGTGGTGACGCCAGCACGGCACAGTTCACCATCCACGGCAACGGCAACTGGGTGCTCACGTACTCCTACGATTGCTCGGCGCAACCGGGTGGGGAGGGACTCTTCATCGTCGACGAAGACGCCATGAACAACGAGACTCCGAGCGCTGTTGCGATCGACCGCCTCGGTTCCGGCGGGAAGGGCTCATGGCACGTCTACGGCGATGCGGGGCGCCATTATCTGGAAATTTTGACCGAGTGTACGTACGCGATCTCCGTGGTCCAGCAGCGCTGAGCCAGACCGGGCTCGCCAGGAGGCGGATAGGCCAGACGCGTCATGCAGCGCCGTCAAACACCGTGCTGGCTTGGGGGGTCGTCCCCACGTGGGGGAGGGGTTCCCCTTTCTGCCAGTGGTCGAAGCTGCGAGGTTCGCAGATGCGCGTGCCGCGTTCAGTGCGCAGTAGCTGGTGCGTGATCATCGCGTAGGCGGCCATACATTGCCATATCTCGCCACTGGCCGTTCCTGAACTGCGACCCGCGCCGAACACCCTCGCGAATGAACCTAGCCTTTTCCAGGGCTCGCTGCTCGGCGACGTTGTCGACGTCGGTTCCGGCCTCGACACGGTTGACGGTCGTGGTTGCGAACAGATATTCGGCAAGCAGCCGCTGCGCCGCGGTGCCGTAACCCTTGCCCCTGAACTCGGGCAGAATCGTGACACCAATGTTCCAACATGCCGATGTTGGCCCAGTGGGAATCGCCAGCCAGCTCACATCGCCGATGCAGCCATCGTCCTGGTCGAGGGCGACCGCCAGGTTGTGCGGATCACGGCCGAGGAACCCGTCTTCGGCGAGCCGTCGGCGAAGCGCACCTGGGTCACCGAAGCCATGCCAATCGAAAGGCCCTGATATGAGGGGGTCAACGGCGAGCCGTTCAAGCACAGACAAGTCGGACTCGCCGATGGGGCGCAGGTGGATCGACGTCACATGGTCATGATGCCGGATGGCTCGCTCCTTGGTTGACATGCGTGTGGGAGCAGCCGCTGACCCACCGGCCAGTTGCGGATGTTGTTGATCACTGTGTTCAGGCTGGCGGGCGCCGTCACAACGGCGGCGTCCGCTGCGCCGCCAGCGGCAACTGCGAGCATCACCACGGCGATCAGTGCGATCACCGCCGACCGCCTCAATATGCGTGCTTTCACCGGCCACCTCCGTGCGGATGGGACCGGGACCCCACGCGGCCCGGGAGGGCGGGCCGCGATCTCGGGCCGGTCGGTTGTCACCTCCGTTCCGGTCATGTGAGCGACCGGCCGGGTCAGCCTGGCCCCAGCCGCCGGACCAGCCGGCGCAATCCCGGTGATCCAATGCCGCCACACGGCCAGTGACGAAACTCCAGACCAGCCTGCGGCGGAACCAGCGCATCACAGCGCGGTATGAGACGCGTCGGAGCGTGCGTCGCCGGCCACTCCTATGAAGATCGGTGCCGCAGGCCAACCGGCCCCCGCGTCCATTGGGCCCGGACCGGCGCTTCGGCTGGAGCGGGCGAGACCGTTGCACATCGGCGCTGCGCGGGGGGGTCGGATCTGCAGCCCGTTCAGTGACGGCATCTCACCGGCATATATCACGGTGAGATTGACGAGCTCGCCGAGCCCACTGTCGCCTCGGTGTTCGCCCTGTTTTCTACCGTCGTGAACGTCGCGGTGCGGGCACGGAAGCTCCAGCGAGCCCATGCCACGGCATCCGCGTCACCTCTGGCGAGTTCGAAGCCGACGGCCCAAGACGCCAGCCAGCAAACGCTGGGTCCAGCTCCCGCCCTTCCTCGCCAAGCCGCACGAGACGCTGCTCGACGCCTGCGACCGGACCTACGTATTCGTCGGCGAAACCGGTGGCAACCTGCGGCGCAGCAACTTCGGCCGCCGGTTCTAGCATCCCGCGTGGAACGGAGATCCTCACAACCCCGACGGGTAGTCGCCGACTGCTTCGGTACGCCGGCATGGCGGCGCGCGGCCTCACGGCATGAGCTGCGTCAGTTGGTGCGCGTAGACTTAGGGCCGTGTCTGCTCGGCCGGTCCGTCAGGAAGATCCTCGCGATCCAGAGGTGATCCTTGAGCGTCTTCCGGAGCGCGAACGTGCCGAGTTCCTCCGCCAATATCAGGAGGCCGTGGAGGCTGCCCACGACCCCGCGGGCTACAAGAGGCTGCAGGAAGTGCTGCATGCCTGGAGCCTCGCCGTCGTGGCGACCAACCGGCCTGGCTACTACGAGGATCTCGCAGCGGTGACCGAAGGTACGGCTCGCACGGTCCCGGTCGAGGCGGCCATCCCCGATTGGGAGCGGCGGCTGGCGGCGGCACGAGCCCAGCGGCGGTGACGTATCGGGTCGAGCTGAGCAGCAGGTGCTCGGCCAGCTCGGCAGCCTTCCTGAAGCGGCGCTCGACACTCTCGTCGTCACAATGGCCGAGGTGATCGAATATCCGGATGATCCGTTGCGGACCTTCCCGACCGGCGATCCCTACGTCAGGCGCGCTGAGTTCAGCGATGCCGGGCTGGTTACCTATGTAATCAGTGACGCCGCTACGACGGTCACAGTCGTCGATGTGACCTGGGTGGGCTAAACGGATCACGCCGTGCCATACTCCGGAGGCGCTCCGGAGCATCTTTCACATTTCGTCTGCCGCGGAATCGAGTGGCGGCTGGTCGCTGCGGTCGCCGTCGAGGGTCCTGATGGGACGAGGTTCCTGTGCCAGCCCGCGATCGCCGGGTCGGGCGGCCTCATGCGCACTGACCTGGTCGCGGTCAACCGGTCGCTTCCTATCTGGAGGATGTGCGCCGTTTGGCGGGGCTCGGCCGGGTGGCTGAGGCGCACCAGGTCGCCGCCGGGTGCTGGCCGGGCTGTAGGCGTGCGGGGACGTCGCCGGGCATGAGGTACTCGGCTATGTAGAGCTGCCCGACCGGGCTAATGAGGTTACGCGGTTTCTCGCGCGCCTGGAGATACCGCTGCCGCCCGAGCGGCGCTCCGCGCCGATCAGAAACGCAAACGCAACCTGATCAAGCTCCTCGACCAGTGTGGTCTGTG
>WNFX01007968.1_pt1 | contig 20958 bp, 25 predicted proteins | sample 5400111 | NCBI WGS metagenome assembly WNFX01 (sample SAMN13153363, study PRJNA577476) | soil metagenome | isolation source: 40 cm soil or saprolite under grassland replicate 1 | place: USA:California | collected 2016-06-15 | reverse complement strand
TCGCGGCGCTCACGGCCCCCGGCTACGACGGCCCGCCCGTCTGGCTGCATGGCGACCTGCACCCGGCGAACATCCTGGTGAACGACGGCCAGGTCAGCGGCGTGATCGACTTCGGCGACATCACCGCGGGCGATCCGGCCAGCGACCTGTCGGTGGCCTGGATGCTGCTCCCGCCCGGCTTTCATGCCAGCTTCTGGTCGGCCTACCAGGCGGCCGGCGGGCGGGTCGGCGACGCCTTGCGGGCGCGGGCCAGAGGCTGGGCGCTGAACCTAGCGATCGTGTTCCTGGCCCACTCCGAAGACAATCCCGTACTCCTGCAAACCGGCCGCCGCACCCTCAGTGCCGTGCTGCGCCGCTAGGCGGCGTACTGGGTGGGGGTGGTGGTGTAGGTGCGTCCGGCGGGAGTGTGCCAGACCAGGACGCCCGGTTCGGGTTGCTCCAGCCGCCAGCCCTCGGCTTGCTTGCAGCGATGGTGGTGCCGGCATAGCGGGGCCAGATTGCACTCGCATGTCCGGCCGCCTTGGTGGTGGGGGTCGGTGTGGTCCAGGTCGCAACTCGCGGCGCGGCGGGCGCAGCCTGGCGCAGTGCAGGTCGCGTTGCGGGCCCTGACCAGGTGCTGGAGTTTACGGCTGGGCCGGTAGCGGTGCTCGGCCCCGGCGTGCTGGCACGGTCCGCGGATGACCGGGGTGAGTTTCCTGATGTTCAAGAACTCAAGGAGGCCGCGGAGGGTCATGGCTCCCGGTGGTCCCTGTCCCGGTGGCCACCGGCGGGACCGGGCCCCGCAGCCGTGAGCGGCCGCGGTCCCGTCGGGATTCAGGACGGTCACGCACCACCTACTGGCCGGGTGCCCGGCGGCCGCGGCTACTAGGTCACGGGTGTCGGCGTGATCCACGATCCCGAACCCGGCCACGTCACCGGGCGGCCCGCAGTCGCCGCCCAGCGCGGTGTGCGGCACGGTGATGGTGATCATCGTGCCGACGCTGGGGCCCGCATCGGCGCCGGGACTGTTAGCGCTGGGATCGTCCTGCGGGACGAGGGCACGCCGTGAGTCGCGTTCTTGCAGCAGGTCGAGGGTGGCGCGGACCTTCAGCTCTTCCCAGGTGCCGGGGACGCCGGCGTCGCGGAGAGCGCGGGCACGATCCTCGACATGCTGCATGGAGGCCAGCACCTCCGCCGATGGCATCTCCCGGCCGGTAATCCCGGCGTTGCCGGACTCCTCCCGGAACGCCCGCACCCGTGCCGTCCGCCGCGCCTTCTCCTTCCGCTTGCGCACCGCTTCGGCGTCGAGCTTGAGCACCAGCCTGGTCGCGGCCCGGCGGAGTTCCCCGTAGGTCTTGGACTGCGCCGCCTTGGCGAGTTCCTCATCCGCGATGGCGGCGTCTTCGTCGGACAGGATGCCGGTGACCTCTTCGATGATCTTGACGTGCACCGGGTGCAGTTTTCCCGCGCCGAGCGCGGCGAAGGTGACCGGCAGCCGCCTTTTCACGGTGCGGGCGTAGTCGATCTCCCCGGCCGCCGACAGCCAGGTCACGTTGAACGCGGCCGCGACCTCATCGGCGGCGAAGTCCTGCCGTCGCGGGCGGGACGCGAGCTCGGCCAGCGCGGCCATCTTGGCCCACGCCATCCGTGACTCCATCCGGCGGGTACCCGAAAGGAACCCGATCAGCTGGTCATCGGACAGCCCCGCCAGCCCTTCCCCGTCGTCCCCGGCCACCGCGCCCAGGACCATGGCCAGCAGCGGGCCCGGCGCCATGGTGTCGGCCCGGCCGTCCTCGGCGAACCCTTCCAGGGTCAGCTCCTCGGCCGGCAGGGTGACGTACAGCCCTTGCTGGATGCCTTCTTCCGCGTCCCCGGGCAGCCCGGAGCCCGGCGGCTCGTCGGGCTCGAAGGACAGCGCAGCAGACATGACTCACCTGGCCGGCTAAGGAAAGGGGTTCTGCGGAGATTTCCGTTAAGAACAACCTATCACCTAACAAGATCGACAACTAGTATTTATCGAACTGAATTTCAAGATCTTTAACCGGCGTGGGTCGGCGGGTGGTATTCACCCGGCCCGTTCGGTCCGATCTCGGGTGCTGGCGCGGGTAGTGCCGGGACGGCGCGCGAGCCGGGCCGCATAAGCTCGGGCGGAAGCAACCAGGAAAGGGGGGCCATGGACATCCAGAGGCCCGAGATCGATTTCCCCGGCGGCGAACCGTCCGCCGAACTGAAGATCACCGACATCTGGGAGGGCGATGGCGGCGAGGCGAAGCCCGGCGACACCGTCCAGGTCCACTACGTCGGGGTCGCCTACTCCACCGGCGAAGAATTCGACGCGAGCTGGAATCGGGGCGATCCCCTGCAGTTCAAGCTCGGCGCCGGGCAGGTCATCGCCGGCTGGGACCAGGGCGTCCAGGGCATGAAGGTCGGCGGCCGCCGCCAGCTGATCATCCCCCCCGACCTGGCCTACGGCGACCGCGGCGCCGGGCAGCGGATCGCGCCGGGCGAAACCCTCATCTTCGTCTGCGACCTGGTCTCGATCTGACGCTCAGTCAATGCAGGTTTTCCTTGAGACGGACCGGTTGGTGCTACGGCGGTTCACCAGTGCCGACGCGGACGACCTGGTGAGCCTGGATGCCGATCCCGATGTCATGCGCTTCGTCACCGGCGGGATACCCACATCCCGCGAGGAGATCGAGAATGAGGTCCTGCCCGCGTTCCTCGGTTATTACCAGCGGTGGGAGGGCTATGGATTCTGGGCGGTCATCGAGAAGGAAACCGGGGAATTCCTGGGGTGGTTCCATTTCCGGCCACTTGAGGGTGGCGCTCCAGGCGAGATCGACCTCGGTTACCGGCTGCGCAAGTCAGCCTGGGGCAATGGGTACGCCACCGAGGGGTGCCGCGCGCTGATCCGCAAGGGCTTCACCGAGTTCGGAGTGCAGCGCGTGGTCGCGCAGGCGATGGCGGTCAACCAGGCTTCGCGGCGGGTGATGGAGAAGGCGGGCCTGAAGCTGGTGCGGACCTTCCATCAGCCCTGGCCGTATTCCATCGATGGCGACCAGTTCGGTGACGTGGAATACGCGCTGGACAGGACCGGATGGCAGCTGCTAGGGGATCAGCCCTAGTTCCCGCGCCCTGGTGACGGCCTCGGTGCGGTTGGCCGCGCCGAGCTTGCCCAGCAGGTGGCTGACATGCTTCTTGACGGTGTCGAGGGTGACGACGAGCTCGCCCGCGATGGCCTGGTTCGACTTGCCTGCCGCCAGCATCTGGAGCACCTCGAGCTCGCGGCTGGTCAGCGGGGCGGGACCGGACCAGATCAGCCGGCAGCGGGGCGAACCAGTGCTGAACCGTCGCTGCTTCGCCGCGCAGGCTCATGAGGTGAAGAACTCCACCAGGACCGGGGCGAGCGCGCCCGGGTTCACCTCATGCGTCTGACCCTCCAGCGTCCGCAGCTGGCCCTGCGGGATCGCCTGGCTCAGCACCCGGGCCGCGTCGGGCATGAACGGAAGGCTCGCGTCGCCCGCCATCACGAGGGCGGGTACCGAGACACGTGCGGCCAGCCCGGTCGGCACCGACCAGGGCTCGCCCAGGATGGCGGCGTGGTCGTAGGCCAGCGTCGGCGCGACGGCTTCCATACCCGGCCAGAACGGCGCGCGGCGCATTCCGTCGACCTGCTCGGCGGGCGTGCCGACGAACCGCAGGAACAGGGCCACCGCGTCGCCCCGGCGGCCTTCGGCCAGGGCCTGCTTCAGCTGCCTGAGGTACTGGCTCCAGGGCTCCTGCGCGTCAGGGTCGTTGTTGTAGGGGGGCTCGTACAGGGCGATCTTGCTGACCTTGCCGCCGAGTCTTATGGCCGCCCGCATAGCCAGGGGCCCGCCGGACGAGTGGCCGTAGAGGAACGCCGGGCCGCCGGCGCGGTCGATCAGCGCCTCGATGTCGTCGATCTCCCGGTCGACCGCGTAGGGCAGCGTGTCCCCGCTCTCGCCGCGGCCGCGCCGGTCAAAGCCGTAGACCGTGAAGTGCGGCGCGAGCAGCTTGGCCAGCTCCTGCCCGGAGCCGGACGAATGCACGGTCAGCGCGCCGTCGACCAGGATCAGGGCCGGTCCCCCGCCCTGCTCGTGGTAAGCGATCCTCGTGCCGTCGCGTGAGCTGAGTGTGTTCATGTCATCAGTGTGGCCGCTCCGAGGTGCGCCAGCCTGCGCCTGCCGCTCCTGGTAGCGCCACTACCTGGCAGCTAACCAGCGGGCTGTGGGATCCTGGGCTCGTCATGGGTTCTGCGCCGGGCGATCAGCAGGCCGGCCCGCCCCGCGGTGCGGTGCGGGACCGGCGCCGCGAGTTGGGCGCGTTCCTCCGCTCGCGCCGCGCCCGGCTGCGCCCGGCCGAGGTGGGGCTTCCCGATTGGGGGGTGCGGCGGGTCCCTGGGCTGCGCCGGGAAGAGGTCGCCCAGCTCGCCAACGTCGGTTTGACCTGGTACACGTGGCTGGAGCAGGGCCGCCAGGCCCGGCCCTCGGCCAGTGTGCTGACGGCGATCGCGGATGCGCTCCGGCTGGATGCCCACGAGCGCGAGCACCTGTTCGCACTCGCCCGCGACCCCGACGACCAAGCCCGCGGTCCGGAGGACCACACGAGTGCACTCGCGTCGGCCGGTCCCGGGCTGGACATGCTGGTGCGGGGTTTCGAACCGGCCCCGGCGTACGCCATCTCGGCCCGGTTCGACGTCCTGGCCCACAACCGGCCCGCCCGGCTGCTGTTCGGCGACCTCGGCCGGGGGCCCGGCGGGCCCGCGAACATGCTGCACCTCGGCTTCACCGACCCCCGCTGGCGCACCCTGATCGCCGACTGGGAACACGAGGCCGCCAGGCACGTCGCCATGTACCGGGCCGCGATGACCATCCACCTCGACGACCCGGCCTGGACCGCCCTGCCCGCGCGGCTGGCCCAGCTATCCCCCGACTTTGCCCGGTTCTGGGCTAGCAGCGACGTGGCCGGCCCCGAGCGCAGGCTCAAGCGGTTCCGCCACCCCAGCGCCGGACCGCTGACCCTCCACAGCACGTCCCTGCTCATGGCCGACGACCCGATGATCCGCATCGTGATCCTCTACCCGGCCACCGCGTCGGATGCTGCCAAGCTGGAACGCCTCTCCTGACGAGCTACTGAGGTTACTTTGGGCCCATGGATCCGCAGGATGGGCAGGGCGCGAAAGCAGGTATCAGGGACGTCCGGATCCGCGGATCGCGGCTGCTGCTGCGGGCGCTGCAGCCCGGCGAGATCGAGGAGGAATGGCGGGCCATGGTCACCGCAGACCCTATGGTCATCGCCGCCCAGGAAGCCGCCTTCAAGGCCCGGCTCCAGCGATCGGGTCACCTGGAAGGTGGCTGGCTCGATCTCGCCATCGACCTGGACGGCGTGTCGATCGGGCGCATCCAGACATTCGTGCCGCCAGGCCGGGCGCTTCCCCCGGGAACCTTCGACGTGGGGATCGTTCTGAGGGAAACTGCTCGCAGCAAGGGCTACGGACGCGAAGCGCTCGCGCTGCTCACGGACTGGCTTTTCGAACATGCAGCGGCCGAGGCTGCCGAGGCTTCGACCGATCCCGCTAACGTGGCGATGCGGACGGTCTTCCGGAAAGCCGGCTGGATGCCCGCCGGCTCACTGACCGAGCTGGGCCGTGAGTGGGTCATGTACAGAATTACCCGGCGGGAGTGGGAGGCCTGGCGGCGCCGCCGGGCATGAAGGTCTGCAGCAGGTAGGAGTCAGGACGGGGTGTTCCCGGGGTCGCGATCTGCGAAGGTGCTGGAGAAGCAAGGAGCCAGGCCCGTTCGGTACCGAACGATCTCAGCGCCTCAGACGGTGACGACGACCTTGCCGCGGGCGCGGCCGTGCTGCATGTACCGGATGGCGTCGGGGGCCTGGCTCAGCGGGTAAGTCTTGTCGATGACCGGCGTCACCTGGCCGGACTCGATGAGCTCGGCGAGCACGAGCAGGTCGGCTGCGTTCTCCGAGCACATGACCGCGGCCAGCCGCTGCCCCACGAACCGCGACAGCACGGGTGCCCGCAGGCTGCGGCCAAATCCTCCGAGCCACCGGCCGCCGGTCTCGCCCCCGACGATGACCAGGGTCCCGCGGCGGGCAAGGACGCCGCGAAGCTGCCGGAGCGGGCGGTTCCCGCCGATGTCGATGATCACGTCGTAGCGGTGTGCTCCGTCTGCGATGCCGGCGCGCGTGTAGTCGATCACGTGGTCCGCGCCGATGGACAGGACCAGGTCCACCTTCGTGGTGCTGCACACGCCGGTGACTTCGGCGCCGTAGGCCTTGGCGATCTGCACGGCGAACGTCCCGACGCCGCCCGATGCGCCGATGACCAGGACCTTCTGTCCGGTGTGCACATGCCCGTGGTCGCGGACAGCCTGCAGTGCGGTCAGGGCTGAGATGGACACGGCCGCCGCCTGCACGGCGGCGAGGTTCCCCGGCCGGTGCGCAAGCTTTCCCGGCTGGGCGCATGCGTATCCGGCGAGGGTGCCCTCGGCGATGCCGAACACCTCGTCGCCTACCTGGAACGAGGTCACGTCCTTGCCGATCGCCTCGACGCGGCCTGCGACCTCCCTGCCCCGGATGCGCGTCTTGGGTGCGCGGACCCCGTAACCCGCAAGGCGCACCGGGTAGGGCAGGCCGGTCATGAGGTGCCAGATGCCCCGGTCGACGCCGGCCGCGTGCACGCGCAGCAGCACCTCACCGTCGCCGATGGCCGGCCGTCCGGTTTCCTCCAGCCGCAGCACGTCTCCTGCCTCGCCGTAACGGTCCTGGACGATCGCCTGCATGGTCGTTATCTCCTGCGTCGGCCCGTCGTGCGCTGCTGTCTTCATCGTCTCTCCGATGCTCGTTTACTTACGCTGTAAGTATAGTAAGCTTACGGTGTAAGTAAGTCAAGGATGGGAAGGCAGATGGCTTCACCGGGCCGACGTGGGGCAGAGCCACGGACCCCGCTGAACCGTGACCGGGTGCTGCTCGCCGCGCTCGCCCTGGCCGACGCCAGCGGGATTGAGTCACTCAGCATGCGCAAGCTCGGCGAGGCTGTCGGGGTCGAGGCGATGTCGCTGTATAACCACGTCCCCAGCAAGGCTGACCTCCTGGACGGGCTCATCGACCTGGTGTTCAGCGAGATCGAGCTGCCGTCCGGCGGCGCCGGCTGGCGGACGGCGATGCGGGAGCGGGCGATCGAGATCCGGGCTGTCCTGTCGCGCCATCGCTGGGCCATCGGCCTGATGGAGTCGCGAACCTCACCGGGTCCGGCGACGCTGCGCCACCACGACGCCGTCCTCGGGTGCCTCCGCCGTGCGGGCTTCCCGGTCGCGCTGGCCGCCCATGCCTACGCAGTCCTGGACAGTTACATCTACGGCTTCGCGCTGCAGGAGGCGAGCCTGCCGTTCGACACCGGCGAGGAGACCGCCGAACTCGCCCAGGCCATGCTGGCGCAGTTCCCCGCCGATCAGTACCCGTATCTCGCCGAGTTCACCTTCGAGCACGTGCGCCAGCCCGGCTACGACTACGGCAGCGAGTACGAGTACGGGCTCGACCTCATCCTCGACGGCCTCGACAGAGCCCTGCGCACTGCCTGATAACGATGACGGCCGGGTCCGCGATGAGCGGGAATCGGCGGAATAGCCAGCATGTGGCGGGAGCGGGCTGCTATCGTCCCGCGTAGCTCACATCGCCACATGCTGGCTGTCACGTGCGTTAACGCCGTGCAGGCAGAGGGAGAGGTCAGCTGGTGCGCCGCCGGTACCCCGCCGAGAGCCGGTTCGCTCTTTCCGGACGCTGGCCTGGCCGCGGACTGCGCAGCTGGGGTGGGGTTGCTGCCGTTGTTATCGCATGCTCGCTGCTGGCCTCGTCGGCCCGGGCCGTGACGCCGGCCGCCCTGGCACGAGATGGCGCGGCTGGCTGGCTTTCCGCCGACTCCTCTACGCCCGTGGCGCAGCTGGAGGACCAGGCGGCCGAGCTGGCCAGGCAGTACCGCGGTCAGCTGGAGGTGCTCAGCGGGGCGGAAACCGACGCCAAGGCGGCCGCCGGCCGGGCGCAGCGGATGGACCGGCAGCTCGCCGCCGCACACGACCAACTCGCCAGGCTCGCCGCGTCGAGCTATATGGGCAGCGCGCCGGACCAGGCCCTCGCGTTCTTCGCCGGCGGCGACCCGCAGCAGGTGCTCGGCAAGTCCGCGACCATTGAATACCTCGCCCGGCAGCGCGACGCCCGGGAACAGCGCCTGCACCAGCTCACGCTGGCCGCACAGGACGCCCAGCAGGCCGCGCAGGCCAAGGTGGCCAAGCTGCGCCAGATGGTCCAGGCACTGGCGGGCCAGCAGCAGCGGGTCAAGCACCTGCTGGCCCAGTTCCATCCCGAGTCGCCGGTCATCGGGGACAGCATCACGCCCCGCATGCGCGGGGTACGAGACGAGGTCGACCGGAGGTTCGGCCCGTTCTCCGCCATCGGCTGCTACCGGCCCGGCAGCGACGGCGAGCATCCGCTCGGCCGGGCGTGCGACTTCATGCTCAGCACGGGGGGCGTCATGCCGGCCGCCTCGGCGATCCAGAAGGGCTACGACATCGCGGCGTGGGCCCAGGCGAACGCCTCCCGGCTCGGCATCATGTACATCATCTACCGGCAGCGGATCTGGGACGTCCGGATGGCGTCCTCCGGCTGGGTCCCGATGGAGAACCGCGGCAGCATCACGGCGAACCACTACGACCACGTGCACATCTCGGTGTTCTAGCGACCAGGCGGCGCCGGCTCGACGAGGAAGCGGTTGGTGAGCACGACCTGGCCGGACGAGGCGGGGTTGCCGTCCTCAGGCTCCCGGGTAACGGTGATCGCGGGGTAGTCGGTCAGGCTGACCGCCGACCACAGCTCGACGGTGCCCGGGCCGCCACGCAGGTGGAAGGTGCCGATGGTGACCAGCCCGCGTGGTCCCTTCATCCAGGCCTGGTAGTAGTAGCCCGGCGCCGACGGCGGCAGCCCCGAGACGTCCAGCTCGATGGCCAGCCCGGAGGGCGTGGCGTGCAGCTTGGCGGTCGCGCTCGCGGCCGGGGCCAGCCGCGTGCCCGCCAGGGCGACGTCGGTGGTCGCGGGTCCGCGGGTGACCACGATGCCGATCACCACCGCGGCGGCAGCCAGCAATGCGACGGCACCGGCCCGGACCGTTCGGCGCATCTGGGTCTGGCGGCGGCGGTCGTCCCTGCCTGCCGCGCGGCCGGTGCCGGCGAGGATCTGGTCGAGCAGGCCGGGCGGCGGCTCGGCCCAGCCGTCCGGGTCGGCGAGCAGGCCGCGCAGCCGCCGGGCGGCGTCGGCCGAAGCCGCGTCGGGGGCGTACGGGCCCGGTTCCTGCGCTCCTTGCTCGAGGTACTCGGCGAGCCACTGGTGCGAAGTCATGCGGCGACCTCCGCCAGATGCCCCAGCATCGAGGCCAGCCGCCGGTGCGCCCGGTGCGATCGCGACTTCACCGTGCCGATCGGCATCGCCAGTTGCTGGGCGATCTGGGCGTGGGTGAGGCCCGCGAAGTGCTGGGCCCGGACCACCTCTCGTTCCTCGGCGGGCAGCATGTCCAGGGCGATCCGGATCTGCCAGGCCTCCCAGATGCGCTCCATCGACGGCGGCAGCGCGATCGTCGCATCATCGTTCGGCTCGACCGGCTCCGGCCCGTGGGCGCGGCGGCGGTACAGGTCGATCGCGGCGCGCCGGGCGATCGTGAACAGCCACGGCGCCATCGGGCGGCCCGGCTCCAGCGACCCGCAGGCGCGCCAGGCGTTGCGGCCCGGCTCCAGCGACCCGCAGGCGCGCCAGGCGTTCAGGAAGGTGACCTGAACGGCGTCCGCGGCCAGTTCCCGGTCACCGAGAACCCGCAGCGCGATCGCGAACACCGCCCCGGAGTAGCGCTCGTAGACGGCACGGAGCCCTTCGGCGCTACCGGTGCGAAAGGCGTCGGCAAGATCATCATCGTCCACTGGACCGGCCTTGCCCTAGCCGGCCAGGTGCGGCGGTGTAGTCATGGTTCCCCCGTGTGCCTGGTGCTGCGCCCAGTATGCGGAACCGGGGATTATGCGGAACGGCGCGGCCGGGGTGGCGCGGGTGGCTTGCCGGGGCGGGGCTCGCGCAGATGCCGGGGCCGAGAGGTTCTGCATAATCGCGGCTGGCTGACGGATGCTTCTCTCCGCAGGCATGGTGCCTGGGGAGAGGAGGTCGGCGATGCTGTCGTGGACGAAGGTGAGGGTGGCTGGACCCCTGGCGCCGTACGCGCCCGGCTTTGGCCGGGAGCTGCGCGGCTGGGGGTATACGGACCTGTCCACCGCGGAGCAGCTGCGGCTGATGTCGCACCTGAGCCGGTGGATGGCCCGTGAGGGGCTCGATGCGCTGGGCGGCGAGCAGATCGCTGCGTACTGTGCGGCCCGGAAGGCCGATGGCTATGTGGCCCGGCTGACGCCGGGGTCGCTAGGGCGGCTGCTGGCGTTCTTGCAGGCGCAGGGCGTGATGCTGGCCGCGCCGGCCGCCAGGCCGGCGGCCGGCGCGGAGGAAGAGTTGCTTGGCCGCTATAGGGCCTGCCTCGTGGAGGAGCGGGGCCTGGTGCCGGCCGTGGTCTCGCAGTACCTGAAGGCGGCGGCGCTGTTCGTGGACGATTACCCGGGGGCTGTCACCGGCCAGCGGGCGCTTGACGCCGCCGCGGTCAGTGCATTTTGCGCCCGTGAGCTGCCTCGGCGCGGCCGGGCAAGCGCCGCGGATCTCGCGAGCGCGCTGCGGTCCTTCCTGCGGTTCCTCCATGTGGAAGGCCTGGTCGGGACACCTGTGGCGCAGGCGGTTCCCGCGGTGGCGAACCGGAAAGGATGCGGCCTGCCCCGGGCACTCCCGCCGGCGACGGTCGCGGGGCTGCTGGCGAGCTGCGACCGGCGGACCCGGCTCGGGCGCCGGGACTACGCGATGCTGATGCTGCTGGCCCGCCTGGGGCTGCGCGCCGGCGAGGTGGCGTCGATGTCCCTGGACGACATCGCCTGGCGAGCCGGCGAGCTGACCGTGCACGGCAAGGGCGGCCGGGATGACCGGCTTCCGCTGCCTTGTGACGTCGGCGCTGCGCTGGCCGCCTGCCTGCGCAGCCGGCCGAGGGTGACGACCAGGGCGGTGTTCTTGCGGGCGACGGCTCCGATCGGCGCGATCACGTCGACGGGGGTCACCTGGGCGGTGTATAACGCCTGTGACCGGTCCGGGGTCCCCAGGGCTGGCGCGCACCGGCTCCGGCACAGCCTGGCTACCCAGATGCTGGCGGCCGGGTCCTCGCTCGCCGAGGTCGGCCAGGTTCTGCGGCATGCCAGGGTGGCGACGACCGCGATCTACGCGAAAGTTGACCATCGTGCGCTGGATGCACTGGTCCTTCCCTGGCCAGGAGGCGAGTCATGAGCGGGCAGCCACTCCGGGCCGCGCTCGCCGAGTACCTGGCGGTGCGCCGTTCCCTTGGCTTCAAGCTGGCTCGTGACGGCCTGCTGCTGGAGCAGTTCGTCAGCTTCTGCGAGCAGGCCGGCGCTAGCCGGGTGACGAGCGAGCTGGCGCTGGCCTGGGTCAGCGCACCGGCGAAGGCCTCCGCCGGGTGGCTGGCGATGCGGCTGACCATCGTGCGCGGCTTCGCGAGCTGGCTGCAGGCCAGCGACCCGGCCACCGAGGTGCCGCCGCTCGGCTGGCTGCCGCCCCGCCGGCGGACGGCGCCGTATCTCTACTCCGAAGACGACATCGCCGCGCTGCTGGCGGCGGCGCGGCGGGTGCGCTGGCCGCTGTCGGCGGCCACCTACGAGACGCTCATTGCCCTGCTTGCGGTGACCGGCATGCGAATCGGCGAAGCCGTTCGTCTCGACCGCTCGGACCTGTCGCCCGGCGAGGGCCTGCTCACCATCGCGGACTCGAAGTCCGGTAAGTCCCGGCAGCTCCTGCTGCACCCGAGCACGGTCCGCGCGCTGGGCCGCTACCTGCGCCGCCGCGGGGAGCTATCACCGGTGCCGGGTGAGCCGGCCGTGTTCGTCCACCGACTATCCACGGGCTCAGGCACTCCTTCGCCGTGAACACCCTCATCCGCTGGTATCGCGACGGCGCCGACGTGCAGGCCCGGCTGCCGCAGCTGTCCACCTGGCTCGGTCATGCGGACCCGAAGTGGACGTACTGGTACCTGTCGGCGTCACCGGAGCTGCTCGCGCTCGCCGCCGAGCGGCTCGAGGCGGCGCCAGAGACGCGATCATGAGCGCGATCGCCCCGGCGCTGCAGGAGTACTTCACCCAGCGCCTGATCGGCCAGCGCCAGGCCAGCCCGCACACCGTCGCGGCCTACCGGGACTGCTTCCGGCTGCTCTTCGCCTATGTGGCCAGGACCAGCGGGAAGCAGCCGGCCGAGCTCGGCTTCGAGGACCTCGACGCCACCACGATCAGCGGGTTCCTGACCCACCTGGAAAAACAGCGCGGCGTGAGCGTCGCTACCCGCAACGCCAGGCTGGTCGCGCTGCGCTCGTGGTTCGCCTTCGCGGCGCACCGCCATCCTGAGCACGCAGCGCTCATCGCCCGGGTGCTCGCGATCCCGTCCAAGCGCCGCGACCGCCCGCTCGTCAGCTTCCTGGAGCCTGACGAGGCCGATGCGCTGCTGAAGGCGCCCGGCACCGGGCGCTGGACAGGGCGGCGCGACCGGGCCCTGCTCACCTTCGCCGTGCAGACCGGCCTGCGGGTCTCGGAGCTGACGGCAGTGCGCAACGCCGACATCGCCCTCGGCCGCGGCGCGCACGTCCAGGTCCTCGGCAAGGGACGTAAGGAAAGGGCCGTCCCGTTGTCCAGCCACACCGTGGCGGCCCTGCGCCCATGGCTCAGCGAACGAAGCGGAGATCCCCGCGGACCAGTCTTCCCCGGTCCTGGCGGGCATCGCCTCAGCCGCGACACAGTGCGAAAGCTCGTCATCAAGCACGCGCGCTCAGCAGCAGCTGACTGCCCCTCGCTCGCTGCCAAGAAAATCGGCGTTCATACCCTTCGCCACACCTGCGCGATGACCCTGCTGCGCAGCGGGGTTGACCTGGCCACCATCGCACTATGGCTCGGACACGAGGATCTGCGAACAGTCCAGATCTACCTCCACGCAGACCTTCAGCTCAAAGAACGGGCACTCGCGCGGACGACCCCGCCGAACACAACGCCCGGACGGTACCGCCCGCCTGACCCCGTCCTCGCCTTCCTCGAAAGCCTGTGATTATGCAGAACCTCTCGGCCCCGGCATCTGCGCGAGCCCCGCCCCGGCAAGCCACCCGCGCCACCCCGGCCGCGCCGTTCCGCATAATCCCCGGTTCCGCATACTGAGCCTTATGAAGAATTCTTCATAAGGCTCAAATTCGTGGCGCTGTCGGAGGAGAACCTACGTCCGCGGCAAATCCCGGCGCACCGGGCGAATCACTGGGTTTTAACCGAACCGGGGGGTCGATCAGCCGCCGGTGGCGTTCGCGGTCCGGATGGCCTCGTCCACGTCCTTCACCAAGGGCTGCACGAGTTCACCGAGACCCACGTCATGCCGTCCCGTCCGACGGCTAGGACGATGATTGGGTGCCGTTGTACCCCTGACAACGGGAATTTGGCCCACGATGATCGGGGGCTGCCGCGTCCGGGCCGGGCACTGGCCAGGGCAGGACCAGGCGCACCCGGCCCGTTCGGTTCAATTGGCCCGAACGGCCTGGGTTCTACCGGGCCACCAGCCCGGGCACTGCGGCTACCGGTGAGAGCGGCCCGGCCGGAACTTGATCCAGGCCAGGACGGCGATGCCCAGCAGCAGCACCCACGGGGAGAACAGGATGTGGACGGCGACGCTGAGGACGATCAGGGCCACGATGGCGATGGCGGCCAGGGCAATGATGGCAAGCATGGTAATCGGTCTCCTTAGAGGTCATCTGCTTGCTTCAAGACTGCCGCCGGCGGTGCCTCCGGTCGATCGGGATCAGCCCGGTTCGCACCCTGATATGCATGCCCGGGGCATCAGGGTCAACCCTTAGAGGCTGTGCACGGCCGCGGCGACCGGGCTGTCTCCGCTGGTCAGCTCCAGCGTCTGGTGCCGGGTGCCCGGGTTGTCGAGCAGGGCGGCGATGACCGCGGCGACGTCGGCGCGGGGAACGGTGCCCGCGGGTACCGGCGGGGGTGCGAGCCGGATCCGGCCAGCGGCACGAGCGTCGGTGAGGCTGCCTGGGCGCAGGATGGTCCAGTCCAGGTCCCGGGCGCGCAGATCGGTCTCGGCGGCGGTCTTCGCCGCGATGTAGGCCGCCCAGACCTCAGCGGTGCCGGGCCGGGGCGGCTGGCCGGCTCCCATCGAGGAGACCTGCACGAACCTGCGGACCCCGGCCCGCCCGGCGGCGTCGGCCATCAGCACGGAGGCGCCCCGGTCGACGGTGTCCTTGCGCGGGGCGCCACTGCCCGCACCGGCGCCGGCCGCGAATACCACCGCATCAGCCCCTGACAGCAGCACCGCGACATCATCGGCCGCGGCCGACTCCAGGTCGCAGACGACGGCTTCGGCGCCGGCCTTGCGCACGTCGGCGACGTGGGCCGGGTTCCTGATCAGCCCCACGGCCTGATCGCCGCGATCAGCCAGGAGGCGCTCCAGTAGCAGCGCGATCTTCCCGTGCCCGCCCGCAATCACTACTCGCATGCCGCCACCCTACTTACCGGGATCACCGGGCCGAAGAGCTCGTAATCGGCTAACAGGTCACCGGGTTCGGGAGGACCGTGACGATGACGGATCGGTTGTGCTGGGCCTGCCGCTCCAGCATCGGCACCTTCGGCCCTCCGTCGGCCTCGTAGCACGGGGAACGCCAGCCGACCCCACGGGCCGTGACCTGCCCCGGGCTGATCCCCAGAGAGATGAGCGCGGACCGCACTGCGTTCGCGCGCCGTGCGGAGAGGGTCTTGTCCCACGCGTCGCCGCCCCAGCGCGCCGTAGTGCCGGTCAACTCGATCCTCGCGGTCGGGTTGTCGAGCAGGTACCGGGCGATACCGCCGAGAGCGACTCGCGCGGTAGACGGATCGCGGAACTTTGCAGTGTTCGGCTGGAACCCGACCGGTCCGGTGTCGGGCAGCGTCACGCTCGCGCCATCCCCCGCTGGCCAGACGGCCAGTGGGGGAACCGTGATCAGGTTGACCATGGGCACGCCGCGGGGGGCCGGGTTCCCGCGTGGGGAGGTGTCCGCCTCGACCCGTCCGCCGCCGGCCTTGATGATCGCGGACCAGATCGCCCTCAAGTGGGACCGCTGGCCGATGGCCAGCGGCTGCTGTGGCGGCGCGGTGTACCCAATGCCGACCAGGACGACCACGATGCCGCCCAGGTCCGGGATCTCGCCCTCGCCGGACAGGAAGGACACTACGGCCGACGGCAGGGCCTCGAGCTGGCCGCTCACCGTGAAGTCCAGCGCCTTGACGTCCTGGAGCCCGGAGTCCTCCAAGAAGATGGTCCCGCCGTGTGAGCAGGCCGCGCGGATCGCGCTGCCCGCCACGTCCAGCGCGTCCAGCACGTCGGCGTGCGGGGTCGCCGCCCTGACGCCCTGGATCTCGCCGTCCAGCATGCTGGCGAACTTGACGTCGTAGGCCTGGGCCGCTCCCGGATTCATGCCCTGGGATTGCGCGGACCCGGCGGCGACCAGCCTTGGCGTGCCGTCCACATCGACGAGGCCGATCGCTGAGTTCTGCGCCACCGCCCTCTGCAGCGCGGCCTGCATTCGGGAGGTAACCGCCGGAGCGGGGCTGTTTTGCCTTCCAGAGACGGCGAACACGACCGGGCGGGCCTTCGTGCAGACCGGGGGCATCGCGGCCGGCCCGCGAACGTTCCCCGGCGTGCTCGGACCGGAATGGGAACTGGCGCACGCGGCTAGCAGGGTCACAGCGGCGATGGCCGCCAGGGCCGGGCGCAGCACTCGGGTCTTGCTCGTCAGCAGCATGGAACGGTCCTCTCCTGGTCAGGGGGTGACTGGGGATCGTGCGGAGCCGGGCGGCTGCCGCCCAGCAGGGCCAGCCCGTGCCGGTCAGCGCGGCTGTAGCGGTCGAGATCCACGGGTATCCGCTGGTGCATAAGCACCCGGCGACGTGCCGCATGGTCGAGGCCGAGCGCGTGACCCAGCTGGTGGCGCAGAACCGCCGGTCCGATCGTGGACAGGGCCGGCTCGGCCGCCAGGTCCGTGTCCACGATGGCCCAGCCGCGCCGGTACCAGGCGCCGTCCTGGGTCGGCGCCGCCCCGCCGGCCGGGAGGTCGCCGGCGAGTCGGCGTATCTGCCGGGACCAGGCTGATGGCAGGTACGACACGTGGATCTCCTGTTCCGGTATCCGGCGGATGTCGATCGGCCGTCCGAGCGGCGGTCCGCTGCGCAGTTCCAGCCCGGTCAGCTCGCGCAGTTCGGCCACCACGGCGTCCACGGATTCCTTGGCGGCGGCCATCGAGTCGGCCTCGCTGGCCAGCCGGACACAGATCACGGACTCGGGCCACCAGCGGACCGGGACCAGGCCGTGCCAGCGGGCGAAGGTGTAGTCGACCCCGTGCTGCAGCGGAGCCGGGCCGGGACGCCAGTGGCTGGGGGCGCGCGGATCCGGCGGCAGGTCCGCACCGACCAGGTGCAGCGATGCCACCGGATATCTGCCGATCAGCCGCTGGCCGCCGGGCCGCCGCTGCGCCGCGGTCATACCCAGGTCCAGTAGCGCTGGCAGGTGAGGCAGATCGTGCCGAACATGCATTGCTGGCACAGCCGCCCCGTGTCATAAGAACCGCGGCACGACGGGCATACCCGCAGCGGCATGCGGCAGTGCGGGCAGCTCGTGGCCTGGTCGGGGGTGGCGCTGGTCATGCCGCCCCCGGGAACTCGGGCAGTTCGGGAACCGGTCCGGTCTCGGTCAGCCCGGTCTTGGCCGGGTCCTTGAGCATGGCCGCCATCAGGACGCGAGCCATGTTCGCGGCCTCGGCGCCGAATGCCTGCCGCTCGAGGATCGCGGCCCGCTTGCGGTGGTCCTCGCGGTCCAGGTCTCCGGCCAGCATGTCCGCCACCGCTCGCGCTCGTTCCAGCTGGGCCTCCAGCGCGACGACCTCGGCTTCCTGCTTGCGCAGAGCCTTGCCCAGCCGCACGTAGGCGAAGTACACCGGGTTGTAATGCCGCTCCGTCTCAAAGACCGTGCCCGCACCGCTGATGACGTAGATCGAGAAGAAGAATCCTGCGGTCAGCAACGACGACCAAGGCGAGCCGGACGACGGCGGCGTATCCAGCGTGCCCGTGGACTCCGAGCCGGGTGTCTGGGTGAACGCGCGGACGAGCAGCATCATCAAGCCCAGGCCGAACCAGGCCACCGCGGCGAACTTCATCAGCAGGCGGCTCGATCCGGGCCGGTCACGCCGGTAGGTCGCGTAGGTGATGCCGAGGAAGCCGGCGGCGATCAGGGCCATGGCGGTCGCGCCGAACGCCATGAACAGGATCGGCCGGGCGCCCTCAGTCGGCATCAGGAGCTCGAGCGTATTGCGGAACGCCAGTGTGTCTGTCACCGCGCCGATCAGGATCAGCACGAGGGCGAGGGCGTCCACCGCCTTACCCCGCCCGGCGATCAGGTGCGGCATGGCCCAGCTCAGAGCGGACTCCGTGCTCGTCTCGGTGGCGGTCGCCTCAGTCGCCGGATCCGTACCCATCCCCGTCTCCGTCCGTGTCGGTCTCGCTCTCGGTCCCGGGATGCTCGCTGTCGGCCCCGAACCCGGCGAAGGTGTCGCTGCGCAGCCGCGCCGCGACGGCCTCATAATCGCCCCTGATCTGGTCGAGCTTGGCGCAGGCGTGCTCCAGCTTGACGGTGGTCTCCCGCATCCACTCGGCCGCCTGGCAGCGGAACAGGTTGATCACGCCACAGTGGTCGGCGTACTCGGTCTCGACCGTGGCGATCCAGCGCCCGATCCACGCCTCGATGTAACGGTCCAGGGCACTTGCCGTCCCCTCGTCGAGCGCCCCGTCCAGCCCTTCGACCAGCTGCCGGACGCGTTGCATGACCGCGCCGCGTTCCGGTGGCGGTGGCATGTCGAACGGCACGGCACGCCAGCGGTCGATCTCCGAGAAGCTCATGTACCTGGCGTCGCTCACGCCCGCGTAATCACCCAGGGCGTCTTCCCAGGTGTATCTCTGGTGTCCGCCGACCGCCCGCTTACGGTGGAACAGGCGGTACCGGCGGGCCAGACTGCCTGACACTCCCCATCGCTACTCCTCTTCGTTTATCCGGCTTTTCGGTTACTCGGTCAGATCTCGGCGGTCCCCTCGCCCCCCGGCCAGTTCTCCAGCCAGTCGGGGAGCCGGGGGGACGAGAAATCGAAGTACGTGATGAGGACCGGCCCATCGGGATGGCGGCCCACGAGGTGCCTGAGGTAGTGGCTACGACGGCGCATGGCGTATGCGCACAGCCGGGTCACCCTGATGGCCAGCGCTCGCTTGCGGATCGCGATGGTCTCGATGGCCTCGGCCAGCTCGACCTGCAAGGCCCGCACTTCCTCGTCAGCCCGGTTCTTCTGGGCCTGCAGCTTCATGCGGGCGGCGCGGTAGTCCCGTAGCCGCCGGGTGCGGACCAGCAGCGGGTCAGCGTGCTGTTCGGTGGCATAGCGCTCGCTGAGCACGCTGTCGTCGGGCATCTCGGGCATGGCGTCGAGTTGCTTCTGAAGGCCCTGTGACTTGTCCTCGCGTTCCGCGATGTCCCGTTGCAGGATCCGACGCCGGACCAGGGCATCAGCCACGTCCCGCACCGCGCTCAGGTTCTCGGCCTGGGCGCTGTCCTGGTAGCTCTGGTTAAGAGAGTCGAGATAGGCCGTGGTCAGGGGGGTCGGCAACTGCTCCGGCGGTACCGTCGGCTGCGCCGGGATGCCGTGCTCGCCGTCGGACCGGCCGAATCTCCAGTCAGCGACGCGCGCGATCAACCTGTAACGCATCGGCTTATGCAGCTTGGCGTCGTAGAACGTCCGCTCCCTGCGTGCCATGGATTCTCCCGCTTACTGTCGTACGGGCTCGCCTGTCGGCCTGGTGATACTAATACGTGTTCGATGTCAGATCGTGACACCCCAAGTCGGCCTTTCTCGTTCATTCGTACGCAGAAAAGGCGTGATGCGTGACAGGATGCGCATCCTCACTCCCCGAACTCACGCCCGACGTCTGCGGAGTCTGGTCTGTGTCACGTTTTCGCGGGGGCTTCGTAGTAGGGGACAGGGCCAATGGACCGAAGGTCCGCAATCCGGCCCGCCCTGAAGGGAGAAACATTGGCCAGTAGCGGCGCATTGACTGGTCATGACCTCAACTCGCTCGCTCGCGAGTGGGCTCTATGCGCTAACCAGGAGCTGAAAAACGAGCTGTTCGTAATCGTTGCCGACGCCGCGCAGGAAAGACTCGTTCACATCGCGCATGTGATGGCGAGCAGGATTGTCGGGCCGGACGAGGCCGGGGACATCGTCAATGACGTCTGGTGCAAGGTCCAGACCCACGAGAAGTTCAATCCTGATGTCGGCTCTTTCCACTCCTTCTTCCTCAGCCTGGTGCGGAACCAGTGCATCGATGCCGTGCGGAAACGCAGGGAGATACCGGCCCCGTACGACCTACTCGAAACGCCAGCCGAAGCGCCCGACGCGGACCGTGAATACGCGGCCGCCCTCGCTCACATTGCCGACCTAGAAGCCCGTATCAGCGCGGCGATCGACGCACTCGACCTTCCGCCAAGGGACGCCGAGATGCTCCGCATGCTGACCGGTCCCGCCGACGCATCCCGGGGCCGCATGGCAATGTCTCCCAGCGAGCGCCAGCAGTTGCGGCGACTCCGCAGCAAGATCGACGATTGGGCCGGGCTGACTCGCGAGGAGCGTGATGCCGCTCGCCTTCTGCGCAAACATCACACCGTCACCGCAGCCGCTGCCGCCTCCGGCATCGACCTGCCGGAACTCCAGCGCAGGCTTGCCTCAGCGAAGAGGAAAATCCACACCCTCTTCAATCTTCCAAGCGAGGATTAGATGATGAATGACGTTGAATACTGGCCTGAGGTCAGGCTCCTGGCCATTGAAGGCAGCACCCGATCCCCGCTGCGCAGGACCCTGGCTCGGACGGCCTGGCAACGCTCTCCCCTAGCCTCGATAAGCTACGAACCCGGGCGAGACCAGCTACTCATCCAGTTGGTCGATGCGCCGACCGTCGCGGAGGCAATCCCGTGCGACCCAGACGATCAGGAGTCGCCTCCCCTCGCGCGGGACCAAATGGCTACCTGGGAGGAGGGAGGTCAGTTCGCCGGTTTCGACGGCACCGAACCCTGCGCATGGCCAACTACGATCGCGGTGCTTGGCTTCAGCCGATGCCGGGACGACGGCGGCCCGCGCATACGGCTCGTAAGAGAGTTGTGCGGTGACCGTATCTGGACCGCGGCCCGCTCGGCTGTGCATCATCCGCGTTGCGGTCTGCTCGAGGTTCCGCTCGGTCAGGACCTGGCGGAGTTCCTGATCCGCCGCTGGCACGCCATTCTCACCCTGCCGTCCGCGACCGGGATGACCGGTCCGACGATGCGGGACACCCTCGCCGAAGAAACCAGCGCCGATCCGGGTCGCTCGGTCCATCGGGCGAGGTGGCCCGGCGACCGCGCGACGACCCTCCACGGCACGGCAGGTCATCGTGGTGGCCAGCCGGGTAGAGAACCATAACGACGCACTGGTCGTCATGTCCATCTGGCGTGGCTTACCCGGCCGCCCCATACATCCCGCGCGAGCGCGGCCACCTCAGGGGTGATGACTGAATCCAGCTCGGGGCTGGTCGGCCGCGAATAACGCTCGTCTGGGGTATTCATTTAAGCGGAGTAGACTCGGGCAGGTGGAGCAGCTGCGTGCCGGCACGCACTATCCGCGGTCTGCGGGCGAGTTTCAGGCCTGGTTCCGCGCCGACGAGGACTGCCTGGACTACCTGGAGTGGC
>WNFX01004341.1_pt1 | contig 20963 bp, 20 predicted proteins | sample 5400111 | NCBI WGS metagenome assembly WNFX01 (sample SAMN13153363, study PRJNA577476) | soil metagenome | isolation source: 40 cm soil or saprolite under grassland replicate 1 | place: USA:California | collected 2016-06-15 | reverse complement strand
CCCGGCATCGGCGCGGGCATCGTCCCGCTCCGGCATACGCGGATCTTTTTCAAGGGAGCGACATCATGTTTGGAAAGCTCAAAGTACTCGCGTTCACGGGGGCGCTTGCCGCATCGAGCTTCGGCGCGAGCGGCGCCCAGGCGGCAGGTTGGATTATCGGGCTCGTCGACGGCAAGTCGATCGTGATCATCGACCCGGCGACTCGCAAGGTGACGTCGAAGGTCGACGTCAAAGGCGCCGGCCCCCTTCTCGGCATCGACGTGCGGCCAGCCGACGGCATGCTTTACGGCGTCGCCGGCGACGGCACGATCGTCACCATCGATCCCAAGTCCGGCCAGGCCACGATGAAGAGCAAGCTGTCGGAGACGCTCAAGCCTGGCGTCGGCGCCACCGTCGACTTCAACCCGGTGGCCGACCGGCTGCGGGTGATGGGCTCCGACGGCACCAGCCTGCGGGTCAACGTCGACGACGGCAAGGCGACCGTCGACGGCTCGCACAAGTACAAGGACGGCGACGCCAACGCCGGCAAGACCCCGAAGATCGTGGCCGGCGCCTACACCAATTCTTGGAAGGGCGCCAAGGCGACAACGCTTTACAATATCGATGCCGCGACCGGCGCGCTGGTGACGCAGGCCCCGCCGAATGACGGCGTGCTCAATACGGTGGGATCGCTCGGCATGACGCTGAGCGGCCCCGTCGCGTTCAACATCGTCTCGACCGGCGAAGACAAGAACGACGGCTGGCTCGTCGCCGGCGGCGCCCTCTATTCGGTCGATCTCAAGACCGGCAAGGCTGCCATGGTCGGCAAGATCGAGGGCTTGGGCGGCAACCTCGGCGACATCGCCTGGATCGACTAGTCCGTATTGGCCTAAGCTACTGGGCCCGCGGGGCTCGTCCCCGCGGGCCGGCGCTGCTTTTCGGCCTGCGCGCCGCAACGTCGCATTGGCTGATGAGGAGCGCCCATGCCGTTACCCGTCACGTTCGACCACTGCGTGGTGCACGTCTCGGACTGGGAGCGCTCGAACGCGTTCTACCGCGACGTGCTCGGCGCCGAGCTCGTTCGGCGCCCGCAGGGGTGGGCCTATCGGTTCGGCGCTGCGCAGCTCAACTTGCATGGACCGGGCTTTCATCCGGCCGAGGTGGCGCGGCTTCCGGTCGAGCCGGGCAACAGCGACCTCTGCTTCCAATGGAACGGGCCGATTGCCGACGCCATCACCCACCTTGAGCGTTGCCGCGTTCCCATCGATGCGGGGCCGATCGAGCGCTTCGGCGCCAAGGGCTCCGGCACCAGCGTCTATTTCCGCGACCCCGACGGCTCGCTGCTGGAATTCATTTCCTATCATCGCAACGACGGAGACCGCACCTGACGATCGCCCACGATCCGAGGTACCGCCCGCCGACACCGTGGCGCCGCAGGGCGATGACGGAGCGCGCCACCGCGTCGGCATGGATGGCGCCGCGCGCGACCCGAGCGACGGCAAAGGCCGAGGGCACGGCATGAGCCCCCGAGATATTCCGCCCCAAGACATCCTGGTGCCGATCTCGGTCGGCGAGCTGATGGACAAGATCACCATCCTGGAAATAAAGTCCGAGCGCCTCAAAAACCCGAGCCAGCTCGAGAATGTCACGCACGAGCTCACGGCCTTGCGCGCGGTCCGTCTCGGCGACGTCGATCGCGTGATGCTCGACAAGCTCAGCGCGGAACTCAAGCGGGTGAATGCAAAACTTTGGGACGTCGAGGATGCGATCCGCGAATGCGACGCGCGTAGCGAATTCGGCCCATCCTTCATCGAGCTCGCGCGCGCCGTCTATCGGCTCAACGACGAGCGCTCCCGGCTCAAGAAAGCGATCAACCTCGCGTCAGGGTCGCGCCTGATCGAGGAGAAATCCTATTCGTTCTATCATTCCAAAGACGGAGACCGCCCATGACGACCCTGCACGATCCCACTGTCTTGCCCGCCGACATCCCGGCACCGCAGGACGACGGCGGCGCGCGCCATCTTACGGGCATGAGGCTTCCTTCGCTGCCGCTCGCGGCGACCGACGGCTCGCAGGTCGATCTGTCGAAGCTCGCCGGCCGCACCGTGGTCTACATCTACCCCCGCACCGGCGTGCCGGGGCAGCCGCTGCCGGAGGGCTGGAATCAGATCCCCGGGGCGCGCGGCTGCACGCCGCAATCGTGCGGCTTTCGCGACCATTTCGCCGAACTCAAGCAGCTCGGCGTCGCCCGTGTTTTTGGCCTGTCGACGCAGGACACCGCCTATCAACGCGAAGCGGTCGAGCGTCTGCATCTGCCGTTTCCGGTGCTTTCGGACCAGAACTTCGCGCTCGCCCGCGCCATCAAGCTGCCGACCTTCACGACCTCAGGGATGACGCTGCTCAAGCGCATGGCCCTCGTCATCGACGACGGCGTCATCACCAAAGTGTTCTATCCGGTATTTCCGCCGGACAAGAACGCCGAAGAGGTGTTGGCTTGGCTTCGCACCGGCTAGCATCGGTTGCGCTCGCCATTCCTCGTGTGATCAATCGCCAAGGAAGGCGCGCGCCGCCGCGAACACGTCTTCAAACATTTTCGGCGTCAGCACCCCGGTGCTGGTGTTGTAGCGCGAGCAGTGGTAGCTGACGAAAATGCGCAGCCGGCCGATGTCGTGCGAGGCGCCATGGCCGAACGGCGCCGCCGAGCGGCGATGGTTGAGCGCCGCAAGCGTGCTGTCGTGGGAAATCCGCCCGAGCGTGACGATGGCGCGCAGATTTTGCATCTCGGCGATGGTCGCTTGCAGAAAAGAACGGCAGGTTTGAATTTCGGCCGGCGTGGGCTTGTTGTCGGGCGGCACGCAGCGCACCGCATTGGTGATGCGCGCATCGACGAGCGTGAGCCCATCATCCACTGACGCCAGGTAGCTGCCGCGGGCAAAGCCGAAACGTTTGAGCGTGTCGTAGAGGAGGCCGCCGGCAAAATCGCCGGTAAACGGCCGTCCCGTACGGTTCGCGCCCCTCAGGCCGGGAGCCAAACCGACGATCAGGAGCCGCGCGCCGCGCGGACCGAACGAGGCGACCGGCGCGTTGAACCAGCCGGGCTCGCGGCGGCGCCAATCCTCGCGGAACGCTTTGAGGCGCGGGCAGAGCGGGCAGTCGCGACCGGGCTTGCCGGACGCGTCGGCATCGCGGCGTTCAGTCTTCGAAATCGTCGTCATCGAGGGGCGCGCCGGCGCCCGCCCGCTGCGGCGCCGTCGGACGCTGCAGGAATTGCGGCGTGTGGCGCTCGCGCGGCTCGCGCGCTTCGCGCGCCGCGCGCTCGGCCGGGTCGCGGCCGATCTTGGGCTGCAGCTCGACGATGTCGAGGAAGATGTCGGCTTGGCGGCGCAACTCGTCGGCGACCATCGGCGGCTGCGTCGAGATGGTGGAGACCACGGTCACGCGCACGCCGCGCCGCTGCACCGCCTCGACCAGCGAGCGGAAGTCGCCGTCGCCGGAGAACAGCACCATGTGGTCGATCGAGCCTGCGATCTCCATGGCATCGACCGCGAGCTCGATGTCCATGTTGCCCTTGACCTTGCGCCGGCCGGCTTGATCGACGAATTCCTTGGTCGCCTTGGTGACGACGCTATAGCCGTTGTAGTCGAGCCAGTCGATCAAAGGTCTGATTGACGAATATTCCTGGTCCTCGATCACGGCGGTATAATAGAAGGCGCGCAAGAGATAGCCGCGCGACTGAAACTCGCGCAGCAGACGCTTGTAGTCGATATCGAAACCGAGCGACTTGGCGGTGGCATAGAGGTTGGCGCCGTCAATGAACAGGGCGATTTTTTCCGTTTTGGGTTCCATGATTGCTCTCGTGTAAGCTCATAACTTCGAAAACCAGACCCCTGCGGACGGCGCGCGGCCACCGGCTGATGGTACCGGATCCTTGGCTTATCGGGGCTGAGTGATCGTGTGCCGCTCAATTGCGGGTGCACGCTCGCCGTCACAACCAATCCGAAAGTACAATGGTAAGGATCGCATGGCAGTTCCCTGATCTGCCTAACAGAGGCATGGCGGGACGCCAAGGAAAATGTGACATGCGAATTTTGCCTTGCACTTTGGTGGCGAGATCGCTACCTAACAGCCACTTTTTTACGAGTTCCATTGCAGGAGCAACAGGACGATGGCCCGCGTTACCGTCGAGGACTGCATCGATAAGGTGGAGAACCGTTTCGATCTCGTGCTGTTGGCGAGCCACCGCGCGCGCACGATCTCGTCCGGTTCTCAGATCACCATCGAGCGCGACAACGACAAGAACCCGGTGGTGGCGTTGCGCGAGATCGCGGAGAAGACGATCTCGCCCGACGACCTCAAGGAGGAGCTCGTCCACTCCCTGCAGAAATACGTGGAGATCGACGAGCCCGAGCCCGAGGCGGCGCCGCTGATCACGGCAGGCGGCGGGACGGTCGACGCCGACGATACCGAGGTTACGGTCGATCGGATGACCGAGGAGGAGCTGCTCAAGGGGCTGGAAGGGCTCACCCCGCCCGAGGAACAGCCCGAGGAAGAAGAATAAACGCTCGCTCGGCCCTGTGATTTGGCTGCGCGGCCCGGCTCCGTCCGGGCCGTTTGTTCTCGGGTAACCGTCAAGAGCAACGCCTTGTAGCGGTTAAGGCCCGTGATGATATCCTTGGGGTATGATGTCGGCCGATGATCCGCGGCCCCCTGCAAGGATAACGATGGCGCGCTCCTCCACCGACCTGCCGCGCATGCAGAACCAGTCCCGGCCCAAGGCGCCGCTTGAGCGCAGCCGTAACATTGTCTCCCAAGTATTTGAAAAGGCGGTAAAACCTAAGAAGGCGTCAACGCCGGGAATGATGCGGCAATACGACCTGATCGAGCGCGTGAAGCGCTATAACCCGAAAACCAGCGAGGCGATGCTCAATCGCGCCTCTGTCTACGCCATGAAGGCGCATGGCGAGCAGCGCCGTGCCTCGGGCGATCCCTACTTTTCCCATCCCCTCGAAGTGGCGGCTATCCTCACCGATCTCAAGCTCGACGATGCCACCATCGCCGCCGCCCTTCTGCACGACACGATCGAGGATACGACCGCCACCCGCGCCGAGATCGACCAGATGTTCGGCAGTGACATCGGTGCGCTGGTCGAGGGCCTCACCAAGCTCAAAAAGCTCGACCTCGTCACCAAGGAAGCCAAGCAAGCGGAGAACCTGCGCAAGCTGCTGCTGGCGATCGCCGACGACGTGCGCGTGCTGCTGGTCAAGCTCGCGGACCGGCTGCACAACATGCGCACGCTGTCCCACATGCCGCCCGAGGCGCGCCGACGCAGCGCCGAGGAGACGCTCGACATCTATGCCCCGCTCGCTGGACGCATGGGCATGCACGAGATGCGCGAGGAGCTCGAGGATTTGGCATTCCACGAACTCAATCCTGAAGCCCACGCGGTGATCAGCGGGCGCCTCGACGCGCTCGAAGCGAAAAACGTCGGCCTGGTCACCGAGATCGAGCAGCAGCTCACGCGCAAGCTGTCCGAACGCGGCATCGCCGCCGAGGTGTCGGGGCGGCGCAAGCGCGCTTATTCGATCTGGCGCAAGATGGAGCGCAAATCCATCGGCTTCGAGCAGCTTTCCGACATTTTCGGGTTCCGCGTGATGGTGAAGACGCTGCCCGAGTGCTACCAGGCGCTCGGCATCGTGCATACCACCTGGCCGGTAGTCCCGGGTCGCTTCAAGGACTATGTCTCGACGCCCAAGCAGAACGACTATCGCTCCATTCACACCACGGTGATCGGCCCGAGCCAGCAGCGCGTTGAGTTGCAAATCCGCACCAGGGATATGCACGAGATCGCGGAATACGGAATCGCCGCGCACGCGCTCTACAAGGATGGCGTCGGCTCGCCGACGGAGATGCTGTCGCGCGAGTCCAGCGCCTATACGTGGCTGCGCCGCACCATCGAGCTGCTCGCCGAGGGCTCCAACCCGGAGGAGTTCCTCGAGCACACCAAGCTCGAGCTGTTCCACGACCAGGTGTTCTGCTTCACGCCGAAAGGCAAGCTGATCGCGCTGCCGCGCCGGGCGAATGCCATCGATTTTGCCTACGCGGTGCACACCGACGTCGGCAACATGGCAGTCGGCTGCAAGATCAACGGCCAGCTCGCGCCCTTGGTCTCGGAGCTCACCAACGGCGACGAGGTCGAGATCATGACCTCCAGGGCGCAGACCGCGCCGCCGGCGGCCTGGGAATCGCTCGTCACCACCGGCAAGGCGCGCGCAGCCATCCGCCGGGCCACCCGCGCCGCCGTGCGCAATCAATACGCCGGCCTCGGCCGCCGCATCGTCGAACGGCTCTGCCAGCGCGCGAAAATCGTGTATTCCGACGAAAAGCTCCAAGGCGCGCTGGCGCGGCTGGCGCGGTCCTCGATCGAGGAGGTGATGTCGGCGGTCGGTCGCGGCGAGATGAGCGCCGCCGACGTCGTGCGCGCCATGTATCCCGACTACAAGGAGGAGCGCGCCGCCGCCATCGCGCAGCAGCCGAAGCCGGAGAGCGGCTGGTTCGGGCTCAAGAAAGCCAAGTCGGTCAAAGTGAAGGTGCCCGGCGAGCCCGGCGCTGCAATCCCGATCCGTGGCATCAACACCGACTTGCCGGTGCGCTTCGCGCCCAACGGCGGAGCGGTGCCGGGTGACCGCATCGTCGGCATCCTCACGCCCGGCGAGGGCATCACCATCTACCCGATCCAATCGTCGGCGCTCAAGGATTTCGAGGATGTGCCCGAGCGCTGGCTCGATCTGCGCTGGGACGTGGAGGACCGCACACCGCAGCGCTTTCCCGCGCGCATCGTGCTGCAGACCGTGAACGAACCTGGGTCGCTGGCCCAGGTCGCCCAGGTGATCGCCGAGCACGACGGCAACATCGACAATATCAGCATGGAACGGTCATCGCCGGACTTCACCTCGGTGACGATTGATCTCGAGGTCTTCGACATCAAGCACCTCAACTCGATTATCGCGCAATTGCGGGCGAAGGACGTGGTGGCGGATGCCGAGCGGGTGATTCGTCTCGGCATCAATGTCGACCACGTCGCCACCATCCGCAACGCCCGCGGCGGGCAGCACCCGGATCCCGTGCGTGCGGCGCAGATTGCGATCGAGGCCGGCGCCGACGGCATCACCGCGCATCTGCGCGAGGATCGCCGGCACATCCGCGACCACGACATTGCGCGCCTCAAGGCCGACATCGCAAAGCCGCTCAATCTCGAAATGGCAGCGACCGAGGAGATGATCCGCATCGCAGTCGACACGCGGCCGCACGCGGCCTGTCTCGTCCCCGAGCGGCGCGAAGAGCGCACGACCGAAGGCGGTCTCGATGTGGCCGGCCAGCACGAGGCGCTCGCCTCGGTCGTCGCGAGATTGCGGGCGGCCGGCATCCGCGTTTCGCTGTTCATCGCTGCCGAGCCGCGGCAGATCCAGGCGGCGGTCGCGATCGGCGCGCCGGTGATTGAGATTCACACAGGCGCCTGGTGCGACGCGCTGGCCGACAATCGCATGTCCGCTGCGCAAGCCGAATGGCAGCGCATCCGCCACGGCGCGCAGCTCGCGCGGCGCCTCGGCCTCGAGGTTCATGCCGGCCACGGCCTCAATTTCGCCACCGCCGAGGCGATCGCCGCGTTGCCCGAGATCGTCGAACTCAACATCGGTCACTTTTTGATCGGGGAGGCGGTCTCCTGCGGCCTCGCCGATGCCGTGAAAACTATGCGCGCAGCGATCGACCGGGGCCGCGCATGATCCTCGGTGTCGGCTCCGATCTCATCGATGTCCGCCGCATCGAACGCACGATCGAGCGGCACGGAGAGCGCTTTCTCGCTCGCATCTTCACCGCGACCGAGCGGGCGAAAGCCGAGGGCCGCGTCAGAAGGGCCGAGACCTACGCCAAGCGCTTCGCTGCCAAGGAGGCCTGCGCCAAGGCTCTGGGCACCGGTCTGCGCGCGGGGGTGTTTTGGCGCGACATGGGCGTGGTCAATCTGGCGTCGGGACGCCCCACCATGACGCTCACCGGCGGGGCGCTCGCGCGGCTCAATGCCATCACGCCGGCGGGCTGTGAGGCGCGCATCGATGTGACCGTCACCGATGAAGGCCCGATGGCGCAAGCCGTGGTGGTGATCTCGGCCGTGCCGCTCGCTCTTAGCGTTCGATCATCCGCACGCGGCGGCTAACGCGACATTTCGCGCGCGCGGATCGAGGCGCCATGCGGCTGCCATGCGGCCCATGATGATTGCAAGGCCCAGTTTGTAACCCCATATTTGCCAACGTTTGCGCCTTTGCTCCCGAGCGGCTACAAGGGCGCGGCCGAAACGGTTCGCGGCGGCGGGGGCGCGACGCGGTCCGAGGATTAACACGCTGAAGATAAAGTGATTTTCATATAGCACTGGACGGGGTCGCCGACTCGGCGGCGCCGCGGGGCGCGCGGCACCAAAAGGACGAGAGGCAGATGAGCGTGACAGCAGGAGCAAAGAGGAAAGAGGGCGGTATTGCCGAGACCGGGCGCGTGATCTTTCACGCCCTCATCATCGCGCTCGTTATCCGCACCTTCCTATTCCAGCCCTTCAATATTCCATCGGGCTCGATGAAGGCGACGCTGCTCGTCGGCGACTATCTTTTCGTGTCGAAATATTCCTACGGCTACAGCCACTATTCGTTGCCGTTCTCCCCGCCGCTGTTCCACGGACGTGTCTGGGCGTCGCAGCCCGCCCGCGGCGACGTGGTCGTGTTCCGGCTGCCGAAGGACGATTCGACCGACTACATCAAGCGCGTGATCGGCCTGCCCGGCGATCGCATCCAGATGATCGACGGCGTGCTCCATATCAACGGCGAGCCGGTCAAGCGCGAGCGTGTCGAGGATTTCATCGAGACCGAGGAAGGCACGCGCGCCTCACGGGTGAAACGGTGGCGTGAAACTTTGCCCAACGGGGTGAGCTACACGACGCTCGATCTCGTCGACAATGGCTTCTACGACAATACTTCGGTCTATCAGGTGCCCGCCGGGCATTACTTCATGATGGGTGACAATCGCGACAATTCCACCGATAGCCGCGTGCTCAGCCAAGTCGGCTATGTGCCGTTCGAGAACATCGTAGGCCGCGCCCAGATCATTTTCTTCTCGATTCTGGAAGGCGAGCACGCCTGGATGGTGTGGCGCTGGCCGTGGGCCGTACGCTGGAACCGGCTGTTCACGATCGTAAGATGAGCCGCGGGCGAACAGGCAAACCGACTTCCATCGAGGCGCCCATCCCAATCGCCGACGGCAAGCCGGCCAGTCCAACCGCTGCCGATCAAACTCCAAAGCCCGCGAAGCGCCGTCGCCGCGATACGGCCGCCTTCGAGCAACGCATCGGCTACCGTTTCAAGGATCACGCGCTGCTCGAACAAGCGCTCACCCACATTTCCGCGTTGAGCGGGGCGCGCAACCGCGCCGCCTCCTACCAGCGGCTCGAATTTCTCGGCGATCACGTGCTCGGCCTCGTCGTCTCCGACATGTTGTTTCGCGCCTTCGCAAGAGCCGATGAAGGCGAAATGTCGCGTCGGCTTGCCGATCTCGTGCGCAAGGAAGCCTGCGCGGACGTAGGGCGAGCGATCGACCTCGGCGCGGCAATCAGGCTCGGTGCATCGGAGGCGAACGCGGGCGGCCGCGGCCGCACTGCCATCCTCGCCGACGTTTGCGAGGCGCTAATCGGCGCAGTGTTCGTCGACGGCGGATATCCGGCCGCGGCGGCGCTCATCGAGCGGTTGTGGAGCGAGCGCATGCGTACGCCGGCGCGGCCGCTGCGCGATTCGAAAACCGTGCTGCAAGAGTGGGCACAGGCGCGGGGGCTGCCGACTCCGGCCTATCGCGAGGTCGAGCGCAAGGGTCCCGACCACGATCCGGAATTCCGCGTCACGGTCGAGCTTCCCGACCTGGCGCCGGCCGAGGGACTTGGCCGCTCCAAGCGCGCCGCCGAACAGGCCGCCGCTGCCGCCATGCTGACGCGCGCCGGCGTCAAAGCCGACCGCCTCGATGGTTGACAGGCGAGGCCGTCGCTCGTCCCACGCGTCCTTGCGGGAGCAGGCGGTCGGCGACGTCGTGCCCGCGAACGGGCGAAGCGCAGAACACGCGCGCTGCGGATTTATCGCGCTGATCGGGGCGCCCAATGTCGGCAAATCCACGCTGATCAACGCGCTCGTCGGAACCAAGGTCGCGATCGTATCCCACAAGGTGCAGACGACGCGCGCGTTGCTGCGCGGAATTGCGACCGTGGATGGCTCGCAGCTTGTCTTCATCGACACGCCGGGCATTTTTGCGCCCAAGCGCCGGCTCGACCGAGCCATGGTTACGAATGCCTGGGCGGGGACGCATGATGCCGACATCGCCGGCGTGCTGATCGACGCCAAGCGTGGCCTCGACGAAGAGGCGGGCGCGATCCTCGACCGGCTCGCCGAGGTCGGCCAGCCCAAAATCCTGCTCATCAACAAGATCGATCTGGTGGAGAAATCTGCGCTGCTCGCGATTGCCAAGGCGGCCAACGAGCGCTTGGCCTTCGCCGCGACCTTCATGATCTCGGCGCTCACCGGCGATGGCGTTGCCGACGTCAAGAGCTGGCTCGCTGAACACGTGCCGGAAGGGCCGTGGCACTATCCCGAGGACCAGATCACCGACGCGCCGCTGCGCCAGCTGGCGGCCGAGATCACGCGCGAGAAACTCTATTTGCGGCTGCACCAGGAGCTGCCATATCACTCCACGGTCGAGACCGACATATGGAAGGAACTCAAGGACGGCTCGACCCGAATCGAGCAGACGATCTATGTCGAGCGCGAGAGCCAGCGTAAGATCGTGCTCGGCAAGGGCGGCCAGACCATCAAGGCGATCGGCGCCGACGCGCGGCGCGAAATAGCCGACATGATCGAGGCTCCCGTGCACCTGTTTCTGTTCGTCAAGGTGCGCGAGCGCTGGGGCGATGATCCGGACCGCTACCGTGGGATGGGGCTCGAGTTCCCGGAAGGATAGCGATGCAGTGGACCGACGAAGGCATCGTGCTCGGCAGCAAGCGTCACGGGGAGGCCAATGCCATCCTCGAGCTGATGACGCGCGCGCACGGCCGCCATCTCGGACTGGTGCGGGGAGGGGCGAGCTCGCGGCTGCGGCCGGTGCTGCAGCCGGGCAATCGCGTCAGCTCCACTTGGCGGGCGCGGCTCGACGAGCATCTCGGTCACTACGTGGTCGAAGGCCTCGATGCGCGCGCGGCGTCGTTTCTGCCGGTCCCGCACGCGCTCTACGGCACGACGCATCTCGCCGCGCTCTGCCGGCTGCTGCCCGAGCGCGACCCGCACCCGCAGATCCACGCCGCGCTCGAGGAGGTACTCGACGGCCTGCTCGATCGGCACCGCGCTGGAGCCGGCGTCGTGCGCTTCGAGTTGCTGCTGCTCGCGGAGCTCGGCTTTGGTCTCGATCTTTCGACCTGCGCGGCGAGCGGGGCAGAGGACGACCTCGTCTACGTGTCGCCAAAATCGGGCCGCGCCGTGTCGCGGCAGGCGGGCGAGCCGTGGAAGGACCGGCTGTTGCTGCTACCGGCGTTTCTGCGCGAGGCGGTCGCCGGCGATCCCTCGCCGCAGGACGTCGCCGATGGCTTCGTGCTGACGGGCTTCTTCCTGGCGCGTCACGTGCTCGAGCCGCGCGGGCTCAGCCTTGCCGACGCGCGCGCGAGCTTCATCGCCGCGCTTGAGCACGACGCTCGCGCGGCAATTGGATGAGGCGAACGAGCCGGGCCGTTGATCGCCCGGCCCGTTGTCCGGTGATTGTTACCACCAGCGGTGATGCCGATGGTGCCGCCACCACCAGTGTCGGTGGTAATAACGGCGCCAATACACCTGATCGACCGCCTGATTGAGGTTGGCAGCGTTGGCGATGGCAGCGCCACTCGCGGGCGCCGCCAAGCTCGGCGACACGCCCACGAGGCCGATGCCCAAGCCGACCAGTGCTGCGATCAACATTGCACGCATTTTTCTCTCCTTGCGTCCTCAAGAGGCGCCGGCCGAGCGCCTCCCATGCTCTGGCGTTTGGCGACCGCGTGCTGCGGTCCGAGGTTCGGCCGGCGGCGCCGCGCGTTCATCCGTCGATCGGCTTGTCGCCAAATCGCCCCGTACCGCGACGACAAACGCCATTGGCTCAAAGCTACGCCCTGCAGTCCGAACAATGCGTGGCTGGATCATTCATCGCTTGTTCATTGCCTGGCCTGGCATTAACTCTTGCCCATGGCTCAGCACCTGATTCCCCCTCGCGACGGCGACGTCGAGGAGATTGCGCTGCGGGAGGCGCTGGAGGAGCGCTATCTCCAATACGCGCTCTCCACCATCACCGGGCGCGCGCTGCCGGATGCGCGCGACGGGCTCAAGCCCGTTCACCGGCGGCTCTTGTACGCGATGCAGCAGTTGCGTCTCGACCCCGGTGCGGGGTTCAAGAAATGCGCGCGGGTGGTCGGCGACGTCATCGGCAAATTCCATCCGCACGGCGACCAGGCGGTGTACGACGCGCTCGTGCGCCTCGCCCAGGATTTTGCCCAGCGCTATCCGTTGGTCGACGGACAGGGGAACTTCGGCAATGTCGACGGCGATAATCCCGCCGCCATGCGCTACACCGAGGCGCGGCTGACCGAGGTTGCGCATCTCCTGCTCGATGGCATCGAGGAGAATGCGATCGATTTCAGGCCGACCTACGACGGCTCGGAGAACGAGCCGGTGGTGTTGCCGGGCGCGTTTCCAAATCTTCTTGCCAACGGCTCGCAGGGCATCGCGGTCGGGATGGCGACGGCGATCCCGCCCCACAATGCCGCCGAGCTCTGCGACGCGGCGCTCCACCTGATCGATACGCCGAATGCCAGGAGCCGCACGCTGTTGAAATACCTGCCGGGTCCGGATCTGCCGACCGGCGGCGTGATCGTCGATCCGCCCGCGGCCATCATCGAAGCCTACACCACCGGTCACGGGTCGTTCCGCGTGCGGGCGCGCTGGCACAAGGAAGACACCGGTCGCGGCACCTATCTCATCGTCGTCACCGAAATTCCCTGGCTGGTGCAGAAGGGCCGGCTGGTCGAAAAGCTGGCCGAGCTCATCAACGAGAGGAAGCTGCCGCTGGTCGCCGACGTGCGCGATGAATCGGCCGAGGACATCCGGCTCGTCATCGAGCCGCGCTCGCGCACCGTCGACGCCGGCCTGCTGATGGAATCGCTATTCAAGCTCAGCGAGCTCGAGAGCCGCATTCCTCTCAATATGAACGTGTTGGTGAAAGGACGCATCCCCAGGGTCCTCGGTCTTGCGGAGGCGCTCACCGAGTGGCTTGCCCATCGCCGTGAGGTGCTGCTGCGGCGCTCGCAATTCCGCCTCGGTCAGATCGAGCATCGGCTCGTGGTGCTGGGCGGCTATCTCGTCGCCTACCTCAACCTCGACAAGGTCATCAAGATCATCCGCAACGAGGATGAGCCCAAGCCCGTCTTGATGAAGACCTTCAAGCTCTCCGACGTGCAGGCCGACGCCATCCTCAACATGCGGCTGCGCAACCTGCGCAAACTCGAAGAAATCGAGATCAAGCGGGAGGACAAGGAGCTGCGCGCCGAGCGCAAGTCGCTCAAGGAGCTCATCGGCTCCGAAAAGGAACAGTGGAAAAAGGTCGCCGAGGAGATCAAGTCGGTACGCACGAAGTTCGGGCCCAAGACGGCGCTGGGCAAGCGCCGCACCTCCTTCGCGGAGGCGCCGGAACACGACGAGGCGGCGATCGAGGAGGCGCTCGTCGAGCGCGAGCCGATCACCGTGGTCGTGTCGGAGAAGGGCTGGATCCGTGCGCTGCGGGGCACAGCCACCGATCTGTCGAGCATCGCGTTCAAGGCGGACGACGGGCCGAAATTCGCGTTCCCGGCCGAGACCACATCGCGGTGTCTGGTGTTCGCCAGCAACGGGCGCTTCTACACCCTCGATGCGGCGAAGCTTCCGGGTGGCCGTGGTCACGGCGAGCCGACCCGTCTTTTCATCGACCTGGAGCAGGAGGCCGATGTGGTGGCTGCTTTCCGCCACCAGGGCGGGCGCAAGTTCCTCCTCGCAAGCGCGCAAGGCCGCGGCTTCGTCGTCCCCGAGGACGAATGCCTTGCCAATACCCGCAAGGGCAAACAGGTGCTCAACGTCACGCCACCCGACGCGGCGCGCGCGATCGCGGTGGTGGAGGGCGAACTCGTCGCGTCGATCGGCGAGAACCGCAAGATGGTGATCTTCCCGCTCGACCAGGTCCCGGACATGACGCGGGGGCGCGGCGTGCGGCTGCAGCGCTACAAGGATGGCGGGCTGTGCGACCTCAAGACCTTCAAGGCGGAGGAGGGGCTCTCGTGGACCGACGCTGCCGGCCGCGCCTTCTCGCTCACGCTCAAGGAGCTTGCTGATTGGCGCGGCAATCGCGCCGATGCCGGACGGTTGGCGCCGAAGGGGTTTCCGCGCACCAACACGTTCAACCAGCCGTCGGCGAACGGCAAGGGCCGGGAGGAGAGGGGATCGAAGGCGTAGGTGGCGCTGCGCCGCTGGTCCGATCCCGCAGGAAGGCTCTTCATCCACCTAGCGGAACCAACGCATTGCCCGTATCGTTTTACAACGCGGCCGCAAAACCCGAGGTGAAGAGAAGGGATCGATGGATAAAATCGTAAAACTTAATCATCGCCTCAAAAGACGACCGTCTCGACAAACGTCCGTCGTTCGACCCTCGCGCGCGGACGCCGAAGACGCGGTGCGTACGCTCATTCGGTGGGCGGGCGATGATCCCGATCGCGAAGGGCTCGTCGGAACACCTGCTCGCGTTGCTCGTGCATACGAAGAGTGGTTTGCGGGTTATTTCGAGGATCCTCGCGAGTATTTGAAGCGAACCTTTGAAGAAGTCGCCGGCTACGATGAGATTGTTTTGCTGCGCGACATCAGGTTCGAATCTCATTGCGAGCACCATATGGCGCCGATCATCGGCCGTGTTCACGTCGGCTATCTTCCGCGCCAGCGGATTGTGGGCATATCGAAGCTCGTTCGCCTAGTCGACGTCTATTCGAAGCGGCTTCAGGTGCAGGAGAAAATGACGGCGGAGATCGCCGCGTGTCTCGACAGCGTGCTCAAGCCCTTCGGAGTCGGCGTGGTGGTCGAGGCCGCGCATGAATGCATGACCACCAGAGGCGTGCACAAATCCGACGTCACGATGGTGACCAGCTGCATGCTGGGAACATTTCGGACCAAGGCGGCAACTCGCCAGGAGTTTTTGTCGGCGATCAACCTCAAAGGCGGTGCTCCCAGCGGCAATGCCATCCGCTGAGATTGCGCCGACCGCGCAACTTGGGTCCGCGCCCTCTCCATGGGCGCGCGCGCCGAGTGCGCGTGAGCATCACTCACAACACAAAAAGTGCTCCCACGATCTAGCGTGTCCGTGCAGACGGACCTGCTAGCTCGCGACGAAAACGATTGATGCTGGCGACTTTTCGAGCACGGCCGCGGCGGTGTCGCCGAAGAACAGCTTGTCGCCCGGGCGGCGGCTCACTCCCATGACGATCAGGTCGTGCCCGCGTTTCTTTACTTCGGCGAAGATCGCCTCGTGTGGCGCCACGTCGGCGTGTACGGCGGTTCGCGTTGTCACGTCGTGGCGGTCGGCCATTTCGACGACATCCCTCATGATCGCCTGCTCCTGCTGGCGGGCGCGAAAGCCACGACGCTTGCGTCCATTACTTACGCTGGTGGTGGCAACGTAGAGCGCCGTGATCGGGCAGTCGCAGGCGCGCGCGATGGCGATTGCGACGTCGGCGGCCCGGCGCGATACCTCGTTTCCCGTCACCGGCACGAGGATGTGCAACGGACTTTGCTGCGGTTGCCTGAGATGATCGCCGTTCCCGGCCACGATTGCGAGCGGCCCCTCGAAGGCTGAAGCGATGCGGCTGACATCCTGATGAAAGCCGCCGTTCTTGACGCGCGTGTTTTCGACGCCCACGACGAGAAGGTCGTATCCTTTTTTTGCCTCTTCCGCGACGGCCTCCCCGCTCGCAGCGTGATGCTTGCGAATCGTGACGTCGACCGGCGCGGGCTCGTCGTCCCTGCTCTGCGCAAGCGTGGTGTCCTCGGCGGCCGCCTTGACGGTTTCCTCGACGCGATCGCGAGGTTCCTTCGTCTTCTCTTGTTTGCTGCCGGTCTTGTCCCCGTCCGACAGCGGCAGGACTGTGATCGGGATGCCGCCCGTTCCGGCCAAGAGTCCCGCAAGGCGCGCCGCGAACTTGCCGTTCGGACTCTGGTCGACTGCGAGCAGCAGGCGTTCGAGATTGAAAACGAAGCCACGGGCCTCGTACTCCTCGCGCTCCAACCGCTGCTTCTCCGCCTTGCTCAGCGGCACGCGCTTCAAGGCCCAGCGCAGCATCGGCGGCATGGCCATGGTGGTCGCAACCGCCATGGTAACGATCATGGTGAAGAGGTCTTGCGTGAGCGCGCCCATCGACAATCCGATCGTGGCGACGATCACCTCGGTCGAGCCGCGTGCGTTCATGCCGCAGGCGAGCGCGAAGGCCTCGCGTCGGGTCAGCCCGCCGAATTCGCCGCCGATGAACGCGCCGGCAAATTTGCCGAAGCTCGCAATCGCGATCAGCCCCAGCGTCATGAGCAAGAGGGTCGCGTCCTTCAGGACGGTGAGGTCGGCAGTTAGTCCGGCGATGCCGAAGAAGACCGGCATGAAGAACGCCACGATGAGGCCGCGCAGCTGCTCATCGATGTGCTTGCTGAGAATCGGCGATTCCCCGACTAGTACCCCCGCGACGAAGGCGCCGAGCACTGTGTGCACGCCGATGAAATGCGTGGTCAACGCCATGATTCCCATGATCACCAGAATCATCGTGATCACGGGAAAGTCGCTTTCGAAATTGTCGTTCGTCCAGCGAATCAGGAAATAGACGATCCGGCGCCCGAAGGTGAAGCTCGCGATCAGGAACACGGCGGTCCCCAAGACGCTCTTGGCAACGCTCATGAGGTCGATTGTGCCCGCTTGAGCGAGGCCGAAGGTGATTGCGATGATCACCCACCCGATCGAGTCTTCGCAGATCGCCGAGGCGACGATGATCTGTCCGAGATTGCGCCGGGTGAAGCCCATTTCGCGCACGACCGCCGCCACGATCTTGATCGAGGAAATCGACAAGGCGGTGCCGAGGAAGAGAGAGGTGAGCAGACGCTGGTCGGGATGCGGCAGCAGCGATTCGGGCATCAGCTGGCCGAGCGCGAAGCCGCAAATGAACGGCACGGCCACACCTGTGACCGAGATGCTCAGCGCCGCTTTGCCGACCGTTCGCACGAGCTTGAGGTCGGTCTCCATCCCGGTCAGCAGCAGCAGCAGGAGAATGCCGAACTGCGCGATGCCATCGAGCATGGCTTTCTGCTCGGGTGCGCTCGGAAAGATGGCGTGCTGCAAGTCGGGCCACAGCGCTCCCAGCACCGAGGGACCGAGAACGATGCCGCCGAGCAGCATTCCCATGACCGACGGCTGGCCGATGCGGTTCATGACCTCGCCCAGGAGGCGCCCGACCAGCATCAGCGTGATGAGTTGCGCGAGGAAGATGAAGTCCGATGCACCGGCCTTGGTGCCTTCGGCTGCGAAAGATGCTCCCGCGCTAAGCCCCAGCGTGGCGATCGCGCACGGCCCGGCGCGCAAGCACGCGCGCGCCAAGCTGAGGAGGACGGTCGAGCAGGTCATGGACTGAGGCACCCCCGCGCCCTTAATCCGCCGGGGCAGCGAATGTTCCTATTCGCCCCAAGTGCTTCAGCATGCGGGCATTTTTCCGAACCGCCAGGCGATGCGGCGCATTGATGGCCATGCAATTGCAAATTATTTGCAACAAGGTTATGCAGGTGGCGAAGGATTGTCAGCATGGCTGTCTCATCCGTGCCGGAAGGGCGATCATCCTCCTCTCCCGCGCATTCCGAAACCGGCTGGCGGCACAGCCGCAGCACGCCCTCGCTCTCCGAAGTCTTCGGCTCGGTCGCGACGCGGCCCAAGGGGCCGCTGTGGAAGAAGCTCATGGCCTTTCTCGGGCCGGGCTATCTCGTCGCGGTCGGCTACATGGATCCGGGCAATTGGGCGACCTCGCTCGCTGGCGGATCAAAATTCGGCTACGCGCTGCTCACGATCGCGCTGCTTTCGAACCTCATGGCGATCCTGCTGCAGGCGCTGTGCGCGCGGCTGGGCATCGGCGCCGGCCGCGATCTCGCGCAGGCTTGCCGCGATGCGTTTCCCCGCGCGGTGGCGTGGCCGCTCTGGGTGCTGGCGGAGATCGCCATCTGCGCGACCGACCTCGCCGAAGTGATCGGCACCGCCATCGGCCTCAATCTCCTGTTCAAGATCCCGCTGGAAATCGGTGTCATCATCACCGCGCTCGACGTGTTCCTCATCCTGGCAATGCAGCGCCTCGGGTTCCGCTGGATCGAATCCTTCGTGGTGGCCTTGCTCGGCGTTATCGCCGCCTGCTTTGCCGTGCAGATTGCGCTCGCCCACCCCGACTGGCGCAAGGTGATCCTCGGTTTCGCGCCCACGACTGAAATCGTGACCAATCCCGAAATGCTTTACCTCGCCATCGGCATCATCGGAGCGACGGTGATGCCGCATAACCTCTATCTGCATTCCGGCGTGGTGCAAACCCGCCGGTTCGGCGATACGGTCGAAGACAAACGCGAGGCGATCAAGCTTGCAACGCTCGATTCCACGATCGCGCTGATGTTTGCGCTGCTTATCAACGCCTCAATCCTCATCCTGGCGGCCGCCACCTTTAACAAGGCGGGCAAGACCGACGTCGCCGAACTCGACCAAGCGCACGCGTTTTTGGCGCCGTTGCTCGGCTCCGCGATCGCGCCCACGCTGTTCGGGATCGCGCTCTTGTGTTGCGGGATGAATTCGACCGTGACTGCGACGTTGTCCGGTCAAATCGTGATGGAGGGCTTCATCGACATCCGCTTGCCAGCCTGGGCGCGGCGGCTCACGACCCGCGCGCTCGCCATCGTCCCAGCCGCCATGGTCACGATCTGGTACGGTGAGGCCGGCACGGCGAAGCTCCTGATCCTCAGCCAGGTGGTGTTGGGCCTGGCCTTGCCGTTCTCCGTCGTGCCACTGGTGATGTTCACGGCCGACCGCAGGAAGATGAAGGCGCTGGTTTCGCCGCGCTGGTTCACGGCGCTGGCGGCGCTCGTGGCCGCGATCATCATAGCGCTCAACGTGAAACTGATCGCTGATCAGGTCTTGGGCTAAACGACGACCTAATGCCGAGTCATCAACCGGACGAAGCGCTCTAGCGTTCCGCCCGCTTCCAGCCGTCGGGCGTGAGCCGCTGCTGCGGCAGGAAACGGCCCTTGTAGTCCATTTTGCGCGAGCCCTCGACCCAATAGCCGAGGTAGACGTAGGGAAGCCGCATCTCACGCGCGCGTGCGATGTGGTCGAGAATCATGAAGGTGCCGAGCGAGCGCGACGCCTCATCCGAATCGAAGAACGAGTAGACCATGGAGAGCCCGTCGCTGAGCACGTCGGTGAGCGCGACCGCGAGCAGTTCCCCGCTGCCGCGGGCGTTGATGGCGGTGTCGGGACCGCGTCGCCGGTATTCCACCACACGGGTATCGACGTGGCTGTCCTCCACCATGATGGCGTAATCGAGCACCGTCATATCCGCCATGCCGCCGTCGCGGTGGCGCGCGTCGAGATAGGAGCGGAACACCGAATATTGCTCGGAGGTCGGGACCGAGGCCCGCATTTCGCCGACAAGATCGCGGTTGCGGTCGAGAATGCGCCGCATGCTCCGCGTCGGTCGAAAGTCATCGGCCACCACTCTCACCGAGACGCAGGCGCGGCAGTTCTCGCAGGCCGGCCGATAGGCGATCGACTGGCTGCGGCGGAAACCGCCGTGGGTCAGGAGATCGTTGAGCTCGGCGGCGCGCTCGCCGACGAGATGCGTGAACACCTTGCGCTCCTCCTGGCCCGGCAGATAAGGGCACGGCGAGGGCGCGGTGAGATAGAACTGCGGCGTGTTGCGTGAGTGCTGAGTCACGGTAGTCTCGAACCGGCACCATGCGGTTTGCTGACGTCTCTAGGATCGCGCGCGCCGCGCGTTTCGTCAAATCCCTTGTTCTCAGCGGGGCGCGCGGCGCAATGCGTCGGCACGAAGGCGGTTGTTGATGACGATCGTGCCGACCAGCATGTCGTGCAGAAGCCGGCGGCGGTCGTTGAAGAAGGCCACCAGAAGGATCAGCGGCGTCAGGAACGAGATCGTGAACCAGTAGGCGATCGCATGCACCGCGCCCAGCACGAAATAAGCGGGCGCCCCGTACCAGGTGCGCATTTCGATATCCATTACGCGCATCCCGATGGTTGCGGATGCCGGGCTGCCGAAGGTCAGGCCGTAGTAGCAGATCGCCCAGATCACAGTCGCGGGTGACAACAGCCAGAACAGGACCCAGCCGAGCCCGAGCGTGACGAGACCGAAGATGAAAATGAACACCGCCGCAAACAGCACGGGAATGGCGATGATGATGACATCGATCACGAGTGCGATACAGCGGCGCGCCAACACGCCTTCGAACAGCTCCGGGTTGGCGGCCGGGTCGTAGGCATGGGGCTTGACGTCAATCGACACGCCGATCTTTCTCGGTCCGCCGTCGGTCATGACCAAATGTCCTCGCGGTCTATCCTTGCTATGCTCGATTCCACCAGCGGCCGCAGCATAGATGGTCTTTGCGCGAGAGGCACGGCCATTTGCGAGATGAAGCTCGAGTGCGGCCTTGTGTCCAGGATGCGGTCGAGCGCGTCGTGGTTGGCCGCTGATCCGCCAGGCGGTGGTCCAAAGCGGGCCGCGCCGGCGGCGGGGAGGAGGTGAGGCATGAGCGTCACCATCGCCGACATCGTGGCCGCGCGTCGTACCATCGCGGGCCAGGTGTTGC
>WNFX01003090.1_pt1 | contig 20964 bp, 15 predicted proteins | sample 5400111 | NCBI WGS metagenome assembly WNFX01 (sample SAMN13153363, study PRJNA577476) | soil metagenome | isolation source: 40 cm soil or saprolite under grassland replicate 1 | place: USA:California | collected 2016-06-15 | reverse complement strand
AATACAATAATAGCCAGATCGAAGTTGAGCATTTACTGGCCGCCCTTCTTTCTCAGGAGGGCGGCGTAGTTCAGCAGGTCATCCAAAAGGTGGGAGGCAACCTGGCGACTACGCAGCACATGGTCACTGCCGATATTGAGCGCATGCCCCGTGCCTACGGTGGCAGTGAGCCGAGTATCTCGCCACGATTGCGTAAGTTGCTCGAAGAAGCCTGGCGGGAAATGAGTAACTTTCACGATGAATATCTTAGTGTTGAGCATATGCTGCTTGCTATGTTCGACATTAGCGAGGGACCCGCACAGCGGGCACTGAAAGCGACTGGTCTCACCCGCGACCTCGTATTGAAAGCACTCACATCCATTCGCGGTGCGCAACGAGTAACCGACCAGAATCCCGAAGGAAAATACCAGGCATTAGAAAAATATGGCCGCAACCTTACGCAGCTGGCGGAGCAGGGCAAACTTGATCCAGTGATTGGCCGTGACGAGGAGATCCGGCGCGTCATCCAGGTGTTGAGCCGCCGCACCAAAAATAACCCTGTACTGATTGGCGAGCCAGGCGTAGGTAAAACCGCTATTGTCGAAGGATTGGCCCAGCGTATTGTGCGTGGAGACGTACCCAAAACATTGGCTGATAAACAGGTTGTGACTCTTGACCTGGGCGCCTTAGTTGCTGGAGCCAAATATCGCGGTGAGTTTGAGGAGCGCCTGAAGGCTGTGCTGAAAGAAATCACAAGTTCGGAGGGGAGCATCATTCTCTTTATTGACGAGCTACATACTCTGGTGGGCGCTGGTGCTGCGGAAGGGGCGATGGATGCCTCTAACATGTTGAAACCAATGCTAGCCCGAGGCGAACTACACTGCATAGGCGCGACCACATTGGATGAGTACCGCAAACATATCGAGAAAGATGCGGCTCTGGAGCGTCGTTTCCAGCCCGTGATGGTCGATCAGCCCACGGTCGAGGACACCATTAGCATTTTGCGCGGACTGAAACAACGCTACGAGGTCCATCATGGCGTGCGTATCCAGGATAGTGCACTGGTGGCGGCTGCGATCCTTTCCAATCGCTATATCACCGACCGGTTCCTGCCAGATAAGGCTATCGACCTGGTTGACGAGGCCGCCAGCCATCGACGTGTGGAACTGGACAGCACTCCCAGCGAAATTGACGCACTGGACCGCCGCATTCGACAGTTACAGGTGGAACAGGAGGCACTAAAAAAGGAGACCGACCCTGCAAGCCGTGAGCGACGTGCGAAAGTTGAGCGTGAGATTGCCAACCTGAATGAGCAATTACATAGCCTGCGTCTCTCGCTTGAAAGCGAACGCGAACCAGTTGAGGAGCTTCGTCGACTGAAGAAAGAACTTGAGCAGGCAGAGGTCGATTTTGATAAAGCCGAACGTGAATATGACTACGGCAGGATGGCTGAACTGAGGCATGCTACCATTCCAAAGCTGGAGCAACACATACAGGAAATGGAGTCGCAGTTAACCAGCATTCAAGGTGCGCGTATGCTCAAAGAAGAGGTTGATGCAGAAGATGTCGCGGTAATTGTCTCGAAATGGACGCATATTCCTGTATCCAAATTGATGGAGGCTGAAGTACAGAAGTTGCTCTCAATGGAGGATCGCCTGCGTGAACGCGTCGTTGGACAGGAACTTGCATTGCAGGCTGTCTCTGATGCGATACGACGTTCGCGCGCAGGACTACAAGACCCAAATCGTCCACTGGCAAGTTTCATCTTCCTTGGGCCAACGGGTGTTGGCAAGACCGAACTGGCACGAGCACTGGCAGAATTTCTCTTTGATGACGAGCGTGCGCTTGTGCGCATCGACATGTCCGAGTACATGGAGAAACACAGCGTCTCTCGCTTGATTGGTGCGCCTCCAGGCTACGTCGGCTATGAAGAAGGTGGTCAGCTCACTGAGTCCGTGCGTCGTCGCCCATATAGTGTCGTGCTCTTCGACGAGATTGAAAAGGCCGCACCTGAAGTTTTCAATGTCTTGCTGCAAATACTCGACGATGGTCGCCTGACGGATGGTCAGGGTCGCACGGTTGATTTCAAAAATACCGTCATCATCATGACAAGCAATGTGGGTACTGCCTGGCTACATGAGTTTGATGGCATGGATGAGGACGATATACAGCGCATTGTGCGACAGCGCCTGCGTGAAGAGGGTTTCCGTCCAGAGTTTATCAACCGTATTGACGAAGTGGTCGTTTTCCACCAGATCACCCGTGATCAAATGATGAATATTGTTGATATTCAGGTCAATCGCCTGCGTCCTCGTCTGGCCGAGCGTCATATCACACTGCATATAAGTGGTGCTGCCAGAGAGCTCCTTGCAAACATGGGCTACGACCCACAGTTTGGCGCGCGTCCACTCAAACGCGTCATTCAGAGGGAGGTCGAAAATCGCATCGCTCGTGCTATTCTGGATGGAACTGTGCGAGATGGCGATACGGTGGAGATTGACGCGAAGGACGGGAAACTGATAATGGAATCTGTGCATTAAGCATTTTGTGGCATAATATAGTTCATTGATCAATCAAGAAATAACCTGGAGAAAACAAATGGGCCTCGATGATCCTTTACAGCAAACCGATCATGTCCATCTTATACGGACACTGAGCGCCATGATGGTACAGCTCAATGCGCTGCAAACCCTCGTGCGTGAAGAAACAACAAATGGTGATGGCGTATCTCCCATTCCCCATATTCCCGATATGAACGCCATTCGCAATGGATTAGTGACACTGGAACAGATGACTAGAGACATGTTGTATGAGGTGCGTGCCGTTAGTGACGATATGCCTCTGGCGGAACTATCCGGTGTTACTCTGGCAGAGGCGCTTTCACGAGTAGTCGAAGAGACGGCTGAAGCGATGGGACTCTCAAGTCGTGTCGTTTTCTCAGGCGAGGAACGGCCTTTAACCAGTGACATTGAGCGTTTGCTGTATCGTATTGCACAGGAAGCACTCGATCAGGTTCAGCAGCACGCAAACACACGCAAACTGCGCTTTGTGCTGAACTATGGACGCGACGAAGTACAGATGAGTATCGAGGATGACGGTGAACTATCAGAGCAGAGTGATGTGAGCCTTTTTACTGACAACCAGGTTCCAGCACCGCCATTTACACCATTGGATGGAGAAGCCCGATTTACCGCGCCTGGTGACCTTTTTACACCTTTGCGCAAGCGCACTGAACACCTGGGCGGTTTGCTGGTAATCAATACCAATGTCGAGCAAGGGACACGAGTGCAAGCTCGCATACCATACGTGCATCATACGCATACAGCATCAACAGAGTCTCCCGTCGAGAAACCCGAAAGGTTGCAAAAGCAAGAGGCGTTCGATGGTACAGAGATTGCTCGTGTACGAGTGCTGGTAGTGGACGCCCAGGCAGTAACAAGAGCAGGTCTACGGCGCCTGTTGGAAAACTATGCTGACCTTGACGTTATCGGCGAGGCAGCGGATGGAGTGCAGGCAGTCAGCGAGACTATGGAGCTGGGGCCGCAGGTCGTAATTATGGATGCGCAACTTCCTAATGGGCAGAGCCTGGAAGCGCTGCGCCAGATAAAACAACTCAGCCCGGATTCACATGTCCTGTTTCTCTCATCGCTGGATCGCGAGGACTACCTGTATGAGACGCTACGAGCAGGCGCTGGCGGTTATGTACTAAAAGATATCGCAGCCGAAGAGTTAGCCCAGGCAGTGCGAACCGTGGCGCGTGGCGAGGTGCTGGTGCAGCCGCAAATCGCAGGACGTTTGATCTCGCGATTCGGCAAGCAGGCTCATGGAAACTCTGCACATGAAGCTCTGACGACACGCGAACAGGAGGTACTGAGCTTGTTGGCGCGAGGGCTGCGTAACAAAGAAATAGCGGCGCGCCTGTATGTTAGCGAGCGCACCGTTAATTTTCATCTTGCCAATATCTATCAAAAGCTCAATGTATCCGGTCGCACCGAAGCATTGAGCAGAGCGCTTGAGCAGGGATTGATTACGGCCTGAGAATACCCGCGTGCCAGGTATCAATCTCGTGCTTCAAGATGGCAATGTATTCTTTTTCGTTATTGCCATCGCTATTTGGTGCATAGGTAGGTATGATTCTATCGACGGTAATTAGACCCCATTGCGCAACATACAGGTTGCGAATAAGCTTGTACCACTGCTCAAAACCATCTTCCCAGCTGTACATCTGAGCATAGCCTCCCCTATTCCGATCTATACAGGGACGGCTGGGGATGCAGCGGAGATTACCAAGTGAGAGCGTTGCTCGAGCTTCACCTGTTGTGCCAAACAGGCTCTCATGCATAAAGAAAGCCAATGCATAAACAGGATCGATGCCGTACTTCACACCGAAATCATAGAGAGCCTGGCCCTTGCCTGCTGCAGGCGAGTTGTAGCTAGCAAGCACCTTGTTAATAAAATCCACTGTTATGGTGGGCTTACCTAACACAGAATAAGGTCCTAGATGTGTTGGAATCACAGTCTTAGCGACTATTGGCCCATTGCTGTTTTCCCACTTATTGAAAAGATCAGCGGAGCCGCCGACTTGAATGGCGAAAGATTGCACATTCGGATCATTCACAAGGTGTGATTCACCAGGTCTCTGGTACACACCGGCGGTAACCAGTACCATTGCACCCACCACAATGCAAACAATACAAATAAGCAAGCGAGTGAGCCAGGTGCGATGTCGTGCAAGTGGGTGCTCTTCCTCGTCAACAGAATACGTTATGATTCCTGTATGCCTTGCCGGCACTGGTACCACTTGCGTTTCCCGTTCTTCCTCGTCGCTAATGGCTGGAAGTTCTCGTGTTGCACGCCTGGGAATGATAGATTGAGGAGTAACTGGTATTGGGGGCAGGGGGGAATTGTCGCCATAGCTACTGCCTCTGGCCATCGGTAACCTCCTTGTTAGAACAAAATTTCGTGCTTACTAAGTGTAGCACATAACCCTACCCCACACAAGTAGGTATTGCCTCTTCTGTCAGAATTCTTTTCATGAGCCGACTTGAAACGAAATGACACAATATGGAATGGTATCAGGAATATGTTGAGTTGTCAAATTTACTGCCCCATTGGGGTGTATGACATAGTTGTAGGCAATCGAGTGTTAGGAAGGCCGTAGGGGCCGGTTCACCGTGTCCAGCGCCGATTTATCGGCCCAGGGAAATCTCCCGGTTGGCCGGACTTCTTCGATCAGATGCAGGATCAGTGACGGCTTTGATGGGGGCCGATATTGATGTTTAACAAAATCATCCGGAAATCGATCAATGCACCGGGGGCCGATAATGCACATTAACTTTTTCATTGGGATATCAGGAAACCCGCTGGGGGCCGATAATTCGGTGCTGGGCGCGATAAATCGGCCCCTATGGCCTCTCTGTTCCGCTTTCGCCATCCGCTCCCGTTTGGTTGCTTGCATACAACTATTTCATACACCCGATCCATTGCTGGTTCTAACAGATAGTATAACATACTTCGTGCCTGCTACTTCCGAAAAGCTCTGCTTCTCACTATCGATACCAGATATGATAAATAACATTATAGGTATCATCACTGACAAACAGTGAGCCATCAGGAGCGACTGTAACGCCAGCAGGTCTTCCTGTAACGGAGCCATCGCTATGCAACCAACCAGTAGCAAAGTTCTCGGCAGGACTTGCAACCATACCATCTTTCAGCGTGACTCTCACAACCTTATATCCTGTTGGGATGCTGCGATTCCAGGACCCATGAAAAGCGATGTACAGGCTGTTTTGGTACTGCTCAGGGAACTGCGTTGCAGCTGGGGGGTAGAATGCTAATCCCAACGGGGCAGAGTGGGCTTGCATGGTGACGAGCGGCTTCTGTACGCTCTGACAAGCATCGGCGCTACTACCGAATTGAGGATCAGGGATGTTTCCAGCATGACAGCGGGGCCAGCCATAGTCGCCTTGATCCGTGAGGGTATAGACCGTCTCGGGGGGAGAATTATCTCCCATGTAATCGCGTCCGTTGTTGGTGACCCAGATCTGTTTATTCCTGGGGTTGACCTGCATTCCTACCGCATTGCGTAGTCCTTTCGCATAGAGCCTGCCACCTGAGCCATCCAGGTTATAGACCCAGACAGCAGCGCGATGGGGGTTTGACTCCTGGCACACGTTGCAGTCGGACCCGATCGAGACGTAGATGTGATTATCTGGCCCAATGAGGACGGTGCGTGTAGCATGTTGACCACCAGCAGGCAAGTCGGTAATAATACGCGCGACTGGCCCTGCCTGGAGATCATGGCCAAGTTGCACACGTGCGATACTGCTTCCCTCGCCGATATAGAGGTAGCCCCCGTGCATATCCAGACTAGTGGGATCGTGGAGACCACCCACCAGCGTAAGTGACTTTGCCGCCCGTAGTGGTGATGCTCCAGGCAGAAACGCAACGACCGAATTGCTTCCCCGGTTTGCCACCAGCAGGGCTCCATTGGGTCCAATGGTCATAAAGCGGGGCGTGTTCAGGCCTCGGGCATACACACTGATCTGAAATCCTGTTGGGAGTCGAATCCCTGGAATGCTCGATGCTGGCAGGTTGGAGGTCTCCGTCGGTACAAGCGTTGCTGTTGATCGAAGCGTAGAACTGGGTTGTTTTGTAGGTGGCTGAGATGGACTTGAACCGCTAGAGGAAGCACACCCCGATACAAAGAACATGAGAACAAGCAGCAAGGAAATAGATCGACGCATGAAGGGACTCCTCCTGTTGAGCGAAAACAGAACCTCTCTTGAATATACTCCCTGGAAAGATAATCAGCAAGGAGGCTTCTTACCACATCCAGGATTTTCGATAGCCTCTCGCTCGATTCGAGCTTGTATCATCACCAGCGATTCGCTATAATATGTCCACCGCACAGTATGTATTTTGTGCTATCGTATGCTGTAAACAAAGCTAGCATGTGAGACGGAAGGTTACTCGTTTTCAGAAAGCGCAAGCTAGAGCTTTTTGTCTGCGAATGCTCTCCCGCCTCCCTCTAAAGGGATATTATGGCTGACCAACTCAACATCATCCTTGTTCCTCATACACACTGGGACCGCGAATGGTACCAGACATTTCAACAGTTTCGTATTCGGTTGGTACACGCGATAGATAGGCTTCTCGATATTCTGGATCGCGATCCTAAGTTCACTTATTTCATGCTTGATGGTCAGACCATCGTACTGGATGACTACCTGGAGGTGCGACCTGAGCAGGAAGAACGACTGAAGAAGTATACTCGTTCTGGCCGCATTCAGGTGGGTCCCTGGTACCTGCAGCCTGATGAGTTTCTGGTGAGTGGCGAGTCACTTGTGCGCAACTTGCAGATCGGCTTGCGCCAGGCAGCCGGGTATGGTGAACCCATGCGTGTGGGCTATGTGCCCGATTGCTTTGGTCACATTGCGCAGTTGCCACAGATTCTGCGTGGCTTTGGTATCGAGAGCGCTGTTTTCTGGCGTGGCGTTGGCTCGGAAGCACACAAAAGCGAGTTCTATTGGGCAGCTCCCGATGGCACGCAGGTGCTGGTTATCCATCTTGCAGATGCTCTTGGCTATGCTAATGCGCGTAATATGCCATTAACCCCTGAAGAGCTGGTAGCTCGCGTCGAACTTCTCACCGCTCCTCTGCTGCCGAAGGCCACCACCAATACCCTGCTTTTCATGAATGGTTCTGACCACCTGGAACCGCAAGACGGCCTGCCAGAGACCATCGAAGCCGCTAATAAACTACTAGCCAATATTGACCCTGAACATGAGAAGATACTTACACATTTAGGACACCTCGACCAAAATGGGCAGCTGAGCCATTTTGACCACATCCAGGTACATATCGGTACGCTATCCCAGTATGTTGAAGCCGTTCGCCAGCAGATAGAGCGCTCACCAGGCGCAGCAATACAGACGCTTAGCGGCGAGATGCGTAGCAGTCAGTACTCGCACTTGTTACCAGCAATCCTCTCCACACGCATGTGGATTAAGCAGCAAAACACAGCTACAGAACACTTGCTTGAAAAATGGGTGGAACCCCTGACAACCTGGGCATGGAAGTTGGGTGCACCATATCCCGGGAGTTTAGTGAAACTGGCCTGGAAGTACCTATTGCAGAATCACCCACATGATAGCATTTGCGGCTGTAGTATTGACCAGGTGCATCGAGAAAATAGCGTTCGCTTTGCACAGAGCCAGCAAATCAGCGAGAGCGTCATTACTCAGGCCATGCAGTATCTTGCATCCGCTATTGACACGCGCGTGCCTGCTCACTTACCCCAAGTCAACCACGAAGCTCTTGCAATTGTTGCCTTTAACCCAGCGCCAGGACTACGGACAGAAGCAGTGCAGGTTGTGACGCAACTGCCAGGCTCGTTGGAGCAGGCCGTGGTAGTTGATGAGCGCGGTACCCGTATGCCCCATCGTGTCGTCAATCGATGGAGACAGGAACTTGGCTCGATGCCCATTGCCCGAGAAATGATATCAGCAGCGGTAGCGTTGCTAGGAGAACAGGCTCCAGGCGATCTCATCAATATGGCGGAGGCAACGATAGTAAGTATGCTGGGCCAATCGGAGAACGCCTACGTGATTACGAGCGTTCATATAGAAGAGGGGAAGCAAACGGGAGTGGCATCCATTGAAGTGATGCTTACACGCCAGGGACTCGTTACGGTCAATGAGCAAGAATTGTATGCTGCCGAACGCCAGGTGCTTGCGCTTTTACAGCGTGAAGATATCACCATGTTGGAGTTCACTGTAATAGACCAGGCACGCCAGACAATTGAATTCGTCGCCGCTGATCTGCCTGCCTACGGGGTGAAAACCTACTGGATCTATCCACGAGGTGTCCAAATCGAGGCACAGTCTCTCCCAACAAATAACCAGCAGCCAGGGCAGGAAAATGCCGAGGTATCGACGCATCTTTCCATAGAAAACGTATTTTATACCGTTGAAGCGAATCCGGAAGATGGGACTTTGACGGTAACCGACAAGCAAACGAGAGCAGTCTTTACGGGGTTTAATCGCTTTGTGGACGGCGGAGACGTAGGCGATCTTTACACATACTGCCCACCTGAGGAGCACGATACACTTATCAGCAAACCAGTGCAACCGCCGAAGATCGAGTTAGTTAGTTCGGGGCCAGTCCGCTCTATTCTGCGCATCAGTGGACACTGGTCATTGCCGAGTGCATGCTCCTCCACGCGAACCGAACGCAGCAAAGACACGACCGACTGTCCCATTATTAGCGAAGTTTCGCTAATACCAGGTGTGCGTCGTATTGATATTCACACCAGCGTGGAAAATAAGATAAAAGATCACAGATTGCGTGTGACATTTCCTGTTCCTTACGCAGTAGAGAGCGCTGCAGCTGAAGGCACCTTCGAGGTACGCTCGCGACCCATTGTTGCGCCTCGACCTGCTGATGTCTCTGAATGGCTGGAAGAGCCAGTCAATACTTTCCCGCAGAAACGCTTTGTTGATGTGAGCAATGGGACCGTGGGATTGGGGGTCCTCAACCGTGGCTTACCAGAATATGAGATCGTGCAGGATGAATCGGGCCAACAAGCGGTTGCAGTCACGCTACTGCGCTGTGTGGAATGGCTTTCGCGTGCTGACCTCTCAACGCGTCGAGGTCATGCCGGGCCTATGGAATTTACGCCAGAGGGTCAATGCCTGGGGCGTCACGAATTTGATTACGCACTTGTACCACATAGTGGCGATTGGGAGGCAGAGGAAGCGCTTGTACTACGCGAGGCACAGGCCTTTAACACGCCTGTACGTGTACTGGTAGCAGAACAACACGAAGGTCCGCTTCCTTCGCGTGCCACACTGGTTGAGGTTGAACCGCGTACCCTCGTAGTCAGCGCGATCAAGCAGAGTGAAAGCGGGCAGGGCGTAATTGTGCGCGTATACAATCCACTGAGCCACGCAGTAGAAGCTAGCCTACAGCCGGGATTTGCCTGTACGAAAGCTTTTGTGACAAACTTACAGGAGGAACTGGCAGGGCACCCGCAAGGGTTGCCCCTACACATCGGTTTACGTGCAGGGGAGATTGCGACAATATTGTTTCGATAGAAATGCAATCTGCTGGCATTCCTCGCGGATGCCAGGTACAATTTAGTTTGAAATATAGTACCTCTTAGTCCTACATGTATCTATTATGGGTGTCATTTTCGTTGTATTAAGGTGTACTGAGCTATGTCTATGCTGAAAGGGGCGCTGAACCTGTGATTGTGGATAGTATTGTCGTCTTATCTACGACTCCGACTTCAACCGGTAATCCTATATTGGATACCTTAAGTAAGGTTTTGGGCATAAGTATTGGCTTTATAGTGGCCTTTCTTGTAATCTTCTGGATAAGCTTGATCATCTGGACGTTCCGTGATATTCGTTCACGCACGCAAGATTTCCTGTTACAAATTGCTGCTACTCTATTGGTTGCAATCTTCTTTATTGGTGGCCTCTTCATCTATATGATCTTGCGTCCCCGCCAGACATTGGCAGAGATCTACGAGCGCCAACTTGAGGAAGAATCACTCCTGGCGGAGATGACCGAACGCCAGACCTGTAACCATTGTCACGCCCGCATCGAATCAGATTTCCAGATCTGCCCCTCCTGCGGGCAGAAGCTCAAACGTCCCTGTCCCAAGTGCGAACGTCTCCTGGAACTGCGCTGGGCGTTCTGTCCATATTGCGCAACAAACCTTGCACCTGTGCCAATGCAGAGCATACCCGGGATGCCATTGCAAACTATGCAAGGAGCGCCAGGTGTTCCAATGAGTGGGCCTATTAGCGGCAATAGATTCTGAGATTTACTAGTGCCTGAATTTGCTTGTCGAGCGGTTTGGTGATATAATGTATTGGCACGAAAATTGGTAGTATTGCCATATTTTCTTCGCAAAGTTGGAATACCTTTCATGGGTGTATAGATAACGTGAGGTTGACGGTGGGTTTCCCAGACCTACCTGCAGCAAGCACAGGATCCAGGGGCCGTGCACGCAGCGCCACTACATCCTCGAATGCAGTGGAATGTATACATAGCGACCCGTTAGGAACCTCTACGATGTCTCCTCCGTCAAACACCTGACCTGGCGCTCCTTGTTCGCATCAATGACCCGAGCATGGTACGTCGTGTATGGTATAATTTAGAAAAGATGTACCAGGTAGCCTCGTTCTCGACAATGCGATGATGGGTAGCACCGGGCACAACTGATAACCCCTACAGCAAAAGGGATATACTGTTTCTATGGCAAAAACGAGAGAATCTATTATGACAGAGTCAATAACTGATGATACAAATGCTCTACTTAATCCTGTTGAACCTAAAAGTGGCAATGGCAATGGTGGAAACGGAAAAGCTAACGGGAACGGCAATGGTGATTACGGCGAGCAAAATATTCAGATTCTCGAGGGCCTTGAGGCGGTACGTGTACGCCCCGGCATGTACATTGGCGCTACCGATCAGCGCGGCCTGCATCACCTCATATATGAGGTTGTCGATAATAGTATCGACGAGGTCATGGCTGGTTATGCCGACACAGTCAAGGTCACGATCCATGCTGACAGTTCGGTCATCATAGAAGACAACGGACGTGGCATCCCCGTAGAGGAACATCATCAGCGCCCCGGCCTTTCCACGCTTGAAGTGGTCATGACCATTCTCCATGCCGGCGGCAAATTCGGCGGCGGAGGCTACCAAATCAGTAGCGGTCTACATGGAGTAGGTGTTTCGGTTGTGAACGCTCTTTCAGAGTGGTGCCAGGTCGATGTCAAACGCGATGGTATCCTCTATCGCCAGCGTTATGAGCGTGGTGTAGCAGTCACTCCACTGCTCGAGGTGGATCTCGTCGAGGAGACAGATACAGGTACCATCACCTCCTTCCTACCAGACCTGACTGTAATGGAAACACGCGATTATAGCTTTGACCTCCTGGCGCAGCGTTTCCGTGAGATGGCTTACCTGAATAGGGGTATGACGATCTCGCTGCGCGATGAGCGCACTGATCGTGAAGTGACCTTCTACTTCGAAGGTGGACTTATCTCTTTCGTACGCTACCTGAACAAGGGTCGTGGCCGTTTGCAGGCTCGTCCAGTGAGTACCGTCCGCGAGATGGATGGCGTGAAAGTCGAACTGGCGGTGCAGTATAACGATGGCTGGAACGCTACCGAGTTCTCCTTTGCCAACGGTATCAACACCGTTGATGGCGGCATGCATATCACCGGCTTCCGTAGCGCACTCACGCGCACACTCAACGACTATGCCCGTAAGATGAACCTGCTCAAGGAAAAAAACAGCAACCTTACCGGTGATGACGTGCGCCAGGGGCTGACGGCAGTCGTCAGCGTTAAGATTCCCAACCCGCAGTTTGAGGCCCAGACGAAAGCCAAACTGAACAATGCCGAAGTCCGCCCCATCGTAGAGACAGTAACGGCAGAGATGCTGACAAAGTATCTGGAGGAGACCCCCAGCGAGGCCAAAGCCATCATTGCCAAGTGCGTGCTTTCCGCTCAGGCACGCGAAGCGGCTCGCGCTGCGCGCGACCTGATCCAGCGCAAGAACGCCCTGGACACCACGCTCCCGGGTAAACTCGCCGATTGCTCCGAGAAACACGCCGACCGCTGCGAACTCTACCTGGTAGAGGGTGATTCAGCCGGAGGCTCTGCTAAACAGGGCCGTGACCGCCACTTCCAGGCCATCCTGCCCCTGAGAGGAAAAATACTGAATGTAGAACGTGCCCGGCTCGACAAAATGCTTGCCAACGAGGAGGTGAAAAACATCATCACGGCCATTGGTGTAGGCGTAGGGGAGCACTTCAACATGGCAAAGCTGCGCTACGGTCGCATCGTGATCATGTGCGATGCAGACGTTGATGGCGCACACATTCGGACGCTTCTGCTGACCTTCTTCTTCAGGTATATGGAGCCACTGATTACAGAAGGGCACCTCTATATTGCACAACCACCGCTCTACCACATCAAAATCGGCAAAAACGTGCAGTATGTGTATAGTGACGAAGAGAGAGATAGGCTGATCGCAGAGTACGCGTCAGCACATAACGGCAAAGAACCAGAGGTCGGAAGGTACAAAGGCCTGGGTGAAATGAACCCCGAGACCTTGTGGGATACGACGATGGATCCCGCGAAGAGAACCGTATTGAAGGTAAGTATTGAGGAAGCAGTAGAGGCCGATAAGACATTCAACATGCTGATGGGCGACGAGGTGGGCCCGAGAAAGCGGTTCATTGAGAGCCACGCGAAGAATGCCAATTTGGATGTGTAGGGGATGTTGCTTTTGTAGATGTTCACGAATAATTGGCAGATTATCAATAAAATTTGGCTCAGATTGTCACAAATATCTGGCTCATTGTCAGAGATATTTGGCAGCTTTTATGAATTCTGCTTTTGCAATGCAGCTAGGTGTGTGCTGTCTTAGCAGGCCAACACTCCCAACTTTCTTTTTATTGCTGAGCACGGATAATCCAAGTAGCCAGGACAGGCGAAAAAACTCGCATATCACGTTAAGAAGATAACAGAGGTCCACCAGAGCCTTACGCTGCGAACTCTGCGAGCAGCACGGCGATGAGCTTGATGTTCAGCAGAAAGTCATCCAGCCGGATATGCTCATCGGGACCATGCACGCGCGAACCGTCGTATCCTACCCCTGCTCCATTGACGACCGGCAAGCCGTAGCGCAGGCAAAGTTCCTCCATCGGACCTGAGCCCGGCCTGCGTGGTAATACGCGGGGTTCGATGCCGTACACGTAGCGGGCCGAGCGCACAAGGGTATCGACGAGCGGTGTCTCCATCGAACTCTGAGCCGGGTGCGATGGCGCTTCTAGACTGATCACCTCCACATCTCCGAAACCTTGTTCGGCCAGGTGACGCCGTAATAGCGCCAGGATGGTCTCTGGGTCCTGATCGGGTACCAGGCGGAAATCAAGCTTCGCTCCTGCCCTCGCGGGTAGGACAGTTTTGCCGCCAGGTCCCTGGTAGCCGCTCCACATTCCACAAATGTTGCAGGTTGGTGAATAGAGGAGGTGTTCAGTCAGGGTAATGGGGTCTTCGCTGGATCCCAGCAGGTGATCCACCTGCCAGCTCTGGCGCAGGAATTGCGTATCTATCGGAAAACGCGCCATGAGGCGACGCTCGGTTTCTGTTGGTGGCCGGACGGCATCGTAGAAACCGGGAATGCGCACTCTACCGGACGGCTCGTGCAGGGATCCAAGCGCTTCAACCAGCCGCCAGGCAGCGTTGGGAGCCAGCGGAGCATTGCTTGAATGAAGATCATAGGCAACGCTCTGCACACGCAGTTCCACACTCAAGAGGCCTTTCAGCCCGGCAGTGATAGTAATAGCACCCTGCTCATTCCGCACGCCTGCCTCCCAGAGACAGGCATCAGCTTGCAGCAAGTCCTGGTGGGCGCGGGCAAACTCACCCAGGCTTGGGCTGCCGATCTCCTCTTCTCCTTCCACCAGGAAGGTCACCCCACATGGCAGCGCTCCATGCACCTCGCGCCAGGCCCGCACGGCCCACAGACGCGCAACCAGGTTGCCCTTGTTATCGGCCACACCACGAGCATAAAGACAACCATCCCTGATAGCTGCCTCGAAAGGTGGCATGCTCCAGGCTTCCAGAGGCTCAGGCGGCTGGGCATCGTAGTGGTCGTAGATGGCGAGACGACGCGTGCTATCACCGGCAAGGCGTCCCACCACCACAGGAAAGCCCTGGGTAGGCACCAGCGAGGTTTCGGCCCCCAGTTCGCGCAAGCTTTCCGCCCCCAGTTGCGCCATTTCCCGCATTCCCTGGCCCTGCGCGGAGATACTCGGCTGGCGGCAGAAGCGCTGCAAGTCGGCAAGCACTGCATCTCTATGCGCTTCGATCCAGGTCAAGAGGGGTTCAATATGTTCAGTCGGAGTAGAAATAGACATAGCACTTCTCCTTTAAACACACGAATATCCAACTTGAGTAAATCGGCATGGATGCGTTCGGCTCAGAAGACGCCGTTTATTCATCGCCCTGTCCTTGATCACGGCCCATCTCCCGACCTTTAGTGCATGGCATCATTATACGCCCAGCCATCGAGGTCGGGTGGCTCGATATCCTGTTGGCTCAGCAAAGTGGCTATCTGCGAACGATGATCGATGCCATGGTTGACGGCCTGGATCAACACGACGATGACCGGAGCATCATAGGTCCCTCCGTCAAGATGGAGGATCAGATTCAGGTCCCCCCGCTCCGCGATTGCAATCAGCTCTTTTCCCGACCTCTCTGCTCGTCGCCGCAGTTCATCGAAGCCCGGAAAAGTGGTGAGGTCCGCAAGTCGAGGGGTAGGGGCTGTTCCAGTAAAATTAAAATGCCGCGCATAGCCTTCTTCGGCAGTGAACAGGTGCATCAGGGTTTCTCGCACACTGCCAAACGTCCCTTTTGTGGTAGCGTCCAGCTGTGCGTCGGACAGGTGTGTACATGCGTCGAGCAAACGCAGGTTCGCCCAGAGGTTATACTTAAAAAAGTCGGAAAGTCCTGTGGTCATTGCTCTGATCTCCTTCCATGATCGGGGATGATTGATGCGCGGTGGATTAGCTCTCCAGGTCGTAAGCGGTGGGGTGACGTGGCTGGTAGATCGACAGCTCAGAGCCGCTCGGCAGCTTAATCGAGGCGAGCAACCCCCAGCCCTGGTCACTGGCTGGGTGGGAGATGGTGACGCCCCTGGCGGTCAGGTCCGCCAGTGTCTTTTCGATGTCGTCACACATCAAGTAGAACTCGTGCTTGCCCGGCCCGTCAGTGGGGTGGACGGCGATCTCGGCTGGCGGCAGCTTGAAGATCAGCCAGCCACCGCCGGCATCGACCCCTGCAAATCCGAGCACGTCACGGATGAAGACGCGATCAGCCTCCGCGTCGGCGCTGTAGAGAATGATGTGTGCTCCGTTGATCATGTTTCCCTCTCCCTCTCCTGGTCATCGACCGTTTCGTTTCGTTATTCTCTGTACTCCTCTTCGCGCATCAGGACAACATCCTCGTATTGTTACGAGACCCGACGTCGAAGGAGTTGACCTGCCGTCGGCACAAACCGTGATATTCATCCCTCGTGCGCGCCCGTGTTCAGAGATCCCCTTCTCTCTCCAGAGACATCCTACCCCTTGCACCTCACGTTTGCAAGAGAAGGTCACGCTCATATCGCATCCCTTTTATCGATGTGGTTAGGGCAATCCAAATAACTGTGCTAACAAGGGAAAGCCCACGTGTTGCGCAACGAGATAACCTCAAGTAAAGAGGTGTGCCAGGGCTACCATTGACCCAGCATCAGCCCGAAGGTCGAGGAAGGTACGGGGTCATTGAATTGCATCAGTTCAAGAAAAGCGGTCAGGTCAGATGGCATCAAGGCCAGAAACATCATCTGTGGCGACCGGTTAGGCCGTGGCAAGCAGATCAAAGCCAAACGAGGAAGCAAAGGTGGCTGGCAGCCCGTGAATCGTGACGACCAGTCGGGGGGCGTCCGCTGGACGGGCATTGCGCGCCAGGCGCTGCTGCCAGGAGAGACGCAGGAGAGACGCCAATGCGCACGCTCCGCACGGGTCAAGATCTTCTCAGCAGGCATTGTTGCGAGTGATGGCGAGAGCGGAGAGGAGCTTTCCAGGCAGATGGTTTGGCTGCGGACCACTTTCAGCCAGGTTCGCCGGATGCCACAACGTGGCCAGTCGCGCCAGAGCACTGGTGCAGAAGGAAGAAGGGCAGGAGCTGAGTCAGGAGGAGGCGAGGAATCCGCGTGAGAAGTGTTGAGCGGCCACAACACCGCACTGACCCGTCGTGGTTTCAACGTAGTACGACTCTCCTGGCACTACGCACGCAAGGAGCAGGAACGACAATGGCCGATACGTGCGGCATACAAGACCCGCAGTGAACCGTCGCGCTCAGGACGCCGCTCCTGGAGATAGAGCGGATGGTTGGCAGGGCAACGGAGACTTCCATCGGGTTGCGGAGTAAACGCCGAACCGGGAAAGCCGTGCGTAAAGGATGGGCGCGCCCATTGGGGAGGGCCATACGCGACAGGCACCTGCACGCTAAGAGCCGAACACTCCGGGGGGTCCGCAGGCTCGCACGGCTTTCCCGGTTCGACTGCACGAGCGGGAGCAAATTCGGTCGTGCGCAGTTCCGAGGGAGAGAGTGCCTGTCCCAACTCCAGACGCAGGTTCCAAACCCACTGGGCCAAAATGTGAGCAAACCGCCTTTCCACAGGGGGTATGAGAATACCAGCGGTCCGAGTCCTGCTCATCGTCTTCGTCTGCCAGGACGGTCTCAAACGAGCCACGATGCAGGTAGAGATCCAGCACATCTGAAGCGGTAAACGCGGGAAACGGAAGAGTGCTGACAAAAAGTTCGTAGACGGTACCGCCGCGCTCGACGCCAACGGTTGGAGCAGCATCTGCCGCTGGATGGGTCGCGACCACCAGGCGCACCTCGGGTCCAGCAGCGGTCAAAGGGACGGATGGACAATCATAAAGCGCACGCGTCATGCCGCTTTCCGGGTGGGTGCTCACGTAGTCTGGAGCGCACATCAGGCGACGTTTCACCGCTTCCAGGTCCAGCAGATGATAGGCACGGCTTCTCGCGATCACCGCCAGACCCGCCGAGAGGACATCGAGAAGGGGAGCTGCGTCGCCATACAAGCCATCCAACCGCAGCAGGACGGAGGCTGGGGAAAACCCAAGGCGGAGACATAGCTCGTGATCACCTGGGCAGCCCGGCGCAGGTCGCCGCGGTAGTCCCCGTTGCCAGGCGCTCCGAACGTACCGAGAAACTGATGCGTATGTGTTTGGAGAATCACGGTTCTGGTACGAACCACTTCCCCGCGCTTGCGCCCAGTGTAGCCCGGCGCGCAGACCTGATCAAACCGGCGATGGGGAGGGGGCAAGCTGTCCGTCTGCGGCAGTGCTCGTTGACGAGCCGCCTGCCTGGTCCCATCGACATCGATCACCAACCCCTGCCCACTTGTTCGGTCAAACAAGCCTAAAGGCGGAAGGAAACGGTTTGTGGGCAAGCAAATCCTTCTGAAAGAGCGTCCGAAGCGCCTCCCGACTTTCTTGATCGAGAGCAGCCAGAAACCGAGACAGAGTTGAGCGATGAGGCAAGCGGTCTCGGCCAAAAAGCGCCATGAAGGATGAGGCCCAGGGAGCAAGTCGTTCGTAAAAAGCCTGCCAGGTCGGTTCGCCCGACAGCATGTAGCCAATTAGCACAACGGCAAAATCGATCAGATCATACTGACCAAAGCGGGCGCGGGCGAAGCGCACTTGCTCCTGGATCGTTTTCAGCATGCCAGTATGCGTGAGCACGTGCGCAAACACTGCTACTTCGCCCATCCAGGTTGGTATGGCAGGCGAGGGCGAAGGCTGGATCTGGACGGTGAGTGTTGGAGGGGCGGTATCTTGCATAGAAGAGTCAGCATGGCCTCATCTCTTTGCTTCCCACACCGAGCAAGAATTCTGCCGGAGCCACCAGGCCATGAGATCCCTCAAACTGGCTCAATGCCTGCCTCACCTCCTCCAACAGGTGCTGCTGCTCAGGTTTTCTGAGCAGTCCCATCACACCGGCGGTCAACCTGCTTGCTGTCGATTGCAGGAACGCATCGAGCGAAGCGTAATGGGACTGAAAGGGAAGAGCACGAGTGATGACCCCGGAAAAGCCTGCTTCTGTAAGTTCCCGCTCAAAGACTCTCGGATCTGAGAGCGCAAAAGGATCAGGGAGATGAGAGGACGCTCCTCTCGCATAGTTTGACACAATGGCAAGCGGCAAAGCAAAGAGCGGATTGTTTTCAGGCGCCGACCAGACCAGCGCAGCAAGTTTCCCGCCCGGTTTGAGGACTCTTCGTATCTCTCTGAGCGCCGACTTGAGGTTCGGGATGAGCATCAGAGCAAGACGGCAGATGACCGCATCGAAGGCATTGTCTGGCAGGTCAAGATGCTCTGCATCCATGACGCGTGTAGTGATAGCGGTCAGCCCCTCAAGCTTCGCAACGTGCGCAGTGATGTTGAGCATTTCCGCAGAGATATCGGTTGCCAGAACGGAGCCGCCCGGTCCCACTCTTCGGGCCGCGAGTATACTTTGATCCCCGGTGCCTGCTGCAATGTCAAGGACGTGATTTCCCAGCACCAGTCCCGCAGCTTCTAGCATACGTTGCGTCGCTTCTGCGAAATCGAGCCTCCGCCGTTCGACATCCTGCTGCCAGTGCTCGGCCACCTCAGATGAACTCCAGAAAGTCTTCTGTGGCATGTGTTCTTTGTCTTCTTCTGACATGTTTTTCTTTTCCTTTCTCATCTTGTCAGTTCTCTGTCATTAGTCACGGTGCGAGTGAAATGCCCTTTCCCAGTTGGTAAATGCGCCTGCCATCCGTGAGCACCAGTGGTCTATCGCTTGAGAAGATGACGCCACACCGGGTCTGCGACACTCAACCCAGAGAAATTCGTGGCAGCGTGGGTCGGCTTTGACCCTCTTCGCCTTCCCCTTCCGCTTCATTGGTCCCCATGGGCCAAAGCCTCCTCGTGAAAAGACAGAAGCATCTAAGCGCTTCCAAGCATGGTAGAGAAACGCCGCACACAGTGGTCACAGATGAGTGCGCCGGGGATCAGTGCGCTGCTCTCAGCAATACCGACCTCTGCCGGAAAGAAGCGGACCACCTGGGAACTGCTGCGCCCGCAGAAGGAGCAGCGCTGATTGGCAGCAGGAGGGACGAGTGCGGTGCGCGCCTGTAAAAGACTGACGCCCAACGAGCGCAGCAGACCCGCGCCGATCCCCTCGCCTTCATTCAACAAACCAAGCAGAAGATGCGTCGGGCGGATGCTCTGTTCTCCCTGGCTCTTCATCTCTTCTGCTGCCAGGAAGATCATCTGTTTGGCGCGGGGTGTGAGCAGCTTGAGCGCATCGGATGAGACGTCCGCAAGTGGTGGAGAGCCTTGGCCCGATTGGCCTTGATGCGTCTGGCGGTCGAAGATAAACACAATACCAGCATGAATCCGCTCAGGCGTAATCCCCAGTGGCGTGAGAAACGACGTGAGACTCTCCTCGCTCGCCAAACCCCACAGCAAGTGTTCGGTGCCGATCCACCAGTGTTTCAGGTTGAGCATCTCCTCGCGGGCCAGATCGAGCACCCGGCGACTCTCTGGTGCCATGAATGTGGCGAAGGAGTCGAATGGCGATTCCTGTTCTTGCATACGATACCTGTTCCTTTCCATTGTCTCTACTTGTGCCGCTCGTCTCAGAGCACGCAATTGCAGCACGCGAATATGACCTGCGCTTGTTCCCAAAGCGGAGGCAATCTCGGCAGCACTATATCCCTGGAGGTAGTGCAGGGTCAAAATAGTGCGATCTCGTTCTGGCAAGAGGCTGAGCAGGTATTGCACGCGCATCTCGACCTGCTGGTGAGCAGATGCTGTATCATCGCTGGGGAACAGCTGCTCCTCCAAGCCACTCAGCGAATGCATCTCGTACTGACTCTGCGCCTGCCAGTAATCAACGATGGTGGTACGAGCCGTCGCGTAGAGCCAGCTGCGCGCGCTAGCGGCTCCCTGATCCTCCCTGAGCCAGCGCAGCGCCTTGAGAAAGACCGTGCTGGTCAGGTCCTCGGCCACAGTGGGATCGCCGACCTTGTGAGAGATAAAGTGTTGAAGATCAGCGGCATACGCGCGGTACATCTCCGCCAGCCAGTGTAAGCGATCCTGTCGGCGCGAGTGGTTGGAGAACTGCATAGCGAATGCTCTGGTTCCTTTCTGAGACTCTCAGGTTTTTCACTGTAGTATACAGGGAAGCGTTACAGCCAGAGATGAGGCGGGCGTTTTTTCGATGTATGGCAGAGGATGCGTTTTCTCTCGCGTCAAGAGCGTGTTGATAATCCTAGCAAACAGGCACTCTAAAAGACATGTCCTGTCAGTTTTTCCCTTCCTGTTCAACTATCGAATCTCGTTGCGCAACC
>WNFX01007376.1_pt1 | contig 20978 bp, 23 predicted proteins | sample 5400111 | NCBI WGS metagenome assembly WNFX01 (sample SAMN13153363, study PRJNA577476) | soil metagenome | isolation source: 40 cm soil or saprolite under grassland replicate 1 | place: USA:California | collected 2016-06-15 | reverse complement strand
ACCCGAACCTCATCGAGATGAAGGACGCCGACCTCGTGAACACTGGCTGGCAAGTCGTCAACGCCGGCCTCCGCATCTTCGAGACATCGGAATCGCTAATGGCGCTCGTCGACCGGCCGGAGAAGCTCGTAGAGCTCGGGATCATCGTTGGCGGCGACGTCACCATCCTCCAGGAGCGGATGGCGATCGCCTCGCACGCGATGCCGGAGGTGCAGACGGACGAGTCGACGCTCATCATGTCGTTCATCACCTCGATGGTCGAGCGCGAGGAGTCGAAAGGAAGCGGCTATGCCGCCTCGACGACTCTCTCCGGCTTCACTGACGACGCCGGTAAGGAGGCCGCCCGCAATGCCATCGCCGGCATCGGCGGCGTGCGCGTGCCGACAGGCGACTACAGGGTCGTCTTCGGGCGCGAGGCGGTGATGGAGATCCTGCACTACATCGTCGTGCCGGGGCTCGATGCCGGTGTCTTCTACGCGGCCGGCTCGCCCTTCATGGGAAAGCTCGGTCAGCAGATCGCCTCGCAGAAGCTCAGCATCGTGGACGACGGCGCGGCGAAAGGCCTCGTGGGCGCGAAGGGAATCACCTGTGAAGGGCTGCCCACCGGCCGCACGGAGCTAATTAAGGACGGGCGCCTGGTCGGGCTGCTCGCGAATCATTACGAATCGCAGCGGCTGCAGCGCGATTCCGCCGCGAAGGACAAGCTCGGCGTCGATCCCAAGGAGGCGGCGTCCGCGCTGGTGCCGCGAAACGGCTTCCGTTTCGCCCGCGGCGGCGGCCGACACTTCAGCACCCAGCCGGGTATCCACCCGACCAACGTCGTCGTGCCGGGTGACATTGAATCGACAGAGGCGATCTGCCGCCTCGTCGGCAACGGTCTCTACGTCGGCCGCATCTGGTACACGTACCCGGTCAACGGCCTCCGCGCCGGGGACTTCACCGGCACCGTCGTCGCCGATTCCTACGTCATCAAGGACGGCAAGCTCGCCGAGCCGATCAAGCCGAACACGCTCCGAATCAACGAGAACGTGCACAACTTCCTCAACGGCGTCATCGGCGTCGCGAAGGAAGGCAAGCCGACCCTCGTTTGGGCCGCCGACGAGATCGTCTACGCCCCTGAGATCGCGGTCGAGAAGGTGCACATCGACGCGATCGCGGAATACATGGAGACGATCTAGCGACCAGGACCCGGGCGCGCGAAGCTTACTTCCGCCTTTTCCTGACGGGTACAAGAACCTGGCGAATCGGATCGATCCCCAGGGCCATCTCCTCCAATGTGATCATGCCGAGCAACGGCTCGGTGTCTTCTTCCGCGAAGACGACCTCGGTTAGCGCTTCGCGGCTGTCAATTCGCACCCATGTATAGCCGACATCCGATTCAGCAATCCGCCCATCGGCGAACTCGAACTCGTCTTTATGATGAGGGGCGACGCCGAGCCGTCGAAGAGCCGAAGCGGGCAACGAGGTGTTCGTTGAGCCGGTATCTACCATCGCCTCGAAGTCCTCGAAGCGCGTCGCTTGAGGATCCCCAACCGCAATACGAACGCTGAAGATACCCACAGCGAAACCAGTATAGCAGCGCGCACGAGAGCTATCTGTCCGGGCAAGGTGGCCGCGGGCGCGGCCTGAGCCTCGGCGACTGTCTTTGCCCCTGGAGGCGTTACACTCACGTAAGATTCGTAATCCGGCGGCAGCCTCGAGGCAGTAGCCTATCCGCATGAGTGCCCAGCCCACGATTAGACGTGCCGTTCTTGATTGGTTCCCGTGGCTGCTCCTGGTCCTGCGTGTCGCGATGGGCCTCTTCTTCCTGATGGAGGCGGAGCATCAAATCGCCAGCGGCTATGTCGGCGGAGACGACCTGGCGATGAAGCTCCAGAAGGCGGCCGACGACTCCGCTGTCCCTGGATACCGATATCTGCTGGAACACGTCTTCATCGAGATTGACCAGCCGCTCACGGTGCTCGTCATCGTCGGTGAGATCTGCGTGGGCGTCGGGTTAATACTCGGCTTGTTCACAAGGCTGACGGCTGCCGCGGCAATATTCATGAACCTCAATTTCTTGCTGATGAACGGCACGAGCCTAGGAGCAAGCGGCGTCGATCTGGCGTTCATCGCGGGAGCAGCGCTGCTCTTCGTCTACGCGGGAAGGCAGGCGCTGAGCGTCGATGGTGCGCTCGCCCAACGGGGGCTGGGCGCGCGCTTCATGAGCGCCTGACGATAACAGGGCGAGGCGCGGTCGCTCTTATGCCACCGATGTCCCGTTGCGAAGATAATCGTCTATCGCCGCGGCTGTCTTCTTGGCGTCCGCGAGTGCAGTGACGACGAGATCAGCGCCCCGAACGTTGTCGCCGGCGGCGAAGATGCCGGGGCGGCTCGTTCGGCCGTCGTCATCCGTCTTGACCGTGCCCCAGTCCGTCGCCTCGAGTCGGGGCGTCGTCTGGTAGAGCAGCTTCTCGACCTTGTAGCCGATCGCGATCACGACCGTATCGGCCTCGACATCGAACTCTGAGCCGATCACGGGCAGCGGCCGGCGGCGGCCAGATTCGTCCGGCTCACCGAGCTCCATCCTCTGGAAGCGGACGGCCTGGACGCGGTTCTCGCCGGGTGCTGCGACGAAGCGCACCGGCGTTGCCTGGAAGATGAACTTGACGCCTTCTTCCTTGGCGTGCCTGCGCTCTTCCTCGCGCCCCGCCAAGGTTGGCCCGCACGAGAAAATCGGTCGCCATGTATATGCCGTCCAGCTCCTCGCCCGGCACGCCGAGCTTGTTGCCCTGGCCGGCGCCGTGGCCGAGGAAGACGGCATTGTAATCGTCAGCGAGGAGCCCATCTACCGTTATGTCATATCCGATGCGCGTGTTGTACTGGAATTTGACGCCTAACTGCTCGAGGTACTCGACCTGGTCGTCAACGTGGCGCTTGTCCATCTTGAAGTCCGGGATCCCGTAGCGCAGCACGCCCCCCGGCTCAGGCCACGCCTCGAATACGCGCACGGCATGCCCGCGTATCGCGAGCATCTCAGCGACAGCGAGGCCGGCCGGCCCCGAACCGACTACCGCGACCCCCTTGCCGGTCGGCGGCGCGATGCGCGGGAGCGGCCGCCCGCCGTGGTCGCGCTCGTAGTCCGCGATGAACGCCTCGAGCCTGCCGATCGCGACTGGGATCGCCTTCTTGCCGACCACGCAGTGCCCTTCGCAGAGCGATTCCTGCGGGCAGAGGCGGCCGCACATGTCCGGCGCGGGGTTGGTCGCGCGGAAGACGTCAGCCGCGCCGTGGACATCGCCGTCCTCCAGTTTGAGGAACGCCCCGGGGATGTCGTTGTGCAGCGGGCATGCGACCTGGCAGGGCGCCGCCGGGCACTGAATGCAACGGTACGCCTCAATCTTGGCCGTCTCGAGGTCATAGCCTTCATACACCTCGAGCCAGTTATGGACCCGGTCCTCCGGCTTCTGTTTGGGCGCCGGCTGATGCGGCACCTGCAGACGCGCCTTACGGTCTATGCTCTTTACAGCCTCGGCGTTCGTCATAGGCATTCCACCTACTATTGTAGGACGCGACGGCGCGCGGTCTGATACCTGCGTGTGTCAACGGTGCCGCAAATAACACAGATTTGAGCAGAACCGAGAGTGCCCAGCGGCCCGCACCAAAGGTTATGATTTGCGGTGCAACCGCTGCTGCCGCTCGCGTTGGGCGCCGACCTGTTCGGCGGAGCGGCCGTAGATGTGCTGTACCGGCCAGCCCTCGAGGCCCGCGTAAGTCTCGATCTGCGAGCGATGGTGGACGTCGTGCTCCAGGCACATCATGAGTACGCGCCAGCCGGATAGCTCGCCATCCGTATCGATCATCCTTATCTTTCGCGCGAGCCAGTCGCTTGGGGTACCTTCAAGGCGGCGCCGGAACTCGGCCATCGACTCCTTCAGACAAGGGAGCCAGTCGGTCTGGGAAACGCAGTCGCGCAGAGGGTAATCGAAGACCCAGCCGTCGCCGCGATAGGCCCGCGCGAAGTACAACCGCGACCCTGCCATGTGGCGCACAAGCTCGCCGATGCTCCACGCCCCTTCGCCTTCACCCGTCTCCGGGCGATATGACTCTGCTTCCGCGGGAAGCGCCCCGATGTCGCGCAGCGCGCGCCGGTGCACGCCGTCGAAGTAGCGGAGAAAGGTCTCGATGTCGGTGAACACGGCGGCGTTATTCTAGCACCGCGGTCGGCTTAAACGGCGTGAAATGAAGCATGACCTTCAGAGGCGTCGACTTGCCGCTGCCATTCGGCCCGACCAAGCCCGCCAGGCAACCGGTCTCAATCGTGAACGTCACACCTTCGAGGGCGGCGCGCCCGCTGTAGCCCGCGTTCAGGCGGCGTACGGCTACAGCGCCGTCACGATGCGATGAGTGCTCAAGCACTCTCCCCTCCGAGACAGCGATAGAGCTCGTCCGCGTCGAAGCGGATCAGATCGATGTAGCTCCTGACGTTGTCGTCCAGCGAGTCACTATACAAAGTACACACGCGCACCCCCGTCTCTTCCCCAGCCCGCCGCAGCATGTCGCTCTCCGCGCTTGCGTAAGGCTGGACGAACACGGCTAGGACAGAGCGAGCTCGTATTGTGCTCTTGATGCGCTCGAAGTCCTCGGGCGTCAGCGCCTGGCCTTGGTAGACCGAAAGCTGGGCGGTGAGCTCGATGGCGTAGTAGCTGCCGAAATATTCGAGCGAATTGTCTGTAGAAATGAGCTTCTTGTTCTCCGGCGGAACGGCGTCCAGGCGCTTGAACGCGTATTGCTCTGTTTCGTCGATCCGCTTGAAATACGCCTCGCTATTCTGCGTGTAATCCTTTTCGCCCTCCGGGTCGAACTTCGTGAGCTCCTGTCGAATGAATTGAGCGTAGGCCTTCCCGTTCTGGACGCTCATCCAGAGGACCGGCTGGTGAGCGCCGGTTATTGTTTGGTGGAAGATCTCGGCGCCGGCGCGTTCCAGCTCGTCGTCGTCTCCCGCGATCTGAACGAGCGGGACACCCGGGCGAAGGTTCTCTTGAAGGACCTTCGTAGCCGCGGGCTCGAAGTCGTGGCCATTTGCGAAGGCGATGTCAGCCTGGGCGACGGGTTCGGCGTCGCCCGTCGCAGGCTGCCATGCCTGTGGATTGACGCCTATTGGTATCAGTGAAGATACATCCACACGGTCGCCGCCGACCTCGCGGACGAAGTCGGCAAACAGGGGAAGGGTAGTGACCGCCTTGATCTTCTTCTCGCTGCCAGACGATCCGCCACCGCCGCAAGCCGAGACGCCGATAAGCAGCGCAATGAGTGCGAACAGCAGCCCGGCTGCCGCCAAGAAGTCGGCCGGCCGGGGCTGCAACCGATTCATGGCGACTCTGATCTAGCCGTGGGCCGGGGCAAACAGCCAAGCCCAGCCCGAAAATCGCCGTTGCCACAAGGACGAATCGTCCCACTGGCGGCGAAGAGGGGTGAGCAAAAACGGGGCCGCGTCCTACGGCCCGATGGCCGCGGCCACTATTCCCATGCGCATGTCGTGGCTACCGCCGGCTTTCGAAGCTTCGTCGAACCAGGCGTAGCTGAACCACGGCCGCGTTGGACGGCTGCTGCCGCCCTGCGGTTCTACACTGATCGCGATACCCTCCGGCCGCCAGTTCATTCGGCTCATATCCATCGGTATCTGGCAGCCCCCATCTTGAGGCACAAATGTGGCCACGGGTTCTGTTAGTCCACTCGTAACAAACCACACCTGATATACTCGTCCGGGTGCCTGCGTCGGGAAATTGCGGCAGACGATAAACCCGGCGGAATTGTCCTGACTCCAGTTGTACACGCTCTCCGCTTGAGACCTGAGAGGCTGCTCCATAGACACCTTCTGAGTGTCTTGGGCGGAAAGCACCGCGACAATTTGTCGTTGCTGTTCCAGCTCAGAACTGGCCGCCGATAGCTGATCCTGCAACTGGTTCTTGTCGCCGCGCAGATTGGTCAGCTGAGCCTGAAGGAATACCGCGAACGCAAGCGCCGCTACCCCCCCGAAGGCGAGTGCGCGAGTGCTGGTCCGCCGGCTCGGTAAGAACCGCCTCCAGGCCGGCAGTTCATACTTTTCAGTTTCGGCCCTTGCAAGGATTCGCTCTCGAAGGCTCGACGGCGCCTGTTCGATGCGGACGGAAAGGGACAGCAGCGCAGCCGTCCGCTGGGACTTGCTCAGCTCTTCGCGACAGGCCGCACAGTCCGATAGGTGCTGCTGCAGCGCCGCTGCCTCTTGGTTTTCGAGCGCCCCCAGCGCATAGGCATCCACCAGCTCCATGGTTTCGGCGCAGCCGGTGTCCAGTCGATCGAAGGCGTCTCTCATCGTTCTTCCACCCTGACCTCAGCCGTCAACGCGGCGCGCAGCTTCTGCATCCCCAGCCGGACTCGCGTCTTCACGGTCCCCAGCGGCTGGGACAGCCGTTCTGCGATCTCCTGCTGGGTAAGGCCGCCGAAATACGCGAGCTCGATTATCTGCCGCTGCTCTAGCGGGATCCTGGTCAGCGCCGCGAGAATAAGGCGCCGTTGGTCGGCAAGCTCCGCTCTCAGCGCTGGGTCGTTGAGTTCCGGCGTCGGCAACTCGCGCTCCTGCTCTTCCGGAGACGCAGTCTCATACCGGAAGCGGCGCCCCCGTGAACGGATCTCGTCAACTGCACGATTGCGGCTAACCGATGTCAGCCACGTGACGAACCGCCCGCGCTGGGCCATGTAGCTGTCAGGCTTGCGCCATATCCGCAAAAAGATTTCTTGCACCATATCCTCTGCTGTCTGCACATCCCGTACAATACGCAGCACCGTTGAATAGACGAGGTTGCCGTACCGGTCATAAAGCGCTCGAAACGCCCCCAGGTCTCGGTAACCAAGCCGCCGCATGAGCTCTTCATCATCGAGCTCGCCATTTCCTGTTTCCTCAGGGGATACGTCTTGTATATTCACCTAGATTTGTCCGGCGGCGAGGCGGTGTACACATTGTACAGCCCCGCAACAATCATAACCACTTAGCGTTAGAATTTGATGAGGGGAAAGTAGCGTTACCTTGTTCCACAGGATTCCCGCCCTCCTGACCGCCGTTCTCGTCGTCGCAGCGGGGCTGATGACTGCTTGCGGAGACGACAATGCCGCGCCGGCTCCGACCACCTCCGCCTCTACGTCTCCCCGGGCGACCACATCTTCGGGCGGCGCCTCAACGGCCACGGCGGAGCTTGTGAAGCTCCTCCGCCCGTCCGTCGTCCACATCAAAAGCGAGACTGCGACCCTCGACGTGTTCGGCCAGCTCGTGCCCAGCGCTGGCGTTGGCACGGGGTTCATCATCGATGATAAGGGCCACATCGTTACCAACAATCACGTGGTCAGCACCGACAGCGGCGACCCGGCCCGGGACATCACGGTCACGCTCGATGACGGGAGCGAGCACAGTGCCAAAATCGCCGGCCGGGACCCACCGACCGATGTCGCAGTCCTCCAGATCGATGGCGGCAACCTCAAGCCCGCCACCCTCGGCGATTCCTCGAAGCTCGAAGTCGGCGACGATGTAATTGCCATCGGCAATGCCCTCGACCTCCCGGGTGGGCCGACCGTCACGAAGGGCGTTGTTAGCGCGCTCGGCCGCCTCATCCAGGAATCGAACGTCTCGATCCCTAATGCCATCCAGACGGACGCCGCCATTAACCCGGGTAACTCTGGCGGCCCGCTCGTCGACCTGAACGGTGAGGTCGTCGGTATCACGACCGCCGTGATCCGCGGAAGCACCGAGAACGCCGAGGGCATCGGCCTAGCGATCTCAATGGAGACTGCCCAGCCGATAATCAAGGAACTGATCGATAAGGGGCGCGTCCAGCGCGGCTTCCTCGGCGTGACGATCCAAGAGATCACCTCTTCCCTTGCACAGCAGTTCAACCTCTCCGTCGACCACGGCGTAGGGATCCGCAGCATCCAGTCGGGCGGCCCGGCGGACAAAGCCGGGCTCGGCCAGGGAGACATTATCGTGAAACTGGGCGACAAAGAGATCCGTACGAGCGGCGACCTTTTCGCCGCCCTCACAGAGCACCGCGGCGGAGATGTTGTCGAAGTCGAATACTTCCACGGCGGGGACCAAAAGACCACCGAAGTCACTCTCGGCTAAGCAAACGGCAAAATTCCTTCGAAAACCACTTGTGATTTTCTTCCCAAAGTGCCATCCTGTGAGCTGCGACAATCGTAAATATTACGGGACCAATGACCATCTTCACAGACGCCCTTTACCGCCCCATCGAGATCCCGCGCGCCCCGAAGCGGATCGTTTCGCTGGTGCCCAGCATCACCGAGGCGCTCTTCACATTCGGCCTGGGTGACGCGGTCGTCGGTGTAACTCGCTTCTGCGTCGAGCCGCGCGACGGGGTCGCCGCAAAGGCCAAGGTCGGCGGGACCAAGACGCTCGACGTACCCCAGGTACGACAGCTCGAACCCGACCTCGTCATCGCCAACGTCGAGGAGAACCGGCCGGAGGACGTACGTCAGCTAATCGCCGCCGGACTGAACGTTATGGTGACGTTCCCTCGCACCGTAGCCGCTGGAATCGCCATGATGCGCCAAATTTCCGAGATGACCGACTCCGTCGAGACCGCCCGCCCGATCATCGAGGAAGCGTCGGCCGCTCTCGCGGAAGCCCGCGCGAAAAGCGAGGCGCGGCGCCCCTTGCGCGTCTTTTGCCCCATCTGGCGCAATCCTTGGATGAGCGTCGGGCCCGACACCTATATCCACGATTTCCTCAACGTCTGCGGGGGCCTGAACATCTTCGCCCGTCGCCACGAACGCTATCCAATCACAGACATGAACGAGGTGGCGCGAAAGGACCCGCAGGTCATCCTCCTGCCGGACGAACCTTACCGCTTCGGCGCTAAGCATCTGCCGGAAGTCAGCAAGTATCCCTACGTTTCAGCCGTCCGCGACCAGCGCGTGCACCTGATCGAAGGTAAGCATCTCTGCTGGTACGGCCCCCGCATTGCCGGAAGCCTGCGCTTCGTTCAGGCGCTTCTTTGGGGCGCCGAGCCGAATGATGCGGGCATCGCCGCGGGCGCAACACGCAGCTAAGCCACGAAGGACAAAGGCGTGTAGAGTCAACTTGTGACCTTGTGCGGGTTGGATTAATCTGTAAGTAGAGCGCGTTAGTGTCGCGCTCCGAGGTGAACAAAACTGTGACTAACGTGAAAACGGTCTTTCTCCTGGTCCTCCTGACCGGCCTGCTCATCGGCATCGGTTACCTGGTGGCCGGGCCGACCGGTGCCATCTTCGCCTTCATCATCTCAATGGTGATGAACATTGGCTCGTACTGGTTCTCCGACAAGCTCGCGCTCAGGATGACCGGCGCTCGCGAGGTGACGCCGGACGAAGAGCCGCGCCTGCACTCCATTGTTGACAGCGTGGCAGCGATGGCGCGCTTGCAGAAGCCTAAGGTCTACATCATCCAGAACGACTCCCCCAACGCCTTCGCCACCGGGCGCAACGACAAGCACGCTGCCGTCGCGGCAACAACCGGCATCATGCGCATTCTCGACGATCGCGAGTTGACGGCGGTGCTGGGCCACGAGCTCGGCCACATCCGCAATCGCGATATCCTGGTCAACTCGGTCGTCGCCACAATCGCCGGCGCCATCACGTTCATCGCAACGATGCTGCAGTGGTCGCTGATCTTCGGCGGTTTCGGTGGACGCGACCGGAATGGCGGCGGCATCCTTGGACTCCTCGCTTTGCTCGCCACGATCATCCTGGCGCCGATCGCCGCCAGCATCATCCGCATGGCCATCTCGCGTCAGCGCGAGTTCGGCGCGGATGAAGCGGGGGCGTATATTACGCACATGCCGCTATCGCTGGCCAGCGCGCTCCAGAAGCTAGAGGACTACTCGCGCGCCCGACCCATGCAGGTCAACCCGGCGGTCTCGCACCTCTTTATCGTCAATCCGCTGGGCAAGGTGGACTTCGCGGCGCTCTTCAGCACCCACCCGCCCGTCCCGAAGCGCATCGAACGGCTGAACGAGATCGCGCGCCGCACAGGCAACCTGAGCTAAACCGCAGCCAGGAACCCACGAAGGGCCGCTCTAACGAGCGGCCCTTCGTCTGTACTCACGAGCCGATGCTATAATCCAATGCAACGCGCTCTCTGAAGGGGAGGAGACAATGCGACTGACACTTCTCGGTATTCTTCTCGGCGGTATGCTTTTCGCGGCCGCCTGCGGAGGAGACGATGAGAAGACCGGCACTACCACTACCACGACACGCTCGACAAGCGCTGCCTCCGGCAGTCGCGGCGCCGCCCAGCAGATCAATGTGACGCTACAGGAGTATTCGATTATTCCCGAGAAGACATCTGCCAGAGTCGGGAAGATAACGTTCAACATCGAGAACAAGGGCCCCAAGGAAGCGCACGAGATGCTGGTGTTCAAGACGGACACCCCACTCGACAAACTGCCCACTCAGTCTGACGGCGCACTCGATGAGGAAGCCCCTGAGCTGGAGCCGATCGACGAGATCAGCGAAATTAACCCCGCGCAGTCGAAGAGCCTGACTGTTGATCTCGAGGCCGGTAGATACATCCTCGTTTCCAACGTGGGCGAGGAAACAGGTGGCCAAGCAGTGCGGGACTTCGCGCAGGGAATGGTCACGGAATTTAAGGTCGAGTAGGCTCTCGCCCGCTTAGAACAACTGCCCGATCTGCGAGCTCGTTGACCCACTCCCGCAGTCTGGCCGAAGGGCCTCCCTCGACGAATTCGTCGTCGGTCGCATAGATCCCCGCCGCCGGGATGCCTTCCAGGCTCACGAAGAGCGGGCGCAGCCCGTACTCCGGCGAGAGGTAGTGCTCGCGGGCGGTGCCCGTCTGGAGACCAATGCAGAGCTTGCCGTGCAAGTGACTCTGCGGCATCAGATCGAAGAACGCCTTCAGCAGCCCGGAGTAAAGCGCACGGTACGTCGGTGTCGCGGCGATTACGATGCGCGCCCGGCCCACCACCTTGATCGCTTCGTCGACCTCAGGCGATTCACCACGCGCGAGAAGGGCGTCAGCCGGCAGTGTCGCCAGATCGATCAGCCGCGTCTCGTACCCGCGCTCCGCCAGCGCCTCCAGCGTCAGTTCGGCCAACAACTTAGAACGCGAGCGCGAGCGCGGGCTGCCAGAAATGGCGACCGCCGGAGGCTGGGTGGGTGCTGCGCTCATCCTACGAGTGGCTCAGGATGCGCTGTAACGCCCGTATTCTTTCCGCAGAAGTCGTACCTATGACCCCGTGGCCGCAGCCGCCTCGATGCGCTCGCCGGCGAAGTATGGCATCACGTATTTGCCGAAGCGCTGGGCCTCTTCGAGATGCGGATAGCCCGAGAGGATGAACGTTCCGACCCCCTCATCTACGTATTCCTGAAGCCGCGTAGCCACGATTTCACCCGACCCCACGATCGCCGCACCCACTCCGACGCGCGCCTTGCCGATCCCGGTCCAAAGGTTGGGACCGATGATCAAGTCCTCCTTCGCCTGGCGCATCCCCTGCTGCCGCTTCTCCCCCTCGGAGTCAGTCCGGCTCAGTACCTTGTCCATCGCCGCCTGGAAACCCTCGGGGATATGCGCGATCAGTTCGTCCGCGGCCGCCCAAGCTTCTGCCTCAGTCTCGCGCACGACGACGTGAATCCGCATGCCGAAGCGTAGCGTCCGACCCACCGCCGCTGCCCTCGCTCTCATATCAGCGATGCGCTCCCGAACCATCGGTAGAGTTTCCCCCCACAGCAGGTAGACATCGGTCTCTTCCGCGCCCACCTTTTTTGCCGCCTCCGAAGCTCCGCCGAAGTAGAGCGGCGGGTACGGCCTCTGGTACGGCCTCGGGAAGACATTGCCGCCTTCAATCCGGTAATGCTTGCCCTCGTGGTCCCACCGCGTCTCTTCGGTCCACGCCTTCCGGACTACTTGCATGAACTCCTGCGTCCGCACATAGCGCTCGTCGTGGTCCGTGAAATCGCCGTCTGCCGCCAGCTCCGCGGGGTACCCACCCGTCACAACATTGATCAGCACTCGGCCGCCGGTAAGCTGGTCGAGCGTATTCGACATCTTCGCGGCGAGCGTCGGAGCCACGAACCCCGGGCGCATCGCAACCAGGAACTTGAGCTTCTCCGTCCGTCCGGCGACGACAGCCGACACCAGCCACGCGTCCTGGCACGTCGTGCCCACCGGCACAAGCGCAAACGTGAAGCCGGCGTCCTCCGCTGCCTTCGCCACCTCGACGAGATAGTCGAGCGTGGCCGGGCGGGTCGGCGGCGCGATGACCTCCGAATCGCCCATCGTCGGCAGAAACCACCCGAATTCGACGTTCATCTCATTGCCTCCAGCATTCGGCCGTCTGCTTACTTGCCGAGCGCTACAGCGCAGGACTCCAGTTCGGGCACCTCAAGGGGCGCGTGGTCATCGATGTAGCGAACTATGCCTTCCTTGTCGATGCCGATGACAGCGCGGTGGCTCGCGCCGTTGGGATAAAGGAGCCCATATTGCTGGGAGACGGCCCCGTGCGGGTAGAAGTCACTCAGGAGAGGGAAGTCGATTCCGCGCTCCTTCTTGAAGGCTTCTAGGGACCATGTGTTATCGACGCTGATGCCGACTACGACCGTGTCGTCGCCGAAGCGACCCTTTTCGGCCTCGATATTGGTCATCTGCTGAGAGCAAACGCCTGAAAAGGCGGCTGGGAAGAAATTGAGTACTACATTCTTGCCACGCTGGTCGCTGAGCTTGAACTCCGTGTTTCCGGTGCTCCTAAGTTTGAACTCCGGCGCCTCATCTCCCACGTTCAGAGTCTCGGTCTTGTCCGCCATTGTTCCTCCTTCAACTCAAGATTCGAACAGTACCGTTGCTGCCGTCCACTTCCACCGGCTGGCCGTCACGGATCAGGCGTGTGGCGTTCTCGACGCAGAGAACGGCTGGGAGCCCGTACTCTCGCGCCGTGACGGCGGCATGACTGAGGATGCCTCCTGTTTCCGTGACGACCGCCGAAGCGACGGCGAAAAGAGGCGTCCACGGAGGCATCGTCGTGCGCGTGACGAGCACGTCGCCGGGCTGGAAGCGCCCCGCCTCGTTCAGCGTCGCGAGGACCCGCGCCGGCCCGCGGCCGACTCCGGCGGACGCCCCGTTGCCCTTCAGCTCGCCGGGTCGGTCAGAACGTAGTTTGTGCGTGCCCCAAAAGCGGTCCGGATCTTCATCCTGGCCTGTCACCTGCGTCGGAGGGGGCGCGCCGACTGTCTGGGGCGGCGTGAACTGCGCCCAGCGCGCCATCTCCATCCGCCTCTCTTCCGCCAACGCCGTCATTCCCTCACCGCTTCCCAGCAGTGCTCGACGCAGCTCATCGCGCCGCAGGTAGAAGACGTCCGCTGGGTCGGCAAGAGCACCGGCGGAGGTCAACCGGCGTCCGGCCGCAAGCACGAGACGGCGGGGCAGTACGCCCACGCGCTGGTCGATGTAATAGTTGTGGTCTTCGAGGATCGGCACGACATCCACCGCCGCGTCGATGGCGGCCTGGAGACGCTGTCGCTGGTCCGGCTCGAGCGCCGCCATCGTTTCGGCGACATATCGCTCTCGCTCCTCCGTCTGCTTGCCCTGCTCCGCCGCAAAGTCGTAGTCAGGCATGGCCATAAAGGCCCGCACTTGGTCAAGAGGCACAGACGGGTCTTCGAACCAGGTCGGCGCGCTGAATTCGAACAGGCCGGACCGCCAGCCGAACACGTCCAGGTAAGTCCGGAACTCCTCGACGAACGGCTCCGCCGCGGGTTTGTCGGCCAGCGCAGCCAACTGCTTGTCAGCGGGAGCACCCGCCAGCGTCAGCAAGTTCTCGCGGGCTTCAGGGATTGACGCGGCAAGACGGCTGAGCCGCCAGAGCGCCTCTCCCGCCTCGACACTCTTGTTGCCGTACCCCTGCACAAGTCTGAGGGCTGCGAGGTCGTCGCCGCCGGTCAGCTCCTGGACCGTACCAATCAAGTTGAGCATGCCCATCCACCAGGGCAGGTTCGCGATGGTGTGCAGCTGTCCGCAGCGCAGCCGCACATCCACGAGGCGGTCGAGTTCAGCAACGAGCTCGTCCGCGGACAGCGAGTCGAAGTCCGTCGTCAGGTAATGTTCATCGAACCCGCGCACCTCGGGGATGATCTCCTCGCGCCAGCGGCGCGCTCCGGCATGGATGGCCTCGACCGGGACCGGCCCGGGCGCGCTCGGCGGCATTGCCGGCTGATGCATGTACACGTAGTAGTTCTGATGGCAGAGCCGGAGCATGCCGAAGCCGCGAATGAACGGCTCCATATACAGGTCGTAGCTCAGCGGCGTCGTCACGTCCGGGGTATGCATCGGGTCGAAACGCCAGGTAAGGTTAGCGTCCACTGGGCTGTCCCAATGCAGCGGGAACTCAGTCGCTCTGGTCTCGGTCGTCAATCTTCACCCTCTGGGCAGTCGGCGAGCGGGCCATAGCCTCGCTCGTTTTGGCGTGCGAGATGCCATCATACCATCAGTTCGGAACGGCTGAGACGAACAAAAGACCCTTCGCCAGCACCTCGCCGGACAGCACCAGCGCCATCGCGATGTAGAGCAGGCCGGTAGCGGACTGCATTGCCCGAACGCCGCTCGAGTCGTACGCCATCCACGCCAGAAGCATCGGGAACGCCAGCCCACCTCCCACGCGCATCCAGAAGAACGGGTTCTCCAGGATCGGAGTGTCAACCGCGTTCGCGATCGTATCGCGCGGGAGAGCGAGCGCTGGGATGATCAACAGGGCTTGCACGCCCATCGCCAGCAGTAAAAAGAACGTCATTTCGCGCAGCGGCCGTTCTGGAAGCCGCGGCGTGACGAGGTACCAGTGCCCGAGCACCATCCCCATCGATACCGCGCCGACGACCAGTCCGCCGACAACAAATGCCAGAAGCGTCCCGACGTACCCCCAGGTGGGCAGCGCGAATACCTGCGCGAGAAAGCCGATGGCCGCCAGCCCGGCAAGCGACGCCGCTCCCCCCGCCACCAGGCTCGGCAGGCGTGATTCGCGGATTGTCAATAGGGCGTAGGGCAGCGAAAGGAACGCGACCAGCGCAAGCGCCACGCGCGCCTCCAGCATATACGAGGGATCCAGCGGATAACCGTCCACTTCTTTGTCGACGGTCAGCTTCGCGGCTAGCCAGAACGTCAGGACTGCCATCACCGCAACCATTCCTGCCCCGAACTTCACGAAGGAAGCCGCCGATTGGCCCCGAACGTGCGCCGCCCACAGCACCCACAGGCCACCGACTGTGAACTCGACGAGGACGATCAGCAGGGTGAAGGGAAGAGCCTGTGCGCTGATCACGGCGTAATAATGATATTTGGGCCGGCGGCAGAGGGTCAAAGGCTGCAGGCCGCGCTAAAATAGCCCCATGCTTCTGCGGCAAAGCGATAGCTCCGGCTGGGTGCTCAAGGCCCTGCGCGAATGCGCGAATACAGTCGTCAGGGAGCTGTCAGCTCTTGGCGAGGATGAGCTGCTGCACTCGCCAATTGAAGGCGATTGGTGCCTTAAGGAGATCGCCGCCCACTTGAGGGATGCCGAAGAGCTGGCGTTGCGCCCGACCTCGGCGATCTGCTCGCCGAGCTACGTGACCTGCGTCAGGAAACCACGTACCTCCTCTGGGGCCTCGATGATGCCGCTTGGCAGGAAAGTGCGGAGCACCCCTACCGCGGACGAATCAGTATCGAAACGCTCGCCCGCGAGCTGGCACAGCACGACCTCGAGCACCTCGCGGAAGTCCGCCGCCTGAAGGCCACGCTCTGCGCCGAAGACTGACAGCAGAGATCCCCCACAGCAACGGACTACGCAGGGCGCCCTCCGACCTCTAGCCGCTATAAGTCCAGCCGGTGTACGTCGATGTCATCGGCTCCGCCTCGCGCTCGACGCGCCCGTTCAGAACCCGGCCGACAACCAACGTGTGGTCACCGATTTCGACGTACTGCTCGGCCTCGCACTCGAACCAGGCCAATGCCGCGTCCAGCACTGGGCAGCCACGCTCTGTCAGCCGGTGGTCTAGGCCATCGAGCTTGTAGTGTTCGGCCGTCGCCTCGGGCCCCTCGCGTCCCTGCACCTTCGTCCCGCTGTGCGGCTGCGCGAACGGGCGCGCCAGCTCCATGCTCTCCTTGTCCGCGGCGAGCAGGTTCACGCTGAAGACGCCGTGCTTGCGCACGTTGCCCAACGTGTGCGCGTCGTTCTCAAACGCCACACCGACGAGCCTCGGATTGAACGACACCTGCATCACCCAGTCCGCCATCATGCCGTTCACCTTCTCGCCCTCTGCCTCCCTCGAGCCGATGATGTACAGCCCGTAAGGCAGCTCGTGCATCACGCGCGCGACCGGGTCTTCAGCAATCACGAGTCGCGGTGTAGCCTTCGCCCGAGCGGGAGCACATGGATGTGGATGCCTGATTCAAGCAAAATGTCGGTCGTTCGGTCTCCGAGTAGCTCGAGGACAGGCCACATGTCGGTGAAGCCCCCATATACGTCTAGGTCGTACTCCTTTGGCGCCCTCTTGTAGAATTCGAACTCGGCGTCCGGAACACCACGACGGATTAGTTCCTTCAGTTCTTCCGCGTACTCCTCCACTGTCCGCCTTCTCTGTCGCGTCGTAGCCATGATTCGTTACCTCTCCAGTTTTGTCGCGATCGCTTCCACCACCTGTCTCGCCTCTCTAAGAGCCTCCTTGGCATCGCCCCTGCTTACCGAGGCCTCCCGATAATCCGCAACCAACCGGAGCTTTAGCAGCCGATCCAGCTTCCCCTTCAGCAGAGCCGGCAACACCTTCCGGCGCCTTATCAGTTTACCCGAAACCTGGCTGATCACGAACCTGTGATCCCAGGCATCTCCGCGCGGCCTGATTCCATTCTCGATGAGAATCGCAACGCTCGCCTGGAACGCCGCATAATACGCTCGGTTCGCCGCCGAATTGGACCGCCCTGCCCGCACGTCGGCGAGGGCACATCCAGCCACAGCGCCGCGCGGTGCATTCCTGAAGCGGATACGACGTCCCCGACGATATTGACCTCCGCGGGCGGATTGAGCAGCGTGTCCACCTGCCGCGCGTACCCCGCCGCGAAGTACCCCATGTGCGGGTACGCGCTGACGAACGCTTCGAGCGTCGCCTGAGCGATCGTCCGGTAGTCTTCCTCTCGCCTAAGGTGATACAGGCGCAGGAAGACCTCCGCACACACGGTGTTGTCCTGGAGAGACTTCTGCCGGTCCTTCAGGCGCCCCACATCCTGCACTTCATCCCAAACGTCATAGAAGCCGCCATTCTCGCGGTCGACAAACCGGCCCAACATGACCCGCGCGAGCTCTAACGCTCGATCCAGGTATGTCGAGTCCCCGGTCACTTCATGTGCGTCCAGCAGCGCCTTCGCTGTATGCGCCTGGTCGCCCAAGAGGCCGAGAATCTTGGGCCCGCTGCCATCGTGGAAGCGGTACATCCCACGCTCCGGGTCGCGACACTCCTCCCAGAGGAACTCCAGCGCCGCGAGAGCCGCCGACCGCGTGTCCGTCCGCTGCCCGTCCCCACCAGACGGCTCCAGCGTCCACGATGCCTCCAGGTAGGCCGAGACCGCCATTGCGTTCCAGCTCACGTAGCACGTATGGTCGATGTACGGCTCTTGCTCTCGCTCGCGATCTTCCTTCGAGAGCTTGTAGAACTCCTCGTCCGCGTCCTGCGACCCGTAGAAGAATCCCCGTTTCTTGTCCCGCAGCTTCCATTCGAGATAGGCGATCGTCCGCCGCGCCGTGTCTGCGTGCGCGTCGTCCTTCGTGGACCGGTATAGCGAGAGGAGGTTGCTCAGGAGCTTAGCGTTGTCCTCCAGCATCTTCTCGAAGTGCGGCTCACTCCAATCCCGCCTCGTCGCGTAGCGGAAGAAGCCGCCCCATTCGTGATCGAACACTCCCCCGCGCGACATGAACTCCAGCGTCTTGCGCGCCATGTGCAGCAGGTCAGGATCACGCTTCTTACGATAGGCGTAGAGCAGCAGGTCGATCGCATCGGTGTGCGGGAACTTCGGCGCCTCGCCAAAGCCGCCGTACACGGGGTCATAGTTCTCGATGACGCTCCGCAGAATGTCGTCGAAGCTGCGTCCGGAAAGCTCACCCCGCTCGCCGCTCATCGCCGTCTGTCGCCGCTCGCGAAGCTCCTGGGCCTTGCCGGCGATCTCCAGGCGGTTCGACTGCCAGTGGACGTTGACCTTCGGCAGCAGGTCCTTCATCTGATCGGGCGGCACGTACGTGGCGCCGGCCAGGATCTCGCCCTCCGGCGTCAGGAACGCCGTCGTCGGCCAGCCGCCCATGTTGTACCGCGCGTTCACATCAGGCCGCTGGTCGTTGTCCACGCGCACCGGAATGAAGTGCTCGTTGACGAAGCTGATCACGCCTTCGTCCGAATACGATGTCTCGTCCATCACATGGCACCAGTGGCACCACACGGCCGAAAGCGAAAGCAGCACCGGCTTGCCGGTCTCCTTCGCCTCGCGGAAGGCGTCCTCGCCCCACTCGCGCCACTTGATCTCGTGCGCGCGGTTGGCACGGGGCGAGAAATGAAACGTCGCTGGGGCGGTCACGGTTCTAGGATACTACGCATCTATCGGCGGCGCGGTATCCGAGCGCTGCGACGATCTAAGAGGACTGGCAGCGTTCCCGCGCCCCTCAAACGTTGTAGAGACGCCCCACCGACATCGGAACGCGGGCTGAATCGCGAGGTCATCCCTGCACAGGAAGACGCGCGTTTACGACATTACGCCGGGGCGTCTCTACGAGGGTGGTGCTGCCGCCGGCGACTCGTCCGTCAGAAACCGCTCCCGCACCTCCGACGTCGGCACCATGCATTCGTCCTTCTTCCCGAACCAGCTGTACCGCCTCCGCGCGAACCAATCGTAGAACCAGTCCCGCACAAACGGCGGGACCGCGATCAAGCCGTATGCCAGCGCGTACAGCCCCCCGAGCCTCCGGGCGACGCGCAGCGCCCCACCCGATTTCCGGTACGCCCGCCCATTCTCGACGAGCACAAAAGTGTCGAGCAGCTCCGGATCGATGCCGTGTCGGCGCGCTATCTCACCCCCCTTCGCCGTCTGGAGCGGCGCGAAGCGGAAGTAGCCGCTCTTATCGTGGTTTATCACGAAGTTCACGGACCGGTTGCAAAAGTTGCAGACGCCGTCGAAGAGGACGATCGGGTGGGGGTCTGTGCCTGGTCGCGAAGTCATGCCGCCGCTCATCGTACGAGAGCCTCAGGATGAGCGGAAAGCGACATGGTACGGCGCCATCCGGGTGCACACTGGGCACGGGATAGAATACGTGCCGGGATGTTGGACGAATCGGGCGAAATCGCTTCGTTTGTGTTGGGGCTGGTCGTGGCGGGCGGATTGCTCGCGCTTGTCACCGGCGGCCCGCGCCTGCTGCGCGGCTCGAACTATTTGATGGGCGCGGTCCTGTTCTCGTCGCTCGACGGCTGGCAGAGGACCGCCGCCTCGCTAAGCGCGATATTGGCGGTCTTCTGGGGCTTCCTCCTGGCGGCCGGCTTCTATTCGCCCGCAGCCGCCGCCGCGCCCGAGACCGTGCCCCACGTTGGACCCGCAACGCGGGAGGCCCTCGCAGTCGACATCTGGGTGCTGATCGTGGCGATCCCGCTGGCGTTTGGGCTGGCGGAGGGTTTAGCGACGAAGAGGAGGGGCCGCGCGTTGGCGCTGGAGGTGGTCGGCGGGCTCGTCTACCTGCCGGCACTGGCCCTGGCGCTGGCAGTCCTCTTCCCGTGGACGCTCTGGGAGCGAGCGCGGCGGATGCTTCACCGCGACGTGCAACACTTCCACAGGGTCTTCATCGAGATCGATAGGTATGACGCCGTGCTGGAATGCATCGCCGCTCGCCTGCACGACCACGGGCTAGTGGTCCGAGCCGTGCCGGCGCCCCTGGCGGTCCGCGTCAGCCGCTGGCTTGCGGATCACCTAGGGCCGCCGGCATTTCGCGACCGCGCCCCTTATGTACTCCACGCACTGGTCGGCAAAGGAGTCGGCCTCGCCGTTTACCCCAGCCTGCTCGATCTGGTCGTCAGCAAGCGGGCGATCGGCCGCGCGCGCTCGGCGCTCTGGGGGCAGCTGCCGCCTGATGGGTTCTGGTGGACGAGGTCACCCGCCGCGCGGGAGCTGGAAGCGTCCATTCTCGGCAGGTACGGCGAACTGCCCGACGACGTTCCGGCGAAGCTCGCTGCGCTCGAGGGCGGACCAGACGAGTGGCGCGCGCTCCAGCAGGAGTACCTGATGGTGACTCACGGTCCCGCGGCCCAACGTGCCGAAGCGTAGCGAGTGCCCGCACGACGATCCAAAATGGCGACGCCGGACGGCTAACGACTGAAGGCTGACAGCTTCGCCTCCGCGTTCATGTCACTACGATGTTCGGTTCGCTAACCCTTCGGTAAGCCCTCCACGGCAACCAGCACTTCCGCCGCCTCTTTCGTTTCGTACACGCTCACCGAAGTGACGGTCCCGCGCGACCGGTCGTAGGCCGAATAGTATGAGACGAAGCCGTCAATGCCGGACAGTATCGGCAGTAGATCGTCCCTCACACGCCGGAACCGTTCGTTGCCGAAGCGGGGGTCAGACTGCTGAAGCTGCGGACGACGAGATACATGGGTTCCCCCTGTCATTCTGAGCAGCGACCACGCGGGCACGCCGTACAAACGCTCTTCGCGAAGGCCTGTCCTGAGCGCGGCGATAGCCGCAGTCGAAGGGAATCTGGGGCGGGGCCAGGCCTCGATCGCGGAGAGAACATTTCAGCGACCGAGTTCGGCCACCAGCTCCGCCACCAGCTCGTACCGCCCGAACGACGGCACCAGGTAGACGCCGGCTGCCTTCTCCCGACAGAGCGCGATCGTGTCGCGGGCCATCGCTTGGCCCTCCTTCGGGCCGCGCTCTTCCCCAGCCTTGCGCATGCGCTCACGCACCTTGT
>WNFX01001937.1_pt1 | contig 20982 bp, 19 predicted proteins | sample 5400111 | NCBI WGS metagenome assembly WNFX01 (sample SAMN13153363, study PRJNA577476) | soil metagenome | isolation source: 40 cm soil or saprolite under grassland replicate 1 | place: USA:California | collected 2016-06-15 | reverse complement strand
TCCACCGCGCGCGCGACAATCGCAAGCGTCTCGGCAATGGGATTGTCGATCTTGAGCGAATCGCCCCGTTTCTGGGTGTATTGGATAACGCTCGGTCCGTAGGCCAGTTTCGACATGTAAAATGACGGCACATCGCGCAACGCCACCTTCACTCCCTCCTCCGGGCTTGCCGCCGCGATACAACTGATCGAGTTCGGCGCGCCCTTGGAAATGTTGGTCGTCCCGTCGATCGGATCGATCGCAATGTCGAACTGCGGTGAGCCGGGCACCCAGGTGCCGAGTTGTTCGCCTTTGAAAATTCCAGGCGCGTCGTCCTTGATTCCTTCGCCGATGACAACTTCGCCGCAGATGTTCATTAAATCGAACATGCCGCGCATGGCGTCACACGCTGCGGCATCCGCTTTTTCCTTATCGCCGCGTCCGAGCCAGCGGAGTGAGTTGAGCGCCGCTGCTTCCGTTGCGCGCACGAAATCGAACTCAATGATGCGCTCGATGTCGTGATAATTTTGTTTTGGCAAGCGGTGCATGCGAGCACCTAAGATTCACGCAGTCCGGAGGGATGACAAGGCGACGCTGCGCGCTCGTTTTTTTATCCCGCTGCGAGTAGATGTCGATCTTGATGAAATGGTCATTGCGCCTTGCGCGCGAAGAGGACATTCCCGCGCTCGAATATCTCATTCCGCTGTCCGTGCGAGGATTGCAGTCCACCTATTATTCCGCCGCGCAAATGGACGCCGCGCTTGGTTCGGTCTTCGGGGTGGATCGGCAATTAATCCGTGATGGAACATACTACGTCGTCGAGCAAGATGGCGAGCTGATCGGCTGCGGCGGTTGGAGCAAACGCAAAACGCTTTTTGGCAGCGATCATCAAACCAACCGCGACGACGCTGCGCTCGACCCATCGCGCGATTCTGCGCGCATTCGCGCGTTTTTCATCCATCCGGCTTGGGCGCGCCGGGGAATCGGCCGCCGGATTTTGAACGAATGTGAACAAAGAATTGGCGCCGCCGGCTTCAAATCAGTCGAACTCGCGGCGACATTGTCGGGCGTCGCATTTTATGCGGCCTGCGGTTATGTCGCCGGCGAACAATTAGACGTTCCCTTGTCTAAAGATTTGAGCCTGCAAATCGTGCGAATGACCAAAGAGTTTCGTTAATCACCGGGACAGTTTTAAGGGAAGCACAGCCGGCACTTTTCTTTTGTAATCATCGAACGCGGCGCCGAACTGTTCGCGCAAAAGTTTTTCTTCGCTGCGCACGCGAATCATTGTGCCGATGCCGAAAAACAGGATTGAAGTGACAAATCCGATCCAATGAGTCCAGGTCAAACCCGTCGCGATGAGCAGTCCGAGAATTCCAGTGTAAATTGGGTGCCGGACAATTCGATAGGGCCCGTGGCGGATGAGGGCGTGATCCTCCAGCACGCGCGCCTGCATACTCCAGTGTTTGCCTAGCGCGTGAACCGCCACGGACATCAACCAAAGCGACGCGATGACGAGAAGAACGGCCAGCACCGCGGCAAAAATCTCGAACCAGACACCGAGCGGCAAAATCGGCGTGAGCGGCGGCCGCCTCAGCCAAACCAAACCCAACGCGATGCCTTGCAAAATAACGCCGATGATGGAAGCGGGCTCGCCTTTTTTCGATTTTCCCGGCGCTTGCTTTCGGGGAAAAAGAAAAATGACCGCGAATAAAATCCAGCCGGCAAGCACAGCATAGGTTTGGATGAGGTAAAGAAGATTCGGGTCGAATGTCATGGCATCACGGCTACTTCATCTCATCAGAGTGCTCCATGGCAAGATGGACATGTTGCGACGGGCGGATGCGCAGAAAAAATTCGAATGCATAGCCAAAGTCATCGCCATAATAACGATTTAGGCGATCAGGGAAATCGTTGATTGTAAACTGCGCGCCGAGCCCAACATCGACATTGCGCCCGTGAGTCAAATCGCGCACGTAACCGACGGTCGCGGCGTTGATCGGAAAAATTTTCGCAAGATCGACATCGGGCAGGACGAGCTCATGTCCGGATTTTTCGACGCGTTCCCAGCGCGCGTAAACCGTGTCGCGCCCGCGCTGAAAATTCGTTTCCAGCAAAAACGACTGCGTCGTCTCACCCGAATCGTTGTTCTGCCCCCAAACGAACGAGGTCGACCAATTGGAATCGTGACCCAGCGGCTGATTATAAATCGCCGAAGCGGTCGTGCGATGGCGTTTCACATCTGGCTCAAGCGCTTCCGGACCCTTGATGTAGCCGTGCGAAACTTGGAGCGCCAGATTCTGGGTCGGGTTCCAGGAAAGGCGCCCGCTGAATGAATCGAAGCGCGGCCGATCGAAATCGTAGCGGTTTTCATCCGGTTCGCGGCCGGTGAAAGTGCTGCCTTCGATTTTTATCCCGCCGAAGCAGGACCATTGCAGGCCCGCGGTCGCGACACCGAAGGTGACATGGGTTGAATCCTGCCAGTGATGCCCGAGCGGCGCGTCGGGATCGTCCATCGCGGAAAGTCGATGCATGAAAGTGGGCGGTCCAAGCGCCGGTTCACCGGGATAACCGAAATAAAAATACGCGCTAAGATCGAGATCGAACTTTTGTGAGTACGAAACGGAAAGTTCATCGAACAAATCGTGCGGATGTTGTCGATCGTGCAGCGGTTGATCGTGCCACGACTCGCCGCTTTGAAACAAAAGGGGATAACCGCGACCGCCTTCAGTGAGCGGATCGAGGCTCATCATCAATCGCCCGCCGAGTTGCATGTTGTCATTTATCGGATGTGAGTACATCCCCATGAACCAGTTTGGCGCATCGATCCGGTCGTCCCCGCGGCGCGTGCTCACGTTTGTGTAACGCGGAAAAATCGCGCCGTGGAGCATGAGCATGTCGTCACCGAACATAAACATGCGTCCGTACATCGGCGTTGAATCCGGGGCCCACGACGTCCCGGAACTTTCGCGGTTCATCGGATCGGCGATGTTGACCGACGATTGCATCGACATCTGCTTCATCGACATGTCGTGCTGGTGTGACTCGTGTCCCCCGTGTCCCATGTGATTCTCTGCGTTCGACGTTGGATGTTGAACGTTAGACGCTGGAGGTTTGCTGTCTGTTTTGGGCACGAGTTTCATTCCGCACTTCGGACAATTGCCGGGATGGTCCATCACTACATCGGGATGCATCACACAGGTGTATTTTTGCGATGGTGAGGCCGAACGTGATGGCACCGGATTCGCCATCGCGTTTATCGTTGCGCAAGTCATTGCGATAGCGATCAGAATTAAAATTTGTTTCTGCATGTTGATTTTGAAATTGGTTCGGTTTGTCAGGGCAGGAATCGCCGCGGCGACGCTCCCTGATGAATGATGGTAGGGCGGCGCTGCGCGGAGCCCGCCGAATTCGTCGGCTCGACAGAGTCTCGCCTTACCGACGAGCGCGCTTTAGGCGTGAGAAGGCGGCGCGTGTGCGAAAATGCACCGCTGCAAAATCAATTCAGCAAAACTTCGGGCGCGGGGTGGGCCAGTGTCGAGCAACAGTGGCAATGGTGCATTTCGCGGAGTGGCGATGAGCACGAAGTTTTCCAAGTAAAGATCGACATCGCAAAAGCTGGCCTGGTCGCGCACCCAGCTTTTCGCCGCGGTCGAAACAACCGCGCGCAGAATCTTGCAGCACTGCAGTGTTGATTGTTCTTTTTGCTTCGCGGGCTTGGGATGAAATGGACAGGCGGCTAATGGAGTTTCCGTGTGAGCTGCGACCGCGGCGAAGGCGCAATGATTTGAAATCGCGATCCAGGAGAAGATCACGCAAAGCACGATCACCCACTGCGTAATGCCGCTTCGTCCGATCCCGTTCATGTCCCGCTGCATCTTGCCGATGTCATGTGCGCACTCAACTGTTTTCTCGTTCCGACCGATCGATAAACGGTGCGACGGCGCCGGACGTGACGCCTTCCGGCGGCACAATGTCCGAACTTTGGGGTTTTGATCTTACGCCAAACTCTGGCTGTTCGACTCGGGTCGCCATCAGCATGGCCGTGAACAACATCGCCGCGCCGAGATAGTACGGAGCGCCCGGCCAATGAAACGACCGCTCGGGACTGATAAACCAGGCGTAGGTCCAGGAAAATAATCCGGGGCCGATCAAAAACGAAAGGGAACGCAAACTACCGATAGCGCCTTGCAGCTCGCCTTGTTCGCGCTCGCTTACGCGGTGCGTCATCATTCCCTGCGCCGCGGGCATCGAGATGTTCCACATCGAAATAATCGGGATCGACGCGAGTAAAACGGCGCCGCTTCGGGCAAGACCGGCAATGAGCATGCCGGTCGCGCCAAAAAATTGGCCAATGTACAATGTGCGCCGTTCCCCAAAACGCGCGACCATCCGCGGGGTCAAGCCGGCAGAGATGACGGCAGTGCAGACGCCGACGACAGCAAGAGAAAGGCCGATCATGCTTTGGCTCCAGGCATAGCGATAGATGGCATAGAGGGCCCAGATGCTGAAAACATTGTGCGCCACGTAAGCCAGAAATTGAATCGTAGCCAAGCGCCACAGTTCATGATGCGAGCGCAGTAATACGAGCGAGCCAACCGGATTGGCGCGGCGTAGCGTAAATTCCTTGCGTCGTTCGCGCGGCAATGATTCGGGCACAAAAAAATATCCCCAGAACCAGTTCGTTAGGCTAAAACCGGCCGCGACCAGGAATGGCAGACGTGGGCTGATATCTCCGAGCGGTCCGCCGATTGCGGGTCCCAGAATAAAACCAAGACCAAACGCGACCCCGACCATCCCAAACGCACCAGCGCGTTTTTCTCTTGGGACCACGTCCGCGATGTAAGCCATCGCTGTTGGAATGCTCGAGGAAGTAATGCCGGAGATGATGCGTCCGAGAAAAAGCCAGCTCATCGTTGGCGCCAGGGCCATGACGATGTAATCGAGACCGAGCCCCAGGTTCGACAAGAGAATCACCGGCCGGCGCCCGAAGCGGTCGGACAAAACGCCGAGCACGGGCGAGAAGAAAAATTGCATCGCCGCGAACACCGTTCCGAAGATTCCATTCCAGTCGGCCGCGACCTTCATATTGCCGCCGAGAAAATCGAGGATCAGTTTTGGCAGGACCGGTGCGATCAAACCGATCGCCAGCATGTCGAGCGTCACGGTGACGAAAATAAAAACGACGGCGGCTTTGCGCGCTTTCATGAGAAGATCGATCCGCCTGAGGCGGACAAGATCGACATCGAACTAGCTGGCGCACGGCTTATTTCAAGCGTCATTTATTAATATCATGCCGCTTTCCTACCTCTCGCCGAAAACGGAAGTGCGCGAGAGTAAAATCCATGGGCGTGGATTGTTTGCGACCGCCGACATTGCCAAGGACGAGGTCGTCGCGGTGAAGGGCGGCCACATTATTTCTCGCAAACAATTGCGGGAAAAAGTCACGCCCCGGCTTGGACCGGTGGAAATTCAGATCGGCAAGGATCGCTTTATCGCGCCGGTCACGGAGGACGAGCGCGAAGGCTCAATGCTTTACAGCAATCATTCGTGTGATGCGAACATTGGCATGCGCGGCGAGATTACGTTCGTGGCTATGCGCGACATCCGCGCCCGCGAAGAACTCACTCACGATTGGGCGACCACGGATGACGATGATTACTCGATCGCGTGCAAATGCGGTTCTCCGAAATGCCGGGAAATTCTCAGCGGCAAAGATTGGCAACGACCGGAATTGCAGCAACGTTACGCGGGCTATTTTTCAGCGTATCTCGCGCGGAAGATCGCGGCAGGGCGAGACGCTACCGAGCCGACGAACTAATCCACGGCTCCGCAAAGCGTTCATAAGGCAGGGAGATAATCGTGAAATGAACCTCTCGTACCACGGCTTTTGGCGGATCGGCTTGACCGGCTCTGCTCAACGGCGTTATCAAGGTGGCAACACCGTTTCACCGATGAGTAAATCTTATTTTCCAACAGACCGGGCCGGTCAGATCGATTGGCATAACAATTTCGCGAAAGAATTTCCGAAAGTCGGAGAAAAGCTCGGCTCTAGTCAGGCGGAAATCACCAATGCGGTGAACGATTCCAAGTACGCGGCTTACCTTCTGAAAACGCTCGGGCCAGAAATCGAATCGGATCCGGGTCACGCTGCGCACGCCGTGCTTGAAGGACAATCATTAGGTGACGATGTCGATTTTCCAAGCGAGGGAGCGCCCACGGCGGTGCGGCCTGGCATCGACATGCGTCGTCAGGCACGCGCTGAGCGCATCAGGTCGCATCCGAATTACACCGAAGCGACTGGGAAACAATTGCGAATCGTGCCCGGAGCGAAACTCGATCCGAAAAGTTACAAAGCCGAACTCGGGCAGCCGCGCCGCGCCGGTAATTTCGTCACGATCCCATTCCGCAAAGCGGACGGAGAAGTCAAAGGGATCAATCTTTATCGGCAATGCAAAGGCGAAAAAACGCCGCAACGCATCCAGTTCTTTTTTCGCACCCCAGCCATCGATACCACCGCGAGACCATCCGAAGAATGCACTTATACCGCCCGCGCCGTCATCAACGACCAAGAAATCGGCCAGCCGAGCGACACGGTCACGGTGATGATTAACTGATTGTCGATCTTATCAGTCCGAGTTGATGGGTTTATTGAAGCGCTTTGCGCAAGGCGAGCTGGGGCTCAATCGAGTTGAAGCATTCAGCGACGGCGTCTTCGCGATTGTCGTAACCCTGCTCGTGCTCGAGTTGAGAGTTCCAGTTTTGCACGATCGCGGCAGTGTGGGCGAGCTTGGTCATCAACTTGTCGATCTTGTCCCAAAGTTTTTAAGCTGGCTGATCAGTTTCATCATCGTTTGCAAGTTTTGGCTGAACCATCACCATCTCCTCGGCTTCGCACGGCACGCCACTTACGGAATGGTCTGGCTGAATTCGATCTTTCTCATGTTCCAATCGTTCATCCCGTTTCCAACCGCATTGATGGGCGAGTATCCGATGAATCCGCTGGCGGTAAGTCTATTCGGAGTCGTGATGGCGGTGAATACGCTGCTCTTCATCGCGCTGCAATCCTACATTCTGCGAAACCTGATCAAGCCGGAGTTGCTCGGAACGCAGGTTCCGCATCTCACGCGCAAATCTTTTGTCGGCGTAATTTCCTATTTACTCGGCGTCGCCGCGACTTTGTTTAATGTGCACATCGCGGTCGTGCTTTACGCGCTCACTCCGCTCTTTTTCATCACGCCACCGCAAGCGAAGAACAATTAATCGGTGAAAATGTATGTGAATCCGTGGCGAAAAGGGACTCCTTCGCTTCGCTCGGGATGCTAACGCTATGTCAGTAGCGATAAAGCTCTGACTTAAATGGCCCGTCGATCGGGACGCCGAGATAGTCGGCTTGTTCTTTTGTCAGCTTGGTTAGTTTGACGCCGATCTTTTCCAGATGCAGGCGCGCAACTTCTTCGTCGAGTTTCTTTGACAAAACGTAGACGCCGACTTTGTAAGTGTCGCGGTTCTTCCAAAGATCGAGTTGCGCAAGCACCTGATTGGAAAATGAATTCGACATGACGAAGCTTGGGTGACCGGTGGCGCAGCCGAGGTTGACGAGCCGGCCTTCGGCGAGCAGGAAGATTTCGTGGCCGTCGGGGAACGTGTATTTGTCCACCTGCGGCTTGATGTTGGTGCGCTTCACGCTTCGGGCGGTGTTGAGCGCGTCGACCTGAATCTCGTTATCGAAGTGGCCGATATTGGCGACGATGGCCTGGTCTTTCATTCGCTCCATGTGCGCGAGCGTGATGATGTCGAGGTTACCAGTGGCGGCGATGTAAATGTCGCCGCGGCCGAGCGTGTCTTCGATCGTCGTTACTTCATAGCCTTCCATTGCCGCCTGCAACGCGTTGATCGGATCGATCTCGGTGATGACGACGCGCGCACCCTGGCCGCGCAATGATTGCGCGCAACCCTTGCCGACATCGCCGTAACCGCAGACGACCGCGACTTTGCCGGCAATCATGACGTCGAGCGCGCGGTTCAATCCATCAACCAGCGAATGCCGGCAGCCGTAGAGATTATCGAACTTCGATTTGGTGACCGAATCGTTCACGTTGATCGCGGGAACGAGCAGCTTGTTTTCCTGGTGCATCTTGTAAAGACGATGCACGCCGGTCGTGGTTTCCTCGGAAACGCCGCGCCAATCCTTCACGATCTCATGCCAGCGATACGGATTCTCGCGCTGGATCTCGAGCAACAGATCTTTGATGATCTGCTCTTCCTTCGATGTCGATCTTGTCTTGGCCCAATCGCTGCCTTCTTCGAGCTCGTAACCTTTGTGAATGAGCAGCGTGGCATCGCCGCCATCGTCTACCACCAACTGCGGACCTTTGCCGTTCGGATGCGAAATCGCTTGGTAAGTACACCACCAATATTCTTCGAGCGATTCACCTTTCCATGCGAAAACGGACACGCCGCTCTTCGCGATTGCCGCCGCGGCGTGATCTTGCGTTGAAAAAATATTGCAGGAAGCCCACCGGACGCTCGCGCCAAGGTCGGCAAGTGTCTCAATCAACACCGCCGTCTGGATTGTCATATGCAGCGAACCCGTCACGCGCACACGAGCGAGCGATTTGCTCGCCGCATACTTTTCGCGGATCGCCATCAAGCCGGGCATTTCCTTTTCCGCGATGGAGATCTCTTTGCGACCCCAATCCGCCAGATTGATATCGGTGACCTTGTAACCTTGTTTTTTTTCCGTGCGAGTTGTCGCGCTACTCATAAAAATCTATTTCGCCGCCTTTTTGAGTTCCGCTGCTTTGTTGGTGCGCTCCCAAGTAATTGCATCAAGATCATCGATGCGGCCGAAATGGCCGTAGTTGGTTGTCTTGCGGTAAATCGGCCGCAGCAAGTTGAGCTGCTTGATGATCTCGGCCGGTTTGAAATTGAAAACTTCGCAGACTGCGCGCTCGAGTTTTTCGTCATCCACTTTGCCCGTGCAAAAAGTGTCCACGCTCACGCTAACTGGTTCGGGGTGGCCGATGGCGTAGGCAAATTGCACTTCACAGCGGTCGGCCAGCCCTGAGGCGACCACATTTTTTGCGATCCATCGCCCCATGTAGGCCGCACTACGATCGACTTTGCTCGGATCCTTTCCCGAAAACGCGCCACCGCCGTGACGTCCCATTCCGCCGTACGAATCAACGATGATTTTGCGACCGGTAATGCCGGCATCGCCCTCTGGACCGCCAATGACAAAACGGCCGGTCGGATTAATCAGGTATGTCGTCTTCTCATCCAGCCATTCCGGTGGCATTACCTTTTTGATGAGGAGTTCGATCAAGGTCTCGCGAATTTCCGTTTGTTTCACGTCCGCGGCGTGCTGCGAGGAAACAACCACCGTCGTGACTCGCACCGGCTTATAGCCGTCGTATTCAATTGAAACTTGCGTCTTGGCGTCCGGGCGCAGCCACGGAATTTCGCCGGCCTTGCGCAATCGGGTCAGTTCGCGGCCGAGTTTATGCGCGAAGGAAATGGGAGCGGGCATGAGCTCGGGTGTTTCGTTGCAGGCAAACCCAAACATCAGGCCCTGATCGCCGGCGCCTTGCTCGGCGGTCCCTTTGCCTTCGGCGGCGACGCTATCGACGCCTTGCTTAATGTCGCGCGATTGCTCGCTCATCTCGCAAATCACGCGGCACGTGTCAGCGTGAAAAATGCAATCGCCATTGACGTAGCCGATGCCGCGAATCGCGTCGCGAACGCGCTCCTCGAAATCAAACTTTGCATTGCTCGTGATTTCGCCAGCAAGAACAACGAGGTTACCTTTGGCCAGCGTCTCGCAAGCGACGCGGCTCAGAGGATCTTGTTCGAGACAGGCATCCAGAATGTAATCGCTGATCGTGTCACAAACCTTATCTGGGTGACCTTCGGTGACCGATTCGGAGGAAAAAATGTAACGATGGGGCATGGTGAAAAGTTAGTTTGTTGAAGCGCTGAATCGTTAAAACGGCGGCCGAGAGGAATCAATCAGTTCCTGACGACATATTGACCAATCATGATATGTAGATGTATCGTTGTCGATCTTGTTAACGTCAACCATTAATTTACTGCGACTGCTGGCCGATCCGACGCGATTGCGATTGCTCTTGTTGCTCGAGCAGGCAGAGCTCTCCGTTGCCGAGTTGCAGGACATTCTTGGCATGGGGCAATCGCGTATCTCGAGTCATCTCGCGCAGTTGAGGCGTGCCGGTGTGGTCGAGAATCGGCGCGCTGGCAAAAATGTTTACTATGGCGCGACAGAGATTGGGGGCCGAAACGGCGCCCGCGCTCGCGTCCAGGAAATGCTGCGAAGCCTTGCGCGCGAGATTCCCGAAACCACGCGCGACCGCACGGCGTTGAAGCTGACATTGCGCAAACGCCAGGATAGAGCGCGGGAATATTTCGATGAGCTCGCCGGAAAATTTGGGCGCAGTTATGTTCCGGGGCGTTCGTGGCGGGCGCTTGCCCACACCCTGATCACCTTGTTGCCGCCGCTCACCGTGGCCGATCTTGGCGCCGGCGAAGGAACTCTCTCACAATTGCTCGCGAGACGCGCGCATAAAGTCATCGCGATCGATAATTCGCCGAAGATGGTCGAGTTTGGATCGAAACTGGCTCGTAAACATGGCTTTAAAAACCTAGAGTACCGGCTGGGCGATATCGAGGACCCGCCGATCGCAAAGAACAGTGTCGATCTTGCCATTCTGAGCCAGGCTTTGCATCACGCCATCAAGCCTGAGCGCGCGATCGAATCCGCGCATCGCCTCTTAAAAAAGAATGGCCGTATCGTCGTGCTCGATCTGCTCAGTCACCGTTTTGAGAAAGCCCGTGAGCTTTATGCCGATCACTGGCTGGGCTTCAGCGAAGTGCGACTGCATGAACTTCTCGAAAAAAGTGGCTTTCGTAATATCGAAGTGAGTGTCGTGGCGCGCGAAAAACAAAGTCCGCATTTTCAAACTGTCTTTGTGACCGGAGTGAAATAATTCGCTTCGTATGTCGATGTTGCGGGTCGGGCTTTGGTTGCGAGGTTATTTGGGCTCGACCAGGGGCAAGGAAACTGGAATCATTTCTGTTCCCAAAGGAGGCCGCTTGCCGGAGGAACACATATCGGCTGAGCAGCAGAAGCAGAAGCCGGATCTCACGCTCGAGATCGCGTTCCTTTTGCTAATCGACGTTGTCGGTTATTCGAAACTGCTGGTCAACGAGCAGATCGAATTTCTGCAACAACTCAACCAAATCGTGCGAAGCACGGAATCTTTTCGAACGGCGGAAACAAGCGGGCGGCTCATCCGAGTGCCGACCGGAGACGGTATGGCGCTGATTTTTTTCCGCAGCCCAGAAGAGCCGGCGAGATGTGCGTTGGAAATCAGCCAAGCGTTAAAAAGTCATCCGCACATCCAGTTGCGCATGGGAGTTCACAGCGGCCCAGTCAATCAAACCACCGATGTCAACGACAGGTTAAATGTTGCAGGAGCAGGAATTAATGTGGCGCAGCGTGTTATGGATTGCGGCGACGCGGGGCACATTCTGTTATCCAAGCATCTTGCAGATGACTTGGCCCATTATCGTCACTGGCAATCTTACCTGCACGATCTCGGCGAGTGCGAAGTGAAGCACGGTCTGAGGCTTCATCTAGTCAATCTCTACAAAGAGGGTCTCGGCAATCCGGCGGTGCCCGAAAAACTGAGACGCGGAAAAAGGTGGAAGCAGGCCGCCAGTGTCACAGTTCGGCCAGTCAGCGGCGCGCGTTGGCCAAAATCGTTGCTGATAATCACCTTGCTCTTGTCTGCACTTGCCTTGGCCATCAGTTTTTCCATCTTTCTCCGCCGCGGAGCTATAACCCAAGCCACCAGTCCGGCGACGTTTGTGCCCGAAAAAAGCATAGCCGTGCTTCCCTTTGAAAACCGGAGCGAAGAAAAAGCCAACGCCTATTTTGCCGACGGCATCCAGGATGAGATCCTGACGCGCTTATCGAAGATCGCCGATCTGAAGGTGATCTCGCGGACATCGACGCAGCACTACAAAAGTGCACCTGAAAATCTGCGCGAGATCGCCAGGCAACTTAGCGTCGCCTACATCGTGGAAGGAAGCGTGCAGAAGAGCGGCGATGCCGTGCGCGTGAACGTGCAGCTGATCAAAGCAGCCAATGATTCCCATCTTTGGGCCGATACCTTTGATCGCAAACTGACCGACATCTTTTCGGTCGAGAGTGAGGTGGCCAAAGCCATCGCCGATCAATTGCGAGCGCACCTCACCGGTAAAGAAGAGCAAGTCATTGCCGCCAAACCGACAGACGATTCTGAGGCTTACGATGCCTACCTGCGTGGCCTCGCTTATACGTTGAAAGCTGGAAACACACCGGCCAACGCCCTTGGCGCACAGAAATATCTCAGAGAAGCGGTGCGGTTGGACCCAAAGTTCGCCCTTGGTTGGGCGCTCCTATCATACGTGGAAGCGCTCGGCTATCTCACACGGAATCTTCAACCAACGGTTGCCCTCTGTGAAGAATCGCGGCAGGCAGCCGAAACCGCGCTCACCCTTGATCCCAATCTCGGGGAGGCCGTATTGGCCAAGGGATTTTACCACTACGCCTGTCTGAAGGATTACGACACCGCAGTGCGTTACTTTGAGCAAGCACGTCAGCTCCTGCCGAATAGCAGCCGGATTCCTGAGTCGCTGGCGTATGTCGCGCGGAGGCGAGGCCAGTGGGACCGGAGCGAGTCGTACTTCAACGAAGCCGAGCGGCTCGACCCGCGCAACGCTTCCCTACTCACCCAGCACGTGATTTCCTATAAGTGTCTTCGCCGCTTTCCCGAAGCGCTGCGGAAGCTTGACCAGGTTCTCGATATCACACCGGACGACGTGGATACCCTTGTGCAAAAGGCGGGTATCGCGCAAGCCCAGGGCGACCTGCCGCGTGCTTCGGCGCTGCTCGCGCCGCTTCATTTGGGGGCCGATGATTTCGACCCGTTGACGGCGCAAGCTTACCAAGCGATCCTGGAGCGCCGCCCTGCACAAATCATCGCTCGGCTAAAGGAAATACTTGCCAACCCTGATCCAGTATTGGGTTATTTGAATGGCGAACTGCGCTTTTGGTTAGGCTGGGCGCAAGACGTCGCCGGCGACCATGCCGCCGCCCAGGAAAGTTGGCGACGGGCGCGCCGCGAACTGGAACCTTTTCTCAAAGAACAACCGGAAAATTTTGAGCTGATTGGAGATCTCGCCCTGACCAATATGGGCCTTGGTGATAAAGCCGCCGCATTGGCTCTGTCCGAACGGGGCATGGCCGCGATCCCGATCGAGAAAGACGCCTTTGTGGGTCCCGGTCCAATCGAGATCCTCGCCCGAGTGTCGGCGCAAATGGGCGAACCCGACCGCGCTATCGCCGCCTTAGAGAAACTACTCTCGATACCGTATGCAGGCCCACTGCCTCAAAACGTGCCGCTCACGCCGGCGTTGCTCCGTCTCGATCCGATGTTCGATCCGCTCCGAAACGATCCGCGGTTCGACAAGATGACGGCTTCGCCGGCCGCAAAGTGATTTGCGCGGCGCAATACTGCCTGGTCGCAGGACTTGCTCGGTCTCTACCGTCGCTTTTTGCGTTTGCGCGCGTGCGGCCCGGGACCTTTTGCTTTCCCTTTGCCTTTGGGCCGGCTGGATTTTTTGCGAGAAACATTTCCCATACGAGGCTCAGGTTTGCCTCTTTCGGCGGCGGATGTCACGCCTTTTTTTCGTGCCGCCGATTCGTAGTTGCCGCCGAGAGATTCACGTCCATCAAAAAGACACTTCGGATAGTGACGCCCATGTCTCGCAATGAAATGGAGAAAAAGTTGAACATAGCCGCCGGTTTGGAAGCGCTCGCGCCAGTGCTCCACTTCGGTACCGGCGTAAACACAGCCATCGCCTTCCCGCATCGCGATTTTTCGTTCCTTCGAATTTGGCGGCTTCAGATAAATCTCCGAAGCCCCGGCCCGTTTCGGAATTTCGAGCGAGACCGTGACCGAGATTTCGCACGCTTCACGATCGCAATGCCGCTCCAGGCGCTCTCCTTTGGCGTACCTTCGTGTGTAGGAATAGGTTGGGGCCAAAGCGAATCCGATCAGCCGGCTCACTTCCGGCCGGATCCATTCCAGCACGGCATCGAGCGCGCGGTCACCGCCGAGCGCCAACGACCGAGGGCATTGCTCGTCGGCGTCGAACTCGTCATTGGCGAGCAGGATCGCGTAATAAACTCTCAGGTATTCCAGCATTATCTGGGGCAGCAAACCTTTAACCAACAGATATCGTTGGCGCCGGAACTGTCGTGCCGTTCGCGCGTAGTAAGCGCGGGAATGAGGCTTCATCCTTTTGCCCTAACGAGGAGCTACAACGTGTTCGAACGCGAGTGATTGCCGGATTGTTTTGCTTCAGCCGGTCTTTTATCAACAAAGGGGTGAGCCATCGATTTTTTCGCATTCGCCGCGCGCAAGTAATCCTTCTGCCACCCCTCGGCCACGATTTCCGGTTTCTTCTTATCCAGGCCTGACAGAAAACGATCGCGGCTATCAGACCAATCTCGAAACTTCGTCTGCAGCGACGCCTCGGACTCCAGCATCTGGAACTCGCCGCGAAAACTCTCCAGCGCTCCACGTGGGATGGGAAAGAACAAACAGATTGGCTCACCGAGCGCGAACTCGACCGTGCCTGCCCGAGTGAAACGCCAGTTCATTGTAAAAGTCGCGTGTGCCCAGTCCGTCTCGACAATTCCATCCAGCGCAACAATACCGTCCTTCGGACTATTCGTCGGACCCCGCACCATGAGATTCCAGTTCGCCGGTGTTCTGAATATGTAAGGAATCTGAAAAGTTACGACTCCCTCACCAAAGTGTGAATGGCAGTGCACTTCACCGTCACCATAAAGGATTTCCAGCGTTACACCCTCCGGTTCGGAGGTTCCGTCCCATTTCGCACGCACATGATGTGTCGATAGAACTTCCCAGCCGTATTGGTTTGCCATCACCAGCGGCAGACACCGATAAGGAAACTTCTCGTAGGCATCTTCGATCCATTTGCGTTCTCGCGGCGCCGGTCGAATCGGCGCGACATCATCTTCCTCAATTTGATAGGCAATGATCTCACGCGTCGGTTCCGTCGAAACTGGATCCCGTTTTAGCTGCGCGTCTGCCTTCATGTCATGGTGATCGCTAATTGGGACGCATTGGTGTCGCTGTCCGGTGGCAGCTTTAGCAAATGACAATTTGATGTGTAAAGCAAAACAGCATTCAACATGTCGGTGTTATTGGTCTCTGACTGAGTATCAACATTGCCGCGCCGCGATGGGACTGGTGCTAGTTGCCCCGATTTCCTACGCGGTAAGTCCGACAGCGTGCGCGGTGCTTAATGCTCGAACGCGGCTTCGCGCCGCCAGTGAACGCCGCGCTTCATTCGCATGTCCAATATTGGCCGTTGAACTATAATCCCGACGCATCCAAATCTCTTGTTATGAGCGGCTTCTTCAAAGAAGTGCAGCGGCGCAAGGTTTACCGCGTGGCGGCGGCCTACATCATCGCCGCGGGCGGCATGATCCAGCTGGCCTCCGCTGCGTTTCCGGCGTGGGAATTACCAAACTGGGCGTTGCGTTTGGTGATCGTGCTCTTGCTTATCGGTTTCCCGATCGCGCTAATTCTGGCCTGGGCTTTTGATGTCACTCCGCAAGGCATAAAGACTACGCCGGCTCCTGCGATGCCGGGAGCAAACCGCCGTCGCAACATCATCATGCTGGTCGCAACAGGGGTGGTCATTTCCGCTGCCGCCGGATTCTTTCTCCTGCCTCGCGCCATCGCGCGCAAGATTGACAAATCGATCGCGGTTCTTCCTTTCGAAAATTTGAGCGACGAAAAAGAGAACGCCTACTTCGCCGACGGCATCCAGGACGACATTCTCACGAACTTATCGAAAATCGGCGAGCTGAAGGTGATCTCACGCACCTCGGTAATGTCGTTTCGCGGGCACGCGCCAAATGTGCGCGACATCGGCAAAGCTCTTGGCGTCTCGACCATTCTCGAGGGTAGCGTGCGCCGCGCTGGAAATCGCGTGCGCGTCAATGTACAGTTGATCGATGCGACAACGGACGAACACATTTGGGCGAACGATTACGATCGCGACCTGACGGACGTTTTCGCAATTCAAACCGATCTCGCCCAAAAAATCACCGACGCGCTCCAGGCTAAACTTTCGCCCGCCGAACAATCGCGAATGGAACGCAAGCCCACCGAGAATGGCGAAGCCTATCTCGCTTTTGTCCAGGCGCACAATCTCCAAGGCGCTCTTGAGGATTTCGGCAAACTGAAGCAAAGCGAACAAATGTACGAGCGCGCCATTCAGCTGGACGCAAATTTTGCGCTTGCCCTCGCGTGCTACTCGCAGTTGCAGAGTTGGATCGTGCACACCTTCGATCCCACTCGGGAACGCCGCGAAAAAGCGCGCACTCTGGCCGAACGCGCTCTGCAATTGCAGTCTGACCTGCCGGAGACGCATCTGGCCCTGGGATATTCGTATTATTACGGCGATAACAATTATGACGCGGCACTGAGAGAATTCGAAATCGCACGGCAGGGATTGCCCAACGAATCTGACGCCTACCTGGCTATAGGCGCGATCCAACGCCGGCAGGGAAAATGGGCGGAATCGACCGCCAACCTCGAGAAGGCCGTCAGTTTAAATCCGAAGGACATCTGGCCGCTGCAAAATCTCACTTTCAATTACGGGATGCTGCGAAATTACGATGCGGCTAACAAAACTATCGACTGCGCGCTCGCTCTGGACCCCAACGCGTTAGGACCTTGGGAGGTCAAGTCCAAGCTAGCGATCGCTGAGAAAGGCGATTTCAGCGTCGCTGAGAGAGGATTTACGGCCGTGAAATCGATCCCGATGAACAACCAGGAGAAACTTAGGATCGCTGGCGCGCGCGCGGACGTTTTTCTTTTGGAACGAAAATACAAGGAAGGATTGCGCGAAGCGGAAAGTCTGCCGGACGACCTCCTCGCACCGATTCCCGCAGCCTTGTGTGGCAAATATTATCTCATTGGCTTTGCGCGAAAGGCGCTTCGGGACGAATCCGGCGCCGAAGCCGCCTTGCTGAAAGCAAAAGACCTCGTCGAAGCACAACTGAAAGAAAGTCCCGATGCAGCGGACATGCATGTTCAGCTCGCGAAAGTTCTCGCCTATCTCGGAGATAAAGATGCCGCGCTAGCTGAAGCGCGGCGCGCCAGCGAATTGCTTCCGGAGAGCAAAGACGCCTTTGGCGGCCCGGAAATTGCGGCTGGGGTGGCCGAAGTTCACGCCATTCTTGGCGACAACGGTCGCGCGATTGAAATCCTGGACGGATTGTTGGGCCGACCGAGCACTGTCACCGTGCAGGGTCTGAAAGTAAATCCGATTTGGGACCCGCTGCGAACAGATCCGCGCTTTCAAGCTTTGCTCAACAAGTACGGTGCGAAGACTTAGCGTCGCGATCCTTTTCACCCTGGTCGCGACGGTTTCGCGCGCGGAGTGGAAAGTAATTTCCGCGCAAACCGAATCTTCCTCAGCGTCTGGACTCGAACATCGATACGTGGCTCTGCAGGATTCCACCACCGGTCAGCGCGCGTCACTGGAGCTGACACTCTTTTTAGCAAAGTCATTCACCCTGCGCATTATTGATCAACCGGCCGAGCCGCACATCGATCTTGCCGAAGCGATGCGACAGGAAAACTGTCTGGCCGGCGTGAACGGCGGATATTTCGATTCCAATTACGCGCCGATTGGTTTGCTGATTGTCGATGGAAAAGTTTTCTCGCCGTTGCAACGCGCGCGTTTGTTGGGCGGGGTTTTGATGGCGTCTTCGCGCGGAGTGCAAATCGTTCGCGCAGGGGAGTATTCGCGGCGGCCAAACCCGCATGCCGCGATCCAATGCGGACCGTTCCTTGTCGATCTTGGCCAGCGCGTGCGTGGACTTGAGGCAACGCATGAAGCGCGACGAACATTCGCGGCGATCGATCGCGACGGTCACGCGGGGCTCGGATTTTGTTCCGAAATTTCGCTTGCCCAATTATCCGCGATTCTTGCCGGCGGGGTAAGCGATTTCAAAATCGATCGTGCACTCAATCTCGACGGCGGATCGTCGAGCGCATTTTGGTTCGCACGCAAAGACGGCAGCGCGTTCTCCATTCCCGAACAAAAAACCGTGCGTGACTTTGTCGCTGTTGTTGCGCGTTAAGGGTAGGGCGACGCTCTGCGGAGCCGTGGAATTATCTTCGGCTGGACAGAGTCTCGCCCTACCGTTGAAAATGCGTGGTTCCAATGCGCACGTTTGGCGGTTTCAAATTAAGCGACCAATTTTTTTACGGCGAAGTGCGCGGAGATGAAGTGTCTATCCTGGCCAAGCCATATTGGGTTGACATCGAACCAACCGGCGAAGTGTTAAAACTTACGGATGTAGATGTCGATCTTCCGGTGGCGCCCTCAAAATTGATCGCGGTCGGATTAAATTACGCGCACCACATCGCGGAGATGAAGCGGACGCCGCTCGGTTCGCCGCTGATTTGGTTTAAAGCACCGAGCTCGCTTTTGCGACATAACGGGACAATCGAGATCGCATTCCCACAACATCAAACCGATTTTGAAACTGAGCTTGCGGCTGTCATCGGCGCGACCGCAAAAAATGTTTCCTCGCAAAGCGCGCTCGATCATGTCTTCGGTTACACGATCGGGCTCGATATCAGCGACCGCGATTTGCAGAAGTCGGAAAAGCAATTTGGCCGCTGCAAATCGTTCGACACCTACACGCCGGTCGGGCCGTTTGTGTATGCCGATGTCGATGTGGACGATCTCGCCATCGAGCTCCGCCACAATGGGGAAATCAAACAGTGCGCGCGGACAAGCCAGATGATTTATTCCGTGGCGCAAATTGTCTCTTTTGCCAGTCAGTCGCTCACGCTCGCGCCCGGCGATCTCCTTTTGACTGGAACGCCGTCCGGCGTCGGGCCAATCCGAGAGGGCGATGAATTGGAAGCGAAAATCGGCGACTGGCCACCGCTGCGAAACGGCGTGAAAAACACGCGTTGATGCCGCGATGACCGCTCAGCCAGACATTTTTTTTAACTGCGCGCGTCGATTTACTGAGCTTGCCTTACATCCCACGGGTGGAGATAATGCGAAGATAGAAGTAGCAATCTTCGAGAAGCGAAGCGTTAAAATTAAAAGAAAGGTGAAAAGTTTTGCTGGACTCGCCATCAACCTGTTTGGGATAAAGACATGTCCATAGAAACCGAGCTCGTAACTTAATCTTGGCCGCAATTATGAAAACATTACTTACTCTCTGTCTCAGTGTGATCGCGTTGACTGCGTTTGCTCAGAATCGGCCGGTGCCGCCACCGCCGCCACCGAACGCGCCCGCGACCGCCGCACCGCAAATCCCCGGCGCACCGCCGAATCCGGCAGCGCCGATTCCACCGCCGGCTGCCGGCACATCGCCGGCGCTGGCTCCCGGGACATCTCCGGTCGGGCCGGTTGGTGCTTCGCCTGCGCCAGGAACGACGGTCTCCGCTACGCTAAGCGCATCCCCGGCAACAACTGCTTCTCCCGCTGGGTCTCCGGCTCCCGAAATGAAGGCCACCGGCATGTTCACCGGTAATTTTCTCATCGATAACTTCCGCAAAGGCGGCCCGATCATGTGGCCGATTCTTATCGTGTCGATTGTTGGGCTCACGGTTGTGATCGAGCGAATCTTCTGGTGGGGAGGTCGCTGGTTCCGGCGCGATCCCAAGCTGATCGAGAAGGTATTTACCGCGATTGAAACCGGCGATGTGGCCGAGGCCTCCCGACTATCCCGCGGCTCGCGCGATCCAGTTCTGCGCATGATGTGGAACGGGCTCAATCACCAGCACGCTTCGTTGCAGGGAGCGTTGCAAGTCGCCGCCGGCATCGAAATAAAGCGCGCCGGCCGGTTTCTCGTGGTTATGGATACACTGGTGACACTCGCGCCGTTACTGGGTCTGTTGGGCACGATCACCGGTCTGATTCGTTCATTCAGTTTTCTGGGCAACGAAGAACTGGCCGTGCAAGCGGTCACCGGCGGTATCGCGGAAGCGCTCATCGCCACCGCATGCGGTCTTGGCATCGCGATCTTCTCGTTGGTTCCGTTTAACTTTTTCACTTCTCGAGTGTCTAACTTGGAGTTCGAGCTGCAAACGGCGGCCACGAACCTGGAGGTGATGCTGGAAGCGAACGTAAAGGCGAAACGCGAGGCAGAAATGACGACCACGCGCTAAACGCAGGCAATCGCCCAAGCAAACCCATGAGAGTCGCCTCTCCCATACCGCACAAGAAAGCGCGGATCGAGATCATTCCGTTGATCGACGTCATGTTCTTTCTCCTCGCCAGCTTCATGATGGTGAGCTTGAGCCAGGTGCATATGAAAGGCATCAAGGTCAATCTGCCCACGGGCGTCTCGGGTGAGACGCAGTCGAAGAAGAATTACATCAGCGTCTCCGTTGATAAAGACGGGCACTACTTCTTCGACAAACAAGAGGTGAGCTGGGATGAAATGCTGCCGCGCTTACAAAAGGTGTATCAGGAAGACCCCGAAGCGAAGGTGTTCCTTCGCGGCGATCGCGGCACGGTCCATGGCAATGTCATTCATTTGCTGGATATCCTGCGCGCTGCCGGCTTCTACAAGATCGCGTTTGAGATCAAAAGCGAGTCTGCCAGGGGAGTCCCGGCGGCGCCGATACCACATTAGGAGAAGCTATGGCTAGACCACTGATGTACCGACCGCCTCCCAGATGGCATCTGTGGGCCGCTCTTGGTGGCGCAGCCGTGATCCATCTGGGAGCCGTGGTTGCAGCGATGAAACGCGAGCCGCCGCCAGTCGATCTTTCCGATATTCCGACCGCGGTCGTCGAGGCGACGATGGAGGCACCGCCGGAACCCACCCCGCCGCCTGAGGAGGTTCCGGTCGCG
>WNFX01002449.1_pt1 | contig 20991 bp, 19 predicted proteins | sample 5400111 | NCBI WGS metagenome assembly WNFX01 (sample SAMN13153363, study PRJNA577476) | soil metagenome | isolation source: 40 cm soil or saprolite under grassland replicate 1 | place: USA:California | collected 2016-06-15 | reverse complement strand
CGCGCCGAGCATCAGCGCGCCGAGGTTTTCGCCGAGCCGGAGCCCGCGTCCTGGTGCTTGCTCTGCGGCTTGTTTGCTCCAGTCGTTTGCGACGAGACGTGGGACCCGCCAGATGTAGGCGAAGACATGGATGGCGATCAGCGGGAGCCAGACCAGAACACTGAGGCCGTGCAGGGGGAGGAGTGGGCCAGCAGAACGCGGGCCGGTCACCACGAGTCCGATCCCACTGCCGATGACCACGAGGGTCGTGGCGATGAGCAGCGGGGCCAGCACCCGCAGCGCCAGGCGGGGCGGGCCTCTGCGCACGAAGGCGGGCGACCTGGTGTAATAGCGGAGGAAGCGGTAGAAGGTCGAGCCGATCTTGACGGCGAGCGGGCCGGAGAGGACCGCCCCGACGAAGACATGTGCGGACAGCCCCGCACGCAGATACGCCGTGGTCATGAGCTCAACCACGATCAGCACGAGGAGCACCGCGCCGGCCAGCGCGGTCAGCCGCTCGTTGCCGACCACCGCGGACTGATCGTCACCGTTCCCTCCGGACGTTTGGGTCTGGCCCGATGGGCGCATGGGCCCATGATCGCCGAGCGATTTCATCGTCTCTCCTTCCTTCACACTGGGTTAGTCGCGTGTAGTCGATCTCAGTTGAGATCGGCTACGCGCTGACATCCTGACGCCGGAACACCACGGCACTCACCACGACAAAGCCGACCATCCACAGCAGCGCCACGAGCAAGGCCGCATGGTAACCCTGAGGAGGAGTGGGACCGACAGCCGCGGGCACGGTCGAGCCCGGCAGGAAGTTGAAGACGCGGACGGGGAACCACTTGGACCCCTCCGGCCACACCATTGCAATCACTCCCTCCGGGACCAGGACGTATGCCAGTGCGACCCCTACGGCGGTGCCTATCGAGCGCGTCAGCACGGCGATAAGCATTCCCAGGAGGCTAATACCGACGAGACAGAGCACCTCATTGCCGAAGAAGTTCAGAAAGGCGCGCATCCCTTCAGACGAGGTCCAGGCCGCCGTCGAGATCCCCTGAGACTGAGCTACAGCAATGATGAGAGCGGCACTGATGAGCAGGGTCAGTGTAAGGGAGATGGCCACGAAGAGCAAGAGGGCGAACATCTTGCCCGCAGGCAGGCGCAGTCGGCCCGACTCGCGCACCAGCAGGTTGCGCAGAGTTCCCTGGGACCATTCCGCGGCGATGTTCGAGGTGACCATGATGAGCGCGATCGCAATGATCAGTGACCGCGCCTGGCCAACGACGGTGATCAGTCCCTGCGTCGTCGGAAAAGCCTGAATGAGGGGGGTGATCTCCGGTCCGGTGGCGCCGGACGTGATCTGGTGGAAGGTCAAGTAGGCGATAAAAGCGGTGGCGACGATCATCACTCCCCCACCAGCCAGGACGCGAAAGCTTCGGAGCTTGAGCAACTCGCTGCGAAACGCGCGCACCATTAGTGATCTCCTTTCAACAGCGCCAGGAAACGCTCTTCGAGGCTGGCCTCCATCGCACGAATGACAATGCGGGTGGCACCAGCCTCCCTGGCCCGTTGGTTCAGTTCTGAGGCCCAGTCCAGGGGACAGGCAATCCGCAGGGAGTCGTTCACCGGCGTGACCGTGTAGCCCGCCGCGCTCGCGATCCTGGCCACCAGATCGAGCTGCGTCGCCTCCTCGGCTTCGACCACCAGCTCGCCGCGACGGTCAAGGAACTCGCGGGCTGGACCGCTGAACAGGGCCTTCCCGTGATGGAGCATCACCAACCAATCTGTGACCTGCTCCAACTCCCCCAGCAGGTGGCTACTGAGGAAGATGGTCTTGCCCTGCTCGCGCAGGCGCCGCAGCAGGTCGCGCATCTGGATGATGCCAAGTGGGTCGAGGCCATTGGCCGGTTCGTCAAGGATCAGCAGGTCGGGATCGGGGAGCAGCGCCATGGCCACCCCGAGCCGTTGCTTCATCCCTTGCGAATACTTTCCAACCGGGTCTTTCGCCCGGTCGCTCAGCTCGACCAGTTCGAGCAGTTGGCCAACGCGGGAGCGGGGGTGACCGCCAAGGTGGGCGAGCACCTCGAGATTCGTCCGTCCGCTCAGGCTGGGATAGAAGGCAGGAGCTTCGATGAGCGCCCCAACGCGTGGAAGGTAGCTTCGGGGATGGGTCAGCGGTTGGCCAAGAATGGTGGCGTGGCCTTCACTTGGTCGCACCAGTCCCAGCAGCAGGCGAATGGTGGTCGTCTTCCCGGCACCATTGGGGCCGATAAAGCCAGCGATGATCCCGGCAGGGATGCTGATCGTGAGGCCATCGACGGCTTTGCGCTGCCCGAAGTGCTTGCTCAAGCCATGGGTTTCGATCGCCAGGGTGCCGCTCGGTGCGTCATTCGCCGCCCGCCGGAGGCTTTGAGATGGATCAGGGGAGGGGGTCATGATCACCTCCATGGGCGTGCCTCTTGTATGGGAGGAATGACAGACATCTTTTCATCGCGTGAAGTATTTCCTTTCTCACTCGTCTCAATGCATGTTCGCTCTCGCAGAGACAGGTGCGACTGCTCGCAGATCGCGAGTTCCAGTATAAGGCACGTGTGGCTCGGCTGTCTTCGTCCGTTGGGGACGTCTTCCCTCGTCCGTTCGGACACTGTCCGTTTGGACGCTTTCGCGCTACCGTGAGGCGTGCTATACTTTTTGGGCGGAACTGGCAGAACGGCCTGATTGCCTCCATATGTTGGGGGAATCACAGAGGAAGAGAGGAGGGATACATCCCATGCAATCTATACCGACTATGCGCTCTCTACAACACATACGAGAACATGTGCGGAAGATCAGTCTTTTTCGGTGGCTCTTGCTCCTGTGGATCGGCTTTGTCTACCTGTGGGGAGTCCTGTGGGGAGGAGGAATGAGCGAACAAATCACCCCTCATGCGCTCATCCTGTTCACGCTCCTCATGCTGCTGCACTTCAGCCTGTATGCTGTGAGCAGCTTCACGCTTTCACCCTCTGGGCGGTTTCGACTTCTTTACGTTGCCATCCAGGCACTGCTGATTGTGCTCATCAGTCTCGTCGCGCATCGTTTCACCGTGACGCTGGGCCTCTATCTCGCGCTGGTCGGAGAAATAGCCAGCCTGCTCCTTGAGATCCGCCTGGTGCTGCTGGTCGGAGCGGCCTGCCTGCTCCTCTTCAGCCTGAACCTCCACCTGCTCTATGGTGGGGAACCGGTCCCCATCCTTTCGCAACACCTTGTCCCGTTCTACATGGCCTTGTTGTATGTCCTGCCCGCTTTTGTCCTCGTGGTCGTCTATGCGCTGAGGCAGGCACGCGCGCGTGTGCAGACGCAGAGACTGCTGCAAGAACTTGAACAGGCGCACCGCCAACTGGCCGACGACGCCGTTCGTCTCGAAGAACTCACCAGGGCCGCGGAACGGCAGCGGATGGCACGGGAATTACATGACACGCTCGCCCAGGGATTAGCCGGCCTGATCCTGCAATTGGAAGCCGTCAAAGCCCATCTCGTTGCAGGGCGAGAGGAGCGGGCTCTTGAGATCGTCATCCAGGCCATGGGACGGGCTCGGACTTCGCTGGCTACCGCGCGCTCCGCCATTGACGATCTGCGAACCGAGACCATGACCCCCACGGATCTGCAACACGCGCTCGAAGAGGAGACTCTTCGCTTCACCGCGGCGACCGGCATTCCCTGTACCACGCAGTTCTCCTCCCTCTCGCCGGTTCCTGAGGCATTCGGTGAGTCGGTCATGCGCAGTGTCGCCGAAGGGTTGCTGAACATTGCCCGGCACGCCCAGGCGAGCCAGGTCTGGGTGTGCGTTGCCCAGCACGACCAGGAGCTGGCCATCGAGGTGCGGGATAATGGGAGAGGCTTTGATCCCACCACTGTGGCCCAACAGGGCCACTATGGGTTGCCTGGTCTGCGCGAACGCGTCCGTTTGCTCGATGGCCAGTTTGCTTTGCTCACCGCCCCTGGGGAGGGCACAACCCTGCGTTTCCTCCTTCCAGCAACCAGGAGAGGAGACATACGATGAACAAAGGGCACAAGGGTATCCGAGTAGTCATTGCCGACGACCACTTGATCGTGCGCGAAGGATTACGGCTGATCCTGGAGACTGATCCAGAGATGGAACTGGTGGGAGATGCTCCCGATGGAGCCTCGGCCGTGCGTCTCGTGGGCGAAGCGCAGCCAGATGTGGTCTTAATGGACCTGCGCATGCCGGGCCTGGATGGTATCCAGGCGATCGAACAGATCCATGCCCAATGGCCTCAGATTGCCCTGGTCATTCTGACGACCTACAATGAAGACGCGTTGATGCTACGTGGCCTTCAGGCGGGCGCCTGCGGCTATTTGCTCAAGGATACCAGTCGAGAAACCTTATTGGATGCGATCCGCACCGCCGCCCGTGGAGAAACGCTGCTGCAACCGGAGGTGTTGTCGCGCTTGCTCGCTCAGACGTCCTCGGGAAGACAGACTCCTGTTCCTCCTCGGGGAAATGTTGCTAGAGAGGTCACGCTCACCGAACGTGAACAGGAAGTGCTGCGAGGTATCGCACGGGGAGAACGGAGTAAAGAGATTGCCGCGCACCTTGGCATTACCGAGCGGACCGTGAAAACCTACCTTTCCAGCATCTACACCAAACTTGAGGTTGATTCACGTGCCGCTGCGGTGGCCAAAGCGCTCGGGAAGGGTTTGTTGTCTCCTCAAGATGGAAAACGGTGAGGGGCTCCACACAAGCAACCGATCTTCATGTATCTCCGTGCCTGGCTCGCCCTATCAGTCCCACATGTAGGTAGGGATGCTTGCGGCGCCATCGTCCTGTTCCCATGGGCGCCTTCCTTAATAGTGGTAGGTATTTTGGGCATCCTCTCCATTCCAAGGACTAACATCATCGACAACTATTTTAATAACAAAGGGGAATGTGTTTAATAACAGAAGAGAATGATTATCCGGTCAATTTATACAGGCTTATTATAACAAAAAAGAATATATTGAATAACTTGAAAGAATGAGGGTAATATGTTACTGTTTTTCCAAACGCGGGAGAGGTTTCGATAACAACTCATAAGGAGAGAAACTTGATAAAGAAGCCGTTTGGACGCAGTTTATGCGTAGCGTCCCTGGCCTTAATACTTGCTCTTACATTCGTAGCATGTGGTAGTTCATCTCAGTCGTCGGGCAGCGGTTCGTCTACGACTGTACACCTGGGCTATTTTCCGAACGTGACTCACGCCGTCGCGTTAGTGGGCGTGGCACGAGGCACTTTCCAGAGCGCCCTTGGTTCAAGCGCCAAACTGGTCACCACAAATTTTAACGCTGGCCCGGCGCTGATTGAGGCGCTATTTGCCAATGAAATCGATATTGGCTACGTGGGGCCGAATCCTGCTATCAATGGCTATGTGAAGAGCCATGGAGAGGCCCTGCGCATCATCGCGGGAGCAGCCAGCGGCGGGGCGCTATTTGTAGTCAGGCCTGGAGCGAACATCAAGACCGCCGCGGACCTGGCGGGAAAAAAGATTGCCACACCTCAGCTTGGTGGAACGCAGGATGTTTCATTGCGGTACTACCTCCAGCAGCATGGTTTGAAGCCGGCCGATAAAGGTGGCAATGTACAGATTGTGCCAACCGATTCCGCCAATATCCTGACCCTGTTCAAGGAAGGGAGTATAGACGGAGCATGGGTGGCCGAACCCTGGGGAACGCGCCTCCTGGTTGAAGGGAAAGGACAGCTTTTCCTTGATGAGCGTTCGCTCTGGCCGGACGGGAAATTTGTGACCACCAACGTGGTAGTACGCAAAGAGTTCATGGACCAGCATCCAGACCTGGTGAGCAAGTTCCTGCAGGCGCATGTAGACACCATCCAGTATATTAAAAGCAATCCCAGCAGCGCGCAAAGCATTGTCAACAGCGAGATCAAGCGCATCAGCGGGAAAGCTTTACCGGGCACAGTCATTACCAGCTCCTTTACGAATCTCGATATCATCTATGATCCCCTGGTGAGCACCCTGATGGTCTCGGCAGATAGAGCTTACTCGTTGGGCTTCCTGGGCAGCAGCAAACCCGACCTGAGTGGCATCTACGCCCTGGCGCCGCTTAACCAGGTGCTAACCAAAAAGGGCTTAGCAACGGTATCGGGTTCATAAGTCCATCATAGAAAGAGCACAAAGCAGATGTCTTATCAAGTGACATTGAGTCAATCAAGGAATGAAGCGGGCAGTGACAGGGGAAGTGGGTCCTACGGGGGTATTTCACTACAGATTGAGAATGTGAGCAAGGTTTTCACAGGACGAGCAGGGACCGTTGAGGCCCTACGACCAGTGAACCTGACTATCGAAGCCGGTGAATTTGTATGCTTACTCGGGCCAAGTGGCTGCGGGAAGTCGACCTTGCTCAGTATCATTGCCGGCCTGGAACCGGCAACTACGGGTAGTGTGATGGCTGATGGTAGGAACGTACAAGGCCCTGGCACGGACCGTGTACTGCTGTTTCAAGAGGCGGCTCTGTTCCCCTGGCTGGATGTCCAGCACAACGTGGAGTTTGGATTGCGTCAACTAGGTACACCTGCCGCGGAGCGTCGAGCAAGTGCTCGACGCTTCCTCGAACTGGTGCACTTGAAGGGTTTCGAACGCAGCTACGTGCATCAACTTTCAGGTGGCATGCGCCAACGCGTCGCGATTGCGCGAGCGCTAGCGATTAATCCCGCTGTGCTGCTGATGGATGAGCCATTTGGCGCGCTGGATGCTTTGACCCGTGACAGACTGCACACCGAACTAGAAACGATCTGGTCATCGACGCGCAAGACGGTGGTGTTTGTGACGCATAATGTACGCGAAGCGGTAGCCCTGGGGGACCGCGTGCTGGTTTTCTCGCCAAGGCCCGGGCGTATCGTGCGCGAGTTTCGTATCGACTTACCTCGCCCACGTTCGCTGGAGGATCACTCGCTGGTAGACGAGTCGGCTGAAATTTTAACGGTGCTACGAGAAGCGATAGGCGAGCATGAAGGGGAGGATGAAAATGGCTAAAGCGGTGGATTTCTCGCAGCGTGTGAGCAGAGCCTCATTTGCTCCATGGCTGAGGCGTATACTTTTTTTCGCTGCATTACTTATGCTGTGGCAGGTGATCGCAATGAGCGGCATCTGGCCCGATTACCTGTTTCCGGGTCCTTTCGCCGTGCTGAGTGCCATCATTACGGGGTTCAGCAACGGACCCTACCTGCAGGCCGTAGGAGTCAGCCTTTCGCGGTTAGCAATCGGGTATAGTATTTCGCTGGTAGTCGGATTAGTGCTCGGGCTACTGATTGGACGCAACCGCATCCTTGAAGAAACGGTTGGCTCGTTGATCCTGGGTCTGCAGGCATTGCCGAGTGTGTGCTGGCTGCCGCTGGCGATTCTCTGGTTCGGACTGAGCGAGCGGGCAATCATCTTCGTAGTAATCATGGGCGCGCTCTTCTCGATCACGTTGGGTGTAGACGCGGGAGTGAAAAACACGAACCCGATCTACCTCAAAGCCGCGCGGAACATGGGCGCACGCAACGTGGCGCTCTACTCGCAGGTTATTCTTCCCGCCGCACTACCGGCAATCATCAACGGGTTGAAGCAGGGCTGGACGTTTGCCTGGCGCTCATTGATGGCCGGTGAGTTGATATTCTTTACGCTCAGCCTGGGAAATCTTCTACAGACGGGGCGAGACCTGAACGATGCCTCGCAGGTCATGGCCGTGATGGTAGTGATCATCATCATCGGCGTGGCAATCGATGTACTGATCTTTGGTCCTATTGAGCGGAACGTGCGCGACCGTTGGGGTTTATCCAGGTAGAGGTCCCAGGCGTCATGTTTTCCCGTAGGGGCGGGAGCGGTGTGGATGTGGGGAGGGGACGCTTGCGTCGCCCTCGTCCTGCTCCTGTGCAAGCTTTCCCCCTCCTGCAAGGGCGACGCAAGCGTCCCTTCCCCACACAGCCCTTCCCCCGCCCCTACGGGTTACGAAGGCGCTTCCGAGGCGATGTGAAACAATATCTACCTCTAAGATCCACCCCCTCTATATGGGGCAACAGCAAAAAATGAGGCTACGTGGTTATGGGCAGTGTAAAGTAAAAGCAGCTGCCCTGACCAGCTGTGCCCGTACTCTCCACCCAGATGCATCCTCCCATGGCCTCGACGAAGCGTTTGCTGAGGTACAACCCCAGGCCTGTTCCTCGTACCGTTCCCGACAGGTCGCGATGTAGGCGTACAAACTTTTGGAAGAGTAGTGGCGACTCGGCGGGAGGGATACCGGGACCTGCATCTTGTACACTGATGCATACCTGGGGAGTTGTTTGGGCATCCTGCGTACTGATCTCTCGCAGTGCCGCACCAATGACGACAGGCGTATCGGTTGGCGAATATTTGAGGGATTGGGTGCTCTGGTCACCGTCCATTTTGCTTATATTGATGACTCCCAACACAAGCAAGGTGCTTACGATACACAGGAATGCCCCACGTCCTCTGAGCATCCAGGCAGCCAGTGCAACGGGACAAGAACAGGCATGATTTCAATAGAGAAATGACAATAGAGAGAAGGCTCCTTTCCTTTGCGGAGGAGAAGCCTTCTCTACCAGGGCAGAAGAGGAATGTCTTATGCTTTTACGTCACGGCGCCAGGTGAGGACAATAGCAACCAGGGCAAAGATGACGGCGTAGACGAGGGTGACCCAGAGGGTATGCACGCCATCGACAGTGACATAGGGTTGAGCTCCGATAGTAGAGATCGCCGTTTTGGTCGTTATGAGCGCCTTGGGCATAACATTCAGGATCGGACCAAGTAAGTAAGCCGTGACGTTTAACCAGAAATCACTGTGGGTGAGGCGGTAGGCAAGGTACAAAAAGATTGTGCCGATATTGTCAACCGCAAACCAGGCCAACGCAAGGCTGAGCCCAAAGGTCAGCGAGCGCCCAAGCACAGAGACGGCGGACGCCATGAGAATAGTCACGCCCATACTGATCAGTACGGTCAGGGTATACTGTTGAGCCAATGACCAGAAATCTGGCGTTATGGCGTTATAGGCATTCAAATTTCCCACCATGATCAGCAGCAGGCTACTCATCAAGAGAATATTGTAGAGGAGGCTAACAATAAAGACGCCCAGCGCTATGATAACGACCGCCAGCAGCTTGGCGGTGAGCAGTTGCAGCCGTCCCACGCCGCGCGCCAGGAGGATGCGGATGGTACCGAGCTGGTACTCCAGTCCAATGACGAAGGCCGTTAGCACCAGCAGGAATATGCCGATAAAGACGCGCAGTATGGCCAGATTCTGCATCATGCGATTTGTTAAAAACAGCAGCGGAGTGTGGTCAATTGTGGCTTTAACGTCCGGGACTGTCAATGTAATGATATACGGCAGGGCAATGACGCCCGCGAGGAGGACCAGCATCACCCACACGATCCACTGGTGACTGATCTTGAATAGCTCTCCGCCCAGGATACCGAAAAAGCTGGGCTTCGATGTATGTAATCTCATTTGCTCCGCTGGCGCGGATGTGACGGCTGTACTCACTGTATTTCTCCTGTACCAGAATTGGTCAATTCCAGGAAGACCTGTTCCAGGTCCTGCGTTGACTGCGCGATGGTTTCGGGAGCGAAGCCCGCGTCGACGAGGAAGAGATTGAGGTCGCGCCCGCGGTTCCCAGGGGCGGTGGTGACGAGCGCACCACGGGCATCAAGGCGCGCATCTTTCCCCCAGGGCTGGGCCTTGACCAGTGCGAGCGCCTCCTGCGCACGCTCAAGGGTGACGACAAACTCACCGTGTCCACTGATGAGATCTTCGATCGTGGAGACTTTGACGAGTTCCCCGAGATTGATAATGGATACACGGGTACAGATCTGTTGCACTTCAGTGAGCAGGTGGCTTGAGATAAAAACGGTCTTACCCTCTGCTGTGAGGCGGTGCATGAGGTCGCGCATCTCGACAATACCTGCCGGGTCGAGACCATTGGCGGGCTCATCCAGGATCAGCAGATCGGGGTCCTGCAGCAGGGCTATGGCAACGCCCAGGCGCTGCTTCATACCGAGTGAGTAGGTGCGAACACGGTCTCTCTGCCTGGCGCGCAGTCCTACTAAATCCAACACAGCATCTATTCTTGAAGCAGGTACACCACCAAGTACAGAGGCGACGGCACGTAAGTTATTGCGGCCGGACATGTAGAGGTACAGGGCGGGTGTCTCTACAAGGGCGCCAACGCGAGGGAGAATACGTGAACCGTGGGTTGCGACTTCCTGGCCCAGTATTTCGACGCTCCCGGTGGTCGGAGCAATCAGGCCAAGTGCCATACGTATGGTCGTGGTTTTACCGGCGCCATTTGGACCGAGGAAACCCATAATTTCACCGCGGCGGACTTCCAGGTTGAGATTCTTGACGGCGATGCGTTTGCCATATTGCTTGGTTAGATTATTGGTGCGCAGAACGATATCACCCGTGAATGTTCGAGGTGTGTTTATTTCCGGCACTGTCATTACCTTTTCAGCCATACATTCTTTTCCATTTCTCTTTGCTAGTGGGTATTCGAGTTAGAGGAAGCGATTGATTGCCTGTCACGATGTTCGTAGCTTCCTGTCAAGAAAAAGTTCAACAGATCGATGAATATCTTAAGTCTGATGATGGGATGGTATATCCCTGAGTTTCCGTATGTATGACACCTCCCGCTGCTATTTTGTGACATGGTTTTTTGGGGATAGTACTCTTCTAAGAGTAGAGAAATGGGGTGAGGAGGGCAAGTACCAGGGTGCGATTTAAATGGTCGTAACCTCATCACGAGGGAGGTTCAGGTGTGCAAAAACTGCATACGGACTGCGGATCAGGTCAGCACCACATCGTAGCCTCTGGCCCAGCAAAGAGGAACTTCGTTGCTTAAGTGTCTCAGCGGACATGCCTTACCCGAAGTTCCTCATATTGGTGCTCGAGCACCTCTTATTGGAATGGTTCGCCCCATCGTTCATGATAGGCAACCTCGCCCAGAGGTTTGCGTTTCTTCTGACCTTTCCCGACGGCCTCAGCCGGGTAGCCGAACGGAAGGATCGCGAGGACCGAGACCTCCTCGGGAATGCCCAACAGGTGGTTGACCTCCGGCAGGCTGTTGGAGCCAACCCAGTTTGAGCCGACGCCTTGCGACCATGCTGCCAGAATCATGTCCTGGATAGCGCGACTGCCATCGGAGTCAGCTAAGGGGCTGCGATCCATAGCCACAACAATCGCCAGCGGTGCCTGCGCGATATAGGGTCCCGTGGGTGCGAGCTGACCAAGCCGGCGCAATGTCTCCTTGTCCTGTACGACGATGAAGTGCCAGGGTTGGCCATTCCCAGCACTGGCGGTCAGATGGCCCGCTTCGACAATTTGCCGGACGATGGGTTCAGGGATCGGTGTATCTTTGAAGTGGCGCACTGCCAGGACCGTACGAATCGCATCAAATGTTTCCATGAAAACTACTTCCTTTCTTGCTTCTTTATGGCTCTGAATGGGAAAGCCACCTTTATGACACTATCGTATTTCATGCTGTCCCGAAGGTCAACCCCAGTTGCCTGAGCCACTTGCGATATGCAATGGCAGTGCGATCGGAACGAAGGTGAAGTTCGGCTTGTAAATCGAGCGGTAAGAGTTCAGGACGCTGGGACTCCACAATTGGCACATCCTGCAAGGTAATCATATCCTCAAACTGCCTCGTCTGTTCATCTGGGATATTCTCGTAATCCTTTGCTACGTATGTCCAGGCGATTGAGGTGCGCTCTGCCACCGGGGTGACGGTAAAAAACATGGCGAATTTCGGGCCGCTGGACTCCTTCACAAAATACGCGGTTAATGGACGCACTACATAATATGTGTATGTTACGCTTGCCCCCTTTCCTGTGCCGTCTGGATCCGGTTGCCAGACGGTGATATCTCTGGCTATCACACCATCGGTGGTTATTTCAGCTTCGTAGTCATTTACTTCCGGGTGAGCTGGATCCCCTAAAAGACCCTGGTGGACAAAAGGGAAATGAGTCACGTCCAGGAAATTTTCGACGGCTCTTGGCCCACTGGCATTAAAGTGATAGGGACCGCAATGGATTTTGTGGAAAGTGGGGTCATCCCACTGTGGAAATGGAGGAATATCCTGTGTAGGATTACCCAGCGTTACCCATATCCAATCATACTTCTCTTGAGCCTGGTAGACTTTTACATGCGCCGTGGCCGGTGGTTTCTGGTTGGGATGCGCTGGAAAGCGGATACATTGCCCCTCTTCATTGTATGTCCAGCCGTGGTATGGGCAGATAAGCGTCTCGTTCTCTACTCTCCCAAGGGAGAGCCTGGTGCCACGATGCAGGCAGAGGTCGCGCCAGGCGTGAATTTTATCGCCGACGCGCCATAGCACAATATCTTCTTCCAGGAGGCGGACCGGTACCGGTTTGCCCTCCCGCAGGTCTGGTCCGTAGGCCACTACATGCCAGTCGTTGAGAAGAACGGGATCATTGAGCATCTATCTACATTCCTTTCGTTGAGAGGAACCGCGTTCAAATGGTGTGTTTCACGCGCTGCCAGCGTTTATTTGTGCATAATGCGCTTCTGATATACGCTTCAACCGCTGTAAGGAATCTTCGATACTGGCGGCAAATGTCTTCGCGCCGAAGGTTTCCAGCAGCCATCCCCGCCGACCTGGGGGGAAGATAAAGTCTCAGCCATACTGGACGTTGCACGAGGTGGCGTCTATAGCTGTACAGGAGACATGCTCCTGCAATTGCATGCCGAAGGGGAAGTTGACATGCATGCCGAGCTGATGTTTTTCAGGGTCGACTTTTTCAACCTTGAAGAAGGCTGGCCACCGCCTGCCGAACGCTGGCGCGGTGACAGTTATGGCCTGTCCCACCACCGCTGGCCCTGCCGGTTCGATATGCTCTACACGCCCATCTACCCATTCGTTAAATTTTTCCGGATAGGCAAGGAATCCCCAGACGACCTCAACGGGGGCTTTAACAACGGCAGCCGGACAGACGCTCAGGCCCATTGTGCTTGTCTCCTCTTTTTTCCATTGAAGACACTTGTTTATAACTATCTTATATACTCTGGCTGACTTTGGCAAGCACGGGGTTGCTATCAACTTTTGCTAAAGTAGTATGTATTTGTGCCGTTGGTTGAACTATTATCGACCACTTTGAGTTGTGTTCCTTGCGTGTTATTCAGCGATATAGCGAGACTTTCCGTACTGCCATTGACGACAAATACGACAGGGAAGGGAGAGCCTTGATATGGGCCACTTTGTGTGCCCCAATTGCAGTCGTTGGGAGAAGGAGGGCACCTGGCAAAGGCTTGAACGGTCATATCCACGCCCTTGTTCGTGATGTTCAGCTTCGTGATACCCTGGGTGTTCGGGTCATTGTTGGTCCAGTTGCCACTTAACTGCGCGGCAGGAAGAACAGTTGCGGTAGCATGGGCATTGGCCTGAGCCGTGGCAGTGGCGTGTGTGCTGGCACTCGCGGTGGCCGTAGCATTGGCGTTTCTATTGGCCTGAGCCGTCGCGGTAGCATGGACATTGGCTTTCGTATTCGCGGTGGCTGTGGCATTGGCGTTGCCATTGGCTTGAGCCGTCGCGGTAGCGTTGGTATTAGCCGTGGTCGTGGCGTTAGTATTGGCATTGGCCTGGGCAGTCGCTGTGTTGTATGTATTGGCTGTCGCGGTGGCGTTGGCGGCGGAGTTGGCGGAATTGTTCGAGAACGCGTTGGCGATCAGCAGGCCGCCGCCTAGGAGTAAGAGCAGGACTAAGACCGCAATCAATACGATCATCCAGGTCGGTAGCGCTCGGGGTTCAGGCTGAGGTGGGACGTTTCCCACATTCATTCCTGTTGGAGGTGGTGGTGGCAGGTAAACAGGCTCGGGAACAACAGGCGCCGGTTGTATCGCCTGGGTAAATGCATCAGCGAAGGAGGAGACGGTGGGATAACGTTCTCCCGGCGTTTTTGCCAGCGCACGGCCAACGACGGCGTCGACCTCTCGTGAGAGCGTGGGATTGATGACGCTTGGTGGCGTTGGCCAGCTATTGAGGTGTTCATAGCGCAGTTGCTCAATGCTGCCCTCGAAAGGGAATCGGCCAGTGAACAGTTGATAGACCAGCACACCAAGAGCATACTGGTCACTTGCTGGAACCACCTGACCCTCCCATTGCTCTGGAGCCATCGAGGTTGGGGTACCGCGAACGTCAAGGCCCCTGGATAACGTTCCAGGTAGAGGTTTTGCGAAGCCAAAGTCGGCAACGAGCATGTCCGGGGGACCATTTAAATTATTGTGGATGAAGACATTGGCGGTCTTTACATCCCTGTGAACGACGCCCTGGTTATGGGCATATTGCAGGGCGTCAGCGATCTGGCGGACCAGGCGCGCCAATTCTTGTAGGGTGAGTACGTCGCTGTCCGATCGCTGTACGAGCCAGGTCGCCAGTGACCCTTCAGGGCAAAAGGGAGTGACGATGTAGGGGACGATGTTTCCGTCGATCGTCTCTTGACCATAATCAAGCAAGGGTAAAATATTCGGGTGACGGAGTTGCGCGACAGCCCTTGCCTCAAAATCAAAGGACTGAGGGGCGTTTTGTGCGTCTAGAGTCGCGGGGTACGCATATGCATGGAGGAGTTTGAGGATGACCTCTTGTCGATTATTGACATTGTCTTCGACAAGATAGACTTCACCCGTGCTTCCGCTACCAAGTGAGCGCAAGACGTGATAGCGGTTATTTTTCATGGTTTCCAATGACATATTGCCTTTCCCCTTTCAGCGATAAATAGAACCAGCTACCCTTTAAATCCTCTAAGGAAGAGTATAGGCTGAAATGCCGCGCTTCACATCACCTTTTTGGGTTATTCTGCTGTTCTTCTTCAGGAAGATTGGTGTTTCGCTCGCACTATGAACGGGTTTTATCTCGCCAGGTATGAAGGTTTAGACCCAACAATAATACTATACCATATAGAATTGCTGGGTCTAAACAAGTTGGGGAAGAACGCTGTGCGAGGTTCACGCGTTTTTTGCAGAGTTTGCGTCGATGTGTTTCATTTGTTATGTTTCGAATAGGCCACTATGGTAATTGTTGTGGGTGATGCGATTGCATGGCACATTTCATACAGATGAAATATTCAGGTAGAGCTTAGCAATGTCGAAACATGAGCATAGGGTAGCGCTGAAGCGGGCCTATGAAGAAGCGGATGCAAACGATGGTACCCGCGTGCTGGTGGATAGGCTCTGGCCGCGTGGACTTTCCAAAGAGCGGGCACGCGTCGATGCCTGGCTGAAGGAGGTCGCACCGAGCGACGAACTGCGCCGGTGGTTTGGCCACGATCCTGACAAATTCGCGGAATTTCGCAAACGCTACGAAGCGGAACTGGCATCCGAGAGTGGGAAAGAGGCCATGGCCAAGCTGCGCGAGCTGGTGAAACGGGGACATGTCACCCTACTGTTCGCTGCACGCGATATGGAGCATAATAATGCTGTCGTTTTGCGTGATGTATTAATGAAGAGTATAGAGGTTAGTTGATAGGCGGAACAGGTTTGCTTTGTAAGATACATGCAACTATATATCTAGGAGGAGAAGGGCCAGTATGAAGGAAACAAAGGCAAAGGGTTATGCGATCCATGACCTGAAGACGGGGCAGGTGGTGGCGCTAATTGGCGCTGATGGTACTGTCCAGGATGAAGGTGACCCACAAGCTGTGGCGGCGTTGAAGGCGCTTATGCGGCGCGATCTCGTCGTACGTGAGAGCCAGTCAGGCAACGAGGCGGAAGAGGAGGGCGAGGAATATGACCCGTTTCCCGAGGAGAATATGTGTTACTTTGGCGTGATTACCCTGCGCCCTGGTGACCCTGCCTTTCTTCCGGCATTCCTGCGCCGCCTCCCCTACATCAGCAATTATGAGGCTCACCCGTTGCAATGAGGGCTCTATGAGCTGATCGGCTTGCCCGTTTCCTGGGGTCTATCAGCTGCGTTCTCCTCTATTTTGCCGCCAACTGTATCTTTGTTTTCTTCAAACTGCTCGGGATGGGTTGCGCGCCATTCTTTCCAGATGGAAACGATGAGGGCCTGTAAGATGCCAGCAACGAGCGAGGCAAAGAGGGCTCCCAGGATGCCGAATAGTTCGGCTCCGGCGATGAGGGCCGCGAGCGAGATGACTGGATGAAGCCCGACTGCTTTCCCCACGATGCGTGGTCCGATGACATCTCCCTCAAGGACGTGAACGCCCACAAAATAGACGAGCACGCCAAGCGCGATCAACCATCCCTGGGTGAGCGCGATGAGGACGCAGATAGCGCCTGAGACGATCGTACCGAGGACGGGCACGAACTCCAGGATAAATGCCAGGACACCGAGCAAGACCGCGTAGGGCACATGGAAGAGCGCCATACCAATGCCTACGAGGAGGCCAACCATGGTGGAGAGAAGCAGTTGTCCGCGAATGTAGCCTCCGACGATACGCTCCAGTGTCTCCAGCAAGAAATGAACGCGCCCACGCTGCTGCACGGGCATATTGTTGCGCAGCCAATTCGTCACACGTGACCCATCAATGAGGAGATAGATGCTCACCACCGCGACAATAACGATATCTAGCAGGAAGTCCAGGAAACGGGTGAAAAGCGGCAGTACACTGCCCGCGAATCCTCCTAGTTGGGCGACGATCTGCTGGCGAGCAGAGGCGATCTGTTCTTGCGAGATGCCAAATGTTCTCAATAGCGACTCTAATGGCGTTAGCTCGGCATTATTTGCCGGGGTCAATAGGTAGCGCACTTCTTTGGCAAGTAAGCCGACCTGTATGATCGATGTATCAATGATAAGGTAGATGAAGAAGCCGAAAACGATGAGGACAACGAGATAGACGATGAGGATCGCCAGGAAACGCGGCATTACGCGCTGCAGGAGCTTTACCGCGGGCGCAAGGGCGAAGGCAAGTAGGGAGGCTATGGCTAGCAGGAGTAGCGAACGGATTACGTGCCCCGCGGCCCAGAGGATGATTGCTACTACGGCGATCCAGGCGAGTATGGCGATGGGGATGTCGCGCCTGCGCTTCCATTTGGAATTTTGGCGTTCTTCGCGCCAGCTTGTTTCCTGAAGTGATTCTAATGGCATGCTTGTTGTAGCCCCTTCCTCATTTTTAACGGTTGGTAAAAAGAAAGAGTTTCATTGTGTAACCGTTCCTGCTTAATGCTTTTTAAACTTTTTCATCTGGAAAGTAGTTGGACAGAAAAGGGAAGATACTGTCTCTATTCCTGAAGCATCTATCGTAATAGTACCATAGATACCTATTCTTACGGTATTTATAATGAGATGGGCGAAAACGGACAAGGAGCGTTTTCATGGCTGTATTTGCAACTTTATTTGGCAGGCTTGCCCAACGGCTTACCCCGGGCTCTATTAATGAAACTCTTCACACGCACGTGGGACCGGTTCCTAACCCTGTAAGCAAACGAAGTCAACACCTGAAACCACGCATTCATGATGCAAAGATGTTCAAGAGCGTCTGTCCATACTGCGCTGTGGGGTGCGGGCAGCGCGTCTATGTCAAAGATGGCAAGGTGATTGATATCGAAGGCGACTATGATAGCCCGATCAGCGGTGGGTGTCTCTGCCCCAAAGGTGGGGCGAGCTACCAGCTAGACATTAACAGCAGGCGATGGACAACCGTAAAATATCGCGCTCCTTACAGTACAGAATGGGAAGACAGGCCTTTGGATTGGGCCATGGACCGCATTGCGCAACTGGTCTACGAGACCCGCGAGGCCACCTTCCGTGAGACGGACGACGAAGGCAACCCTATAAACAACACGGTGGCGATAGGTTCACTTGGTGGCGCAACCCTCGATAACGAGGAGAACTACCTGATTACCAAGCTTTTTCACTCACTGGGAATGGTGTGTGTCGAAAACCAGGCCCGTATATGACACAGCGCCTCAGTGCCGGGTCTCGGCGCAAGCTTAGGGCGCGGTGCCGCCACAACCTTCCTGCAAGATTTGCAGAATAGTGAATGCATCCTAATTCAGGGGAGCAATTTTGCCGAATGTCACCCCGTAGGTTTTCGCTGGGTGATGGCCGCGAAAGAGCGCGGGGCAACGATTATACATGTTGATCCACATTTCTCGCGTACATCGGCACACGCTGATATCTATGCTCCTATCCGCGTGGGCACCGATATTGCCTTCCTGGGAGGCATTATCAATTACGTCTTGCAGAACGAACTCTACTTCAAGGAGTACGTACAGGCGTACACCAACGCCACAGCGATTATTCGCGATGATTTCAAGGACGCGGAGGAGCTGGAAGGGGCTTTCTCCGGCTTGAAACCAGATCATAGCGCTTACGATACGAGTAGCTGGCAGTACAAAATGACGGTGAAGGGCGAGTCGCGGGAGCCGACAGAGGAAGCATCAAGCAAGAAAGTTACATCGAAAAAGGGAGCAGCCGGGTATCATACTGAGCAACATATCATGTCCGAAAGCCAGGAAGGACAAGGATTGCTGCCCCATGCTCATCCTAGCCAGATCGAGCATGATGAAACCATGCAACATCCCCACTGCGTCATGCAAACCACCAATATCTCATACGCTGTAGGCTGGACGCAGCACACAACCGGCGTGCAGATGATCCGTACAGCAGGAATTTTACAGCTCTTACTGGGCAATATTGGCCGGCCTGGGGGTGGCATCATGGCCCTGCGTGGCCATGCCAACATCCAGGGATCTACTGATATCGCGACGTTGTACAACCTGCTGCCGGGCTACCTGGTTATGCCCAGTGCATTGCGCGAAGAGTACGACTTTCAGACGTATATGGAGCACAATAGCCAGGATGCTGGCTGGTGGGTGCACTATCCCGAGTATTTTGTGAGTCTCATGAAGGCATGGTATGGTGACGCGGCCACAGAGGAGAATGACTGGGCCTACAACTACCTGCCCAAAGTCATCGAGGACCATTCAGACCTGGCCATGTTTGTCACGATGAAGGATGGGAAAATGAAGGGATTCTTCTCAATGGGCCAGAATCCGGCCGCTGGAGGCGTTAATGCTGGCTTCCACCGTGCCGCCATGGAGAAGTTGGACTGGATGGTTGTACGTGACCTGTACGAAATTGAGACGGCAGCATACTGGAAACGGCCAGGCATTGACCCTACCAAAATTCCCACAGAGGTCATCTTCCTCCCTGCCGCATCACACGTGGAAAAAGAGGGAAGCTTCACCAATACCCAACGCCTCATACAGTACCGCGACCAGGCTATGGACTCACCGGATGATGCCCGTTCGGAGAACTGGTTCTTGACGGAGCTCTATGTCCGCCTGAAAGAACTTTACAAGAACAGTACGAAGGAGCGTGACAAGCCCATTCAAAATCTGACCTGGAATTATCGCCGCGAGGGCCCATTACAGGAACCCGTCGTCGAAGATATCGTGAAAGAGATCAACGGTTACACCGTCGCTGATGGCAAGGTGGTCAAAGGCTTTACGCAACTCAAAGCGGATGGCAGTACCGCCTGTGGTGTCTGGATTTTCAGCGGCATAATGCCTGAAGAGGGGAAGAACCTGGCACGGAACCGCCGTGGCGATGAGTATGTCAGCCTCGACTGGGGCTTTACCTGGCCTGCCAACCGCCATATAATCTACAACCGCGCCTCGGCTGACCCGGACGGCAAGCCGTGGTCGGAACGTAAGAAATATCTCTGGTGGGACCCCGAGCACGACAATGGGAATGGCACAAAGGGCCGCTGGGTTGGCTACGATGTACCAGACTTCCCTGAGACGAAGCCACCTACTGCCAAAGCTGATCCAAATGGTTATGGGCTGGATGCACATTCGGGCGCGGATCCATTTACGATGAACGTTGAAGGTCGAGGCCGGCTCTATGCTCCGAGCGGATTGACCGATGGTCCAATGCCCACGTTCTACGAGCCAGTAGAGTCACCTGTCACGAATTTGCTCTACCCTAAAACACCGATCAACCCGGTGGTGAAACACTGGCGCCGACCTGATAATCCAGAAAATGGCCTTGCCAATCCAGACTATCCTTACGCGATTACTACTTACCGGCTCACCGAGCATCACGTGGGTGGCGCCATGTCACGCTGGTTACCCTGGCTCTCCGAACTACAGCCGGAACTGTTTGCCGAGATTAGCGAGGAACTGGCGGCGGAGAAGGGAGTCAAAAATGGCGACTGGATTACCCTCTGGACGAAACGTGGTGAGGTAGAAGCAAGGGCGCTGGTTACGCCACGCATGAAACCCCTGAAGATAGAGGGTCACACCGTTCATCAAATTGGCTTGCCGTACCACTGGGGGTATCAAGGCGTGGTGAAGGGCGATGTTGCCAACGATTTACTCCTCCTGGTTGCCGACCGCAATGTCAGCATGCACGATGCCAAGGCATTTACCTGCAACATGCGTCCAGGGCGTCGATCACACCAGGGGCAGGATGGCAGTATTGTGGCACGTGAGCTGCCGTAATGTATAAAGGAAAACGCTGATGGGCAAGATGGGATTTTTCACCGATACAACGATCTGCATTGGCTGCAAAGCCTGCGAGGTTGCGTGCAAACAATGGAACCAGTTGCCTGCCGATGGTTTCAGGTTTACGGGACATAGCTACGACAATACCACGATGCTCTCCGCCACAACCTGGCGGCATGTCGCTTTCATTGAGCAGCCCCGGCAAGCAGATGGAACGGGCAAGTCAGTGAACTGGTTGATGATGAGCGATGTGTGTAAGCACTGCGCTAATCCTGGCTGCATGGAGGCGTGCCCGACGGGTGCCTTGATCCGCAACGAGTTTGGGGACGTGTACCTGCAACCGGATGTCTGCAATGGCTGCGGCTATTGCGTGCCTTCCTGCCCCTTTGGCGTGGTGGATCTCAATCTCGACGATGGGCGAGCCTTTAAGTGCACCTTGTGTTATGACCGGCAGAAGGATGGCATCGAGCCTGCTTGCGCCAAAGCCTGTCCGACCGACTCGATTACCTTTGGTGACATAGATGAACTGCGAGAAAA
>WNFX01005385.1_pt1 | contig 21016 bp, 26 predicted proteins | sample 5400111 | NCBI WGS metagenome assembly WNFX01 (sample SAMN13153363, study PRJNA577476) | soil metagenome | isolation source: 40 cm soil or saprolite under grassland replicate 1 | place: USA:California | collected 2016-06-15 | reverse complement strand
CGGCGGCGGTGCAGGTCGATCCCGACGTATTGTTCAGCCATGGGGCCTCCCTTACCGTGGCTGGTGTGAACGGCCCGAGTGTCCAACACTCGGTTTCGTCACGGGGAGCGGAGGCCCCGCTCCTTCATGGCATCAAGCGCCGCGGTAACGCTGCCGCTGGGGATCGTTGCCGCTCGGACTGGTGACGCTGGACAGATTGTGGTGCTCGCAAGATCGCCCCTTGGGCAGGTATGGGGGGCGAATGGCCAAGGTCGAGTTCAGGTACGACTTCGGGGCGGCGTTCACGGAGGAACAGCAGAGGAACGGAGCCGACTACAATTTCAAGCACATCGACCAGGGGGCGCCGCAGCGAGAGGGGATGAGCGCCTTCGTCCTCCAGGACGGAGTGGTCCATCACACCTACTCGACCTACGCGCGCGGCGTCGAGCAGCTGATGGGCACCTTCGGGTACCTGGACGTGGCGCCGTTGGGCCGCAACGAGGACGCCCAAGACCCCGGGGCCTGGTGGCACCGTCACGACGAGTACGAGACCAAGGAGGCGGCGCGTCAATGACCGGGCACAGGATCGGAACCCAGGAAGAGTGGCAGGCCGAGCGCGACGCGCTGCTCAGGGAGGAGAAGGAGCTCACGCGCCGCAACGACGAGCTTGCCCGTAAGCGGCGGGAGCTGCCCTGGGTGCCGGTCGAGAAGGACTACCGCTTCGAGACCGAGCAGGGGACCAAGTCACTCGCCGAGCTCATCGACGGCCGCTCGCAGCTGCTCGTCTACCACTTCATGTTCGGGCCCCCTTACACGGCCGGCTGCCCGGTCTGCTCGTCGATCGCCGACACGCTCGCCCCGCAAGTCGTCCACCTGAAAGCGAGAGACACAACCCTGCTGCTCGCCTTCCGCGCGCCCCTCGAGAAGCTCCTCGCCTACCGGGAGCGGATGGGCTGGCCCATCGACTGGGTCTCGAGCGGCGGCAGCGACTTCAACCGCGACCTCGGCTTCCTCTCCACCAAGGAGGAGCTGAAGCCGTTCCTCGAGGGCGAGATCCCCCCGGTGGTCGAGCAGATGGCAGAAGCCACCGGTACCGACGTCGCCGGCTACGTCTCGGAGGGCCCCGGCCTGAGCGCGTACATACTCGAGGACGGCGCCGTCTATCGGACCTACGTGACCACCGCGCGCGGCCTCGAGCCGGCGATGGCCTACTACAGCCTGCTCGACCGCACGCCGCGCGGACGCCACGAGGAAGGAGAGTTCAAGCACTGGCTCCGCCGCCACGACGAGTACGAGACGGGGAAGCGATGAAGCAGAGCGTCGCCCTGATTACACTCGGCGTGGCCGACTACGAGCGCGCGAAGACCTTCTACGACGCGCTCGGCTGGACGCCTCTGCTCGACATCCAGGAGACGGCCTTCTCTTCCAAGCCAACGGGGTCGTCCTGGTCCTGTGGGCAAGGGAGAAGCTCGCAGAAGACATGGGAATCCCGGACGACGGCGCACGCTGGAGCGGGATCGTGCTCGCCCACAACGTCGGGTCACGCAAAGAGGTGGACGACCTCATCGATCGAGCACGCGCGAACGGCGCCGAGATCACTCGCCATCCCTCGGAGACCTTCTACCGCGGGTACGCCGGCGGCTTCCGAGACCTCGACGGACACGCCTGGGAGATCGCGCACAACCCGACATTCGGACTCACAGACGACGGCAGCGTCATCCTTCCCACGGCGTAGCGGCCATACACCTCGGTACCCGCCGGTCACTGAGCGGCGGGAGCTCTCGAACCATCCCTTTCCCCTACCCCACGGCCGGCAAGTCAGGCAACTGGACTTACACCTTGAGTCGGACAGGCCCCTCCTCATCTGTGCCGCGGCTAGCGTGGGACTTGGGCGTTCGAGTAGTAGGGCCGCCAGAACGGGAACTCGTCCGCGAGCCAATGCTGAAGCGCGTCGTAGAGCGTCCTGTAGTAGCCCTGCTCGTACGCGGTGGGTGTGACCCACCAGCTGACGTCGATGTCGAAATCGAGCAGTTGCTCGGTTAGCTGCGTGCGTCGTCCCATCGGGTAGAGGTAGCAGCAGCCGAGGTAGCGCGGTTCCGTGTTGTAGACGGCGTAGGTGAAGGAGTCTCGTTCTCTGAACTCGAGCTCGTGCCAGACCAGATCGACGAAGTTGTAGTCCTCGGTGACCGGTTCGGTGGGCCAGCGGCCGCCCCGGGTTTGATGGATCAGATCAGGTCGATGCTGGCGTTGATGCCGGCCACGTCGTCCCGGAGATGCGATCGCGTGATCGCGGTCGCGACGATGTCGTTGTAGCGCAACTCCGTGGGGGGCGTGAACCCGGCCGGAAATTCGAGCTTCTTGACGAACCGTCCGTCCTCCATGTGGGTGAGTCCTTTCAGCCTGGGACTCGGGGGCGATCGTGTCTGCGAGCAGTCGGAGTTGCTCGTTGGGGTCGGGTCCGATCGGGGCGAACACGATCGTATCGACGTCGGTCTTCGCGATCGCATGCAGCGATGCGATGACCTGCTCCGCTGTACCGGTGGCGGTGAGCTGGTCGAGCAGGTCGTCGGGTATCCGAGGGGCTACCGTCGCGGGATCGCCGAGGGCGCGAAGCTCAGCGAGCTCCGCCTCGCGGTCGAGTGGCGTGAGCTGCGCGGCGACGCTCTCGCTGAGCAGCATGCCGGCGACGACCTCGCGAGCGTGCCTGCGGTTGGCGTCTATGCGGCCCTTTACGAAGACGGTGACGCGATGCGGGTCGGTGCGGCGGGCGGCGGCGCGGCCCTCCTCGATGCGCTCGCGCGCCCAACCGATGTAAACGGGCGCGGACGGCTCTGCGAGGATAGTTCCGTCCGCGCTGCGACCGGAGGCCCGCAGCCCAAGCGGGCGACGAACGCCGAGAACCACCGACGGTCGCGAACGCAGCCAGTTCCTCAGGTGGCCGGTCTGCCGTGAAGACGACACCGAGTTTCGTCACGTTGATCTCCGCGTCACTGTCGTGCGCTGGCGCCGCAGGTCAGGCAAGCCGGTAGCTGAGGATCGCCATGCCGTTCTTTGAGGATGGTGGAGTCGATGGGTTCGAACTGGGTCGGTGGCCCCTTCGGGAACAGCAGATCATCGTCGTGCCGTCGCCGACAAAGAGCGGGTGCATCCATAGCCAGGGGACAGCAGAGCGCCCCCGGCGGGGCAATCGGGGGCGCTCCTGATGGTGGTGGTAAGCAGGGACGGCCAGGGTGCGGGCAGCTCCCGCGCGGCCCGGTGGATCGTGACCCGCGGCGGCGCGATGGCGTCATCGTGGTCGACGTCGCGCTCCGAGCCGAGACGGACCTCGACGTAGACCCGGACCAGCAGGCTGCGGCCGCGGTTGGGGTAGGGATCGCTGACCGAGACGACGTCGAACACCTCCGCCAGCCGCGGCGCGGCCTGTTCGCACTCCTTTGGGGTGCCTTCCAGCCGGATCTTCACTCGTGACTCCCTGTGCGGCCGGCCCTAGAACGGTGGGGGGTCGTTGAACTGGCCCCGCTCCGACGACCGTTCGCCGTTGCGGCTGCGCTCGGCCCGCTCCGGCTTGGCGATCGCCCACCGCAGCGAGGGGGCGACCTCGTCGGCGTCGATCTCGGTCGAGGTTCGCTTCTCGCCCTCGGGGGTCTCCCACGAGCGGGTCCGCAGGCGGCCGAGGACGACGGCGCGGTGGCCCTTGGCCAGGGACTCGGCGATGTTCTCGGCCTGGTCGCGCCAGGCGTTGACGCGGAAGAAGTTGGTCTCGCCGTCGCGCCAGGTGCCGTCGGCGTCCTTGATGCGCTGGTTGACGGCCAGGCGGAAGTTGGTCACCGGGGTGCCGTTTTGGGTGAAGCGCAGCTCGGGATCGTCGGTCAGGTTGCCGACCTGGACGGTGAAGTTGTCGCTTGCCATCGTGTTCCTCCAGTCCTGCGTTGCGGCGGTCCGGGGTGCGGGCTTAGCGGGGCGGGGCGCGCTGGTGCCCGCGGCCGCGGCGGGCTTTGGCGCGGCGGGTGTTGGCGTCGCGGCAGTCCAGACACCGGCATCCCTGCCGCCAGGCGGTCGCAGTACCGGGGGCCGTGTGGGGCGTGTGGGTCGGCGATCGCCTGGTCGTAGGCCTGGCCCCACAGCATGCGGGGGTGCCAGCCCAGCGCGTCGCAGCAGCGCTCGGCGGCGCCGACCGTGACGGTGCCCGACCGCGCGGCGTCGCGGAGGCGATCTGGGAGCGCATCGTCCAGCAGCTCCTCCACCGGCTGCCGGCGCCGCGCCGCGTAGGCGTCGACGGCCTCCAACAACGGCCCGGCCGGCAGGCGGCGCCGCTCGACCGGCACCCGCCGGCCGCCGCGCCGACCACGCTTCGCAGTGGGCTTGGGCATGGTCAGCGTTCCGCTCCTGCCCGCTGGCGGGCCTGGGCGCGCTCCTGGGCCAGCGTGGCCCGCTCGGCGATCGCCGCGGCGCGCAGGCTTGGACTGCCGTGGTTCTCATCCACCAGCGCCCAGGCCACGGTGGTGCCCAGCTCGCGGCTAAGCGCCGTGGGACGAAACCGCCCCAAGCCCTGCTGCTCGGCCTGCCAGGCATAGTCGGGGTTGAGTCGCACGAAGTCGCGGCGCTGGCGGCGGGTGGTCACCGCTCGGCCCCCTGCCGGCTCATCTCCGCCGCCCGCTCGGCCGCCGGTCGCTGGATCGGCTGCTGGTCTCGGGCTCGATGGCCGGCGCGCAGGGCGCGTTCGCGGATCATCCAGGCGGCCAGCTCGGGGCTGCCGCTGTTCTCGCGCGCCTCGGCCAGGTGGACCCGGCTGCCCAGCGCCAGGGCACGCTCGCGGCGCTGGGCGAAGCGGTGCTGGGCGGGGTCGGTGCGGCTGGGCAGCACGCCAAACTCCGGGTTCAGCCCGGCGAACCGCTCCTCCAGCCGCGCCTCACGGGCCTCGCCACCTTGGCGGGCCACCTCGGCACGACGGGCGATATGCCCCCGGACCTCGGCTGGGTGGCCGTGGTTTTCGTCCAACAGGTCGAAGAACACCCGCCGGCCCTGGGAGCGCAGCACCTCGTGCTCGCGCACGCTGGTCTCGGGGTCGCGCCGGTCAGGGCCGAAGTCGGGGTTGAGCGCCAGGAAGTCGCGCAGATCCTGCTGGCTGGTCACCGCTCCACCCCCTGGCGTGCGGCGTCCAGCGGCGCGGGCAGGCGCCGGCCCACCGGCTCCGGCTCCTCCGGTGTCCGAGTGGCGGGTTCGGCCTCCGCCAGCTCGTGGTGCAGCCGCGCGGCGGTCTCCTCCAACGCCAGGTCGCCCTCACGCTCCTGGTCGGCCGCCGGCGCGGCCGGGGTAGCGGGTGGCTGGTCGACGTCGAGGACCAGGTCCCTGTCGACGTCCACGCCGGGACGCCGGGCCTGCTGCTGATGGCTGGTGGGTGCGGGTTGTTGGTTGGGCGGTAGGGTTGGGGTTGCTCCCACGGTCTGCCTCCTCTACGAGGTGGTTCGGGGCTGTGGGGTCGGGGGCGGTGGCGCGGTTCCTGGCGGGATTGGGCGCCACCGCCCCGCCTGCCTGGTGTGCTGCTGGCGACCACCTCCTTTCGAGCGCTCCCGGGGTCCTCACCGCTCCGCAGGCAGCTCGCGGTCGCGGGGGCGGAACGGCGGGTGGTGCGAAGCATCCTGTTGGGGACGCTGAGGACTGCGGGCGGCGCTGGCTGGCCGCTCGGGGACGCCGCGGGGGTGGGCCATGCCGACCTTGCGGGCCGACGCCAGCGTCCGTTGGGTTTGGCGGGGCTCGTCGCGCAGTAGCCCGCAGTCGCCGGCGGCGCGCTCCAGCTGGTCGGCAACCTGCGCTTCGTCGAGGACGCCGCCGGCGACCAGGTTGTAGAGGTTGCGGGCGGCCTCCCACAGCACCTGGTTGCGCTGGCCACCCCGGCCCTGGGCTGGCCCGCGCGCGCCCGCGATGCGGGCCGTCTCGGCGGCCAGGACCGCGCGGCCGTAGGGATGGCCTGGCTCGGCCGGGCGGGCCGGCGCCAGCGCCTGCTGCCGCTCGGCTGGTCGGGGGGTCAGCCGCTCGCGGAGTGCCGGGGGGACCTCGCCGAGGGGGGTGTCCAGCCCGCGGTCGGCGTACCACACGTAGGGCCGGCCGGTGTGGGAGTGGCGGGAGGGTGGCGCGACGACGTAGCGGTCGGCGGCGCGATAGTCGACGCCCTCCAGCACACCGATCCGGTCGGGCAGGTCGGTTGGGGCCACGTACAGGTGCCAGCCGGCACCCGAGCCGGTCCGCACCCGCGGACCACCGATCGGCAAGCCGCCGGCATGGTCGGCCAGGAACCGCTCCAGCGAACGTCGGCCTTGGGGGCCGTCGACGTCGATCACGTCGAACCGCACGCCGGTGCGCAGCCCGATGTTGGCGTGCGACCAGCGCCGCCACCACGCGCGGACCTGGTCGGGATCGGTGGTGGCGTCGTGGACGCCGTGCCCTTCCCGGCCGCAGTCGCCTTTGCACTGCCCGTAGAGCGGATCACCGGGGGTGTGGGCGGCGGGGATGCGCGGCAGCTTGCCATGCAACGGCAGCACCGGGATGCCCCGCTCGGCGTAGTCCAGCGCCCGCTCGGGCAGGTCCGGCGACCAGGGCGCGGTCACCGCTCCGCCTCGCCGCGATCCTGCTGGCGGTCGGGAGCGACCAGCGTGAGGTGCCGATCCGGGTTGGTCGTGGTCGTGCGACCATCGCCGTCCCTGGTCGTCTCGGTTGGGTCGGTCGCCTGGTCGCGGTGCTGGCGGTCGGGCAGGGTCAGGTGGTCGTGGGAGCGTGCCGCCAGCTCGGCCTGGTCGTGCTGGTCGCCCTGGGCCGGGTTGGTCCGCTCGGGGGTGGCTACGCGACCAGCACCGGTCGCTGGCGCCTGCTGCTGCCGGTCGAGGTCGGCCTTGACGCGCCGCAGGGTGCGCTGGGCGTAGCTTGGGGACACGCCCAGCTCGCGGGCGATCTCGGCGGCCACGGTCACCCCGCCCAGGTACAGGTCGCGGACCCGCTGGTAGGTCGCTCCATTGGTCGCCGTGGCCGAGGTCGCCTTGACCGCCGAGGCGCGCGAGGGCTGGTCGCTGGTCGCCTTGCCCTGGCCGCCGGTGCCGCTGGTCGCCTCCGACTGGTCGCCGGCGCCGCCGGTCGCGCCGGGGTGGTCGCTCGGGGTGGTCAGGCGGTGGCCGGTGCTGGTCGCTTCCAGCGCCGGCCGGTCGGCGACCATGCTGGTGGTGGCCTGGTCGCCGCGGACGACCACCGTCGTCGGGGCGGCGTTGGCGGGGCTGGCGGTGGCCAGGCGGGCGGTGCGGGCGATCGCGGCGCGGCGCACGATCATCACCAGCAGCTCCACGCTGAGCACCAGCGCCGCCGGCGGGATCGCGGCCACCCCACGGGCGGGCCAGTCGCCCGCTTGGGCGTGAGCGACGTTGAGCACAAAGCCCACCATGGCCGCCCCGCCCAGCAGCGCTTTGGGCCAGGCCAGCTCCCACCAGGCCCGCTGGGCTTGGTGGACGCTGAGCCACAGGTCCGCGCCGGTGGCCACCACGATGAACGAGTCGACCAGCAGCGGGATCGCCCACGCATGCTCCGGAGTGATCCCGCCCGAGGTCTTGGCATACGACTTGATGGCCTCGAAGCTGGTGAAGAACGCCACCGCGCCGACCGCGCCGGCGACGGCGGCCATGATGCCGACCAGCGCGGCTTGGAAGCGCTGGAGCCAGGCGTCCGCCGCCTGGACGGTCGGGTCAGCGACGCTTCGCATCGGCGGTGGGGTGGGCGTCGGTGTTGGGCCGGGGTGGGCCGTCGGCGCCGCAGGGTTGTGGCTGCGCATCGGTTCGGGCTCCCTCGGTCAGCGGCTGGTGGCCCGGTCGCCGAGCACGATTGCGGCGATGGCCAGGCCCAGGCCGGCGATGGCGACCGTGCCGACGATGGCGGCCACGGTGGCCAGCACGGTGGCCACCAGCGCCCCGGCTCGGCCTGGTGGAGGTAGCGGATCTCGACCGGCGGTGAAGACGGGCGCTCCTGTGGTTGCAGCATGGTGGTTCCTCCCTTGCGCAGTCGTGGGGTGCCAGGTGGGCGGGGATGGTCAGCGTTCATAGCCGCCCTCCATGCCGGGGTTGGGTTGGGCGCGCTCGGCGGCGCGGCGCCGGTACCAGGCCTGTTCGATGGCGGCCTGCTGCGCCAGCGCCGTGGTCCCGGTCGCCGCCCGCTCCGCCCGCTCGGCGGCAAGCAGCCGCTGGACGCCTGCGTCCCACCGCTCGAGGTGGTCGGCGGCGGCGCGGACCTGCGGGGGGACGTCCAGGAAGGCGTACTCGGCGACCCCGATCGCATGCCGCAGCGTCCGGGCGGCATGGCTGATGTCGCCGGACCGAGCGCCGAGGTTCATCCGCACCGCGGCGCGATGGGTGGTCAGCGCCCGTTGGTCCTGGGTCATCGGCGGTGCACCCGCCCGGCTGAGCGCTCGGCCCGGCTGCTGCTGGTCAGCGTTCATGGCCGCCCTCCCTTGGGTTGCTGGTTGGCTGGGTGCGTCCACGCGTGTTGGCTCGCCCGCCGGCGTGCTCGCGTCCGGCATTGGCCAGGCGCTGGTGGGTGCGGGCGGCGACCGCGCGGGTGCGGGCCTGTTCGGCCTGGTCGGCGAGTTGCCGCTGGCGGGCCTCCACGCGGGCCTGGACGGCCCGTTTGGTGACGGCGGCGGCGCGCTGCTGGGAGAGCAGCTGGTTCTCCTCAAACCGCGCGCCGACCACTCTGGGGGTCAGCGTCTCGAGCTGTTCCCGGCCGCGGACCCGGCCCCACTGCTTGGCCAGTGAGGCGCTGACCGGCCGCGCGAAGCTCGGGTTCAGCGCCATGAACTCGTGGACCTGCTCGGGGCGAACCCGCCGGGTCTGCCCGGTCCCGCCGGGCTGGTGGCCGTCGGCTCGCGCGTGGTCGGCGCGTGGCATCCGGGTCGACGGGCCGACGCGGCGCGCACCTTGGCTGCGGGAGGCGCGGCGAAACTGGCCACGGCCTGCGCGTTCCTGTTGGCAGATGGGGCAGTAGCGGCTGGCGCCACCGCTGTTCTTCAACGACCGCTCATAGCCCTTGGAGGCGCCCGGCCACAGTCGTGCGACGCGGAAGCCGATGCCGGCTTGGGCGATGACCTGCAGCAGCCGGGCGGCGCGGCTGTCGCCGCTGGCCTGCTCGGTGACACGAATCCCGAAGTCATCGGCATGGCCGGTGTAGTGGCCGGCGTGCTCGTAGCGCTGCTCGAAGTGCAGCAGGTACACCCCGCCCCGCAGCGCACCCTGCCCGTTGGTACCCGCCAGGGACAGCGAAGCATGCTTGTCGGCCGCTGGCCCCTGGGTTGCCGGCGCCGGCGAGCCGGACGGGACGCTGCTGGGGGTGGGGGAGATCGGCTCAGCGCTCACCGCGGCCTCCCCCTCCGGTCGGCCACCGGCGCACGGCCTGGGTGATGGTCTGGCGGCGGTGGGCGGCCTCTTCCCGAAGGTGGGCTCGGTCGCGGTCGGTGAGCTGCAGGCTGGCGGTGATCGCCGGCTCGGTGCGGGCGCTGGGGCGGTGCTGCTGGCGCTCCAACGTGGCCATCGACCAGTCCAGGAGCCCCTGCGCGGCCTTGCCGAAGAACCTGCTGCCCAGCAGGTAGCCGGGGGTGGCGGCGTCGCGGCGACCGATCAGGTCGCCCAGCCGCCCGGCGGCCTCGTCCATGACCTGGCGGAGCCGGTTCGCATCAGCGCAGGAGAACCGCGCCGGCACGTCCAGGCGGGTGGAGGCCCGCTCGGCGTCCAGCTTGGCGCGGATCAGCCGAAGCTCGACCGCCTCCAGCCGCGGACTCAACCGCTCCGTCGCAGGGAGGCCCCGGTCGAGCTCGTCGACCTCCAGGGCGTGCATGGCCCTGCCGATCGGGGCGCGTAGCCGGTCCACCTCGCCGGCCGTCAGCACCAGCGGTGTCGCAGACCGCACCCACGGCAACTCGCCGTCCTGCATGGCGGCGCGCTGGGCGGCGGTCAGGGTGGGCGCGTCGTCGGGGGCGTTGCAGTCCCACGGCGGATGCGGGACGGCCGCGTGGTTGAGGTCGCAGGACGCCGCGCAGTACAGCGTCCGATCCGCCGCGGGGGTGGCGTCGGGGCTTGGGGGTGGGGTGGTGGTCACTATGCCACCTCCCCGCGGTCCTCATCCCAGGTGATCGCCAGCCCGCCGCGGGTCTGGGTGAGGTAGGCCAGCCCCTGGTAGTGGCGGGGTTCCTGGTCGGGCTGCCAGACCGCATGGCGCAGGCCGGTGAAGGCGCCGCGGTCGTCGCGGCTGGCGTCCTGGTAGGTGCCACGCTGGACCAGCCCGTAGAAGCACCCGGCGCCAGACTCGGGCTGGCCGAGCTGGCGGAGCTGGTGAGCGACCCACGCCTTGGCCAGCCCCTGGCGGGTGAACTCGCGGCCCTCGGGCAGACGAGGGTGATGGACGTGGGGGTCGGTGCCATCGTCGTAGCGGATCTGGGCCTGGTAGGTGCTCTGGCCCAACTTGGCCCCGTCGCGGGTCTGGCCCATCTCAGGCCACCTCCCGCGTGTCGGCCTCCGAGGCCGGCACCCCCACCGGCTTAGGGGGCGGGTAGCCGCCGTGGGCGTGCTGCGGAACCGCCGGGTAGGCCGGCGCGGCCCGCAGGGCGAGGCGGCGCAGGCGGGGGTTGCGGAACCAGGCGCGCAGCCGCACCCGCGCGGGTGGCAGGTGCCCGTACAGCAGGACGCCCTCGCGGGGGCGGAGCTGCCGGAGCACCTCCAGCGGCACCATCCGCCGCCAACTCACGCTCGCGGTCGAGGAGGAGCGCCCGTCCGCCGCGGCGGTGTGGCTGGTGTGGGTGATGGCCTGGTCGCCGATCAGCTTGGAGGCCAGCTCCAGCGAGTCGACGTCGGCCTGGCCGGAGAGGAACAGCTTGGCGCGATGGCCGTTGAGCACGGTGGTGGCGCGGCGTCCGTAGCGGTGCTGCAGCTGCCCGAGGTCGTGCCAGATGGTGACGAGCTGGATACCCTGGCCCCGCGCGGTGGTGGCCAGCTCTGGGAGCTTGGCCAGGGCGGCGCAGTTGCCGGCCTCGTCCAAGCACACCAACAACCGCGGGGACAGCATCCCGTCCGGCTGGCGGGCGGCCAGCTCCTCGGCGCGGGTGATGATGGTGGCGACCAGCAGCTCAAACAGCGGCCGCAACCGGCCCTGCTCGTTGGCGGGCGCGTACAGGTACAAGGTGTTGGCACCCGAGAGGAGCGCGTCGACGTCCAGGTCGCAGCCATCAGCCGACTCGGCGATGACGGGGTCGGCGAACACGTCCAGCAGCGTCTCGGCGGTGCCGTACACGCTGCCGAGGGTGTTGTCGGGACGGGCGCGGCAGGCCGACCAAGGCGTCCAGGGCCATCAGGTCACCCGTTTGCTCCAGCGCCTCGGTGACCTCGTCCTGCTCCTGGATGTCCACCCACCGGGCGACGTCGCTCATCGTCCGATCCGACAGCGCCGCCGCGAGAAGAGGAGGACGCCCAGGAGCTTGGCGCCCAGCAGCGTCCAGTAGTTGGCGTCCTGCTCCCGCAGGCCCGACACGTCGGCGGCCTCCGCCAGCGTGCGGGCCACCTTCCGGGCGGCGGTGTAGGTGGCGCAGTGCGCCAGCGGGGTCCACTGCGCCCCGGGCACTCCGGACAGGCCAAGGGGGTCGTAGACCCACACCTCCCCCAACGCCAACCGCCGACGCAGGGTCGCCCGCAGCACGTCGGGTTTGATCGAGGTGGTGATCACCGGCCCCTGCCACTCGAGGACGGCGGGGATGACCAGCCCGGCGGTCTTGAACGACCCGGCCGGCCCGAAGCACAACACGCTGTGGCAGCTCTCAACCGCGAGGAGGAGCCGCCCCCACCAGCCACCCCGGCGGCCCAGGGTGATCCGCCCCGGCCGCGGCGCCAGCACGATCAGCCGGCGCAGCCGCCACCGGCCGGCCCACTGCGCCCCGTGCCGTTGCAGCCGTCGGTCCCACCGCAACCGCCGCCCCAGCACCGCACCGGCCAGCGCGGCGGGGACGGCGAGGACCAGGACCAGGGTGGCGTACATGCCCAGCGGGCCGGGCAGCATCCCACGCACACTTGCCGGCCAGGCCAGGCGCGGGTCGCCGGGATGCTTGGCCAGGTGCAACGGCACCCCGGCCACCTCGGCCAGGCTCAACGGCAGCCAGTGATGGGCGCCGAACAGCACCGCGGCGACCTGCCCGACCGCCCACACCAGGACACTCGCCGCCAGCGTGGCGCCGACCGTCAGCCACAGCAGGTTGTCGACCGCAGACTCGGATCCCGGGGGCTTGGGGGGCCGCACATGCTCAGGCCGCATCCGAGCCACCTCCTTCCAGAGCTCGGACGGGTTGCGCCTCCCGCAGGCAGGTCCGGCAGCGGCGTTGGCCATCCGGGGCGTAGTAAGTGTTGTGGGCGTCGAAGGGGTGGCCGCGCTTGCAGCGGGTCTTGCTGGCGTTGGGATGACCGGCGGACACGCGGCCGTGGGAGGGACGGCCGGCGCGGTCCAGGGCGATCAGCCGGCGGACGGTCTGCTCGGTCTGGCCGCCCCACACCCCGTACTGCTGCCCGGTCCGCACGGCGAAGGTCAGGCAGTCGTCCCGCACCGGGCAGGTGGCGCAGATGGCGATGGCGGCCTGGGTGCCCTCGTTGGTGTCGGCGAAGAACGGGTCGTAGTCGGCCGTCACCAGGTCGCGGCAGGCGGCCCGGTCACGCCACGAGCCGACCTCAGTCATGCCGCTTCCCACTTCGAGACCGCTTCCCGCTGGCGTCGTTCTTGGCTCGGCGGACCTTGGCGGCGGCCAGGGAAAGGCGGGCGAAGTAGGCGCGGCGGGCCTGCTCTGCCCGTCGGTGGCGCTCCTCGGGCTCCAGGACGCCGTCAGGGTCGACCTCGCGCTCGAATCGAGCGAGGAACGTGGCGCGACCCTTCGCCGTTGTCTCATATGCGTCGCGCTGTGCGTGTAGCGCATGAGCTGCAAGGCGGGCGCGGAGACTCCGCTCGGCGGGGCTGGCTGGCTCGTTCCTTGGGCTGGTACCGGCCGGGGCACGCCCGGTAGGGTTTCCGTGCATCTGGAGGTGGTCCTTTCGGGTGTGCGGCCTCGGGCGGGGACATCCGCCCGAGGCCTCTTCTGGCCTGAGCTGACCGTCACCTCGCGTGGGTTCCTTGCGGCGTCGAACACACTCGATTTCAGCGAGTCGGTCGGGACGCTTGAACCAAACACGAGGACGTTTTAGGCGGAAGTTACGTGGCCTGATTCGGGCTCTATCCGTTGTCGTGTAGGGGGTTGGGGTAACTGACGGTGGAGAATGTAGCCAGTAAATGTGCGTGACATGGGGCGCCCGCTGGTGTAGTGTCCCCACATGGGAAAGCATTCTGGCGCCGTCCACGTGGCACGAGTTGTGCGCAAGTACAAGGATCGGGAGTATGTCTCCTGGCTGCTGCGGCGCAGCTACCGGGACGCCGGCAAGGTCCGCCACGAGACCCTCGCCAACCTCTCCGCACTGCCCGCCCAGGCGATCGCCGACCTGCGCGCCAGCCTGGCCGGGCGGCGGCTGGTCGCAGCCGATGAGGCGTTTGAGGTCACCCGCTCGCTGCCGCACGGGCACCTCGCCGCGGTCTGGGCGATGGCCCGCAAGCTCGGCTTCCCCGCGCTGCTTGGCCCCGCCGGCCCCGAACGCGACCTGGCCATGGCGCTGGTGGTCGCCAGGGTGTGCGAGCCGGACTCCAAGCTGGCCACCACCCGCTGGTGGCGCGACACCACCCTGGCGGTCGACCTCGGTGTCGCCGAGGCGTCCACCGACCAGGTGTACGCCGCGATGGACTGGCTTGGCGATCGGCAAGACCAGATCGAGCAGCGCCTCGCCAAGCGGCACCTCACCCCCGGCGGGCGGGTCTACTACGACCTGTCGTCGTCGTGGGTGGAGGGCCGCTGCTGCCCGCTGGCCGCCCGCGGCTACTCCCGCGACCGCAAGCGCGGGCTGGCGCAGATCGAGTACGGCTTGCTCACCGACCCGGAAGGCCACCCGGTGGCGGTCGAGGTGTTCGCCGGCAACACCGGCGACCCGGCCACCGTTCCCGCCGCGGTCGCGAAGTTGCGTGACCGCTTCGGCATCCAGCGGATCGTCATGGTCGGTGACCGCGGCATGCTCACCGCCGCCCGCGTCGATGCGCTCCGGGAGCTTGGCGGGGTGGGCTGGATCACCACCCTGCGCGCCCCCGCGATCGCCGTCCTCGCCCAGGCCGGTACCATCCAGCCGTCGCTGTTCGACCAGCACCACCTGGCCGAAGTCACCCACCCCGACTACCCGGGGGAGCGGCTGGTGGTGTGCCGCAACCCGCTGCTTGGCGCCGAGCGGGCCCGCAAGCGCGGCGAACTGCTTGCCGCGACCCAGGCCGAGCTGGACAAGGTCGTGGCCAGCGTCGAGGCCGGCAAGCTGGCCGACCCCGCCAAGATCGGCGTGCGGGTCGGGCGGGTGCTGGGCCGCTTCAAGATGGCCAAGCACTTCACCCTCGACATCGCTGACCACCGCTTCGCCTACGCCCGCAACCAGGAGGCGATCAACGCTGAGGCGGCACTGGACGGCATCTACGTGGTGCGCACCAGCGTGACCGCCGGTGAGCTGGACGCTGCCGGGGTCGTCGAGGCCTACAAGCGGCTCGCAGGCGTTGAGCGGGACTTCCGCAGCCTCAAGACCGTCGACCTGGAGTTGCGGCCCATCTACCACCACCTCGAACAGCGCGTGCGCGCGCACGTGTTGGTCTGCCTGCTGGCCGCCTACCTCGTCTGGCACCTGCGCCGGGCGTGGGCGCCGCTGACCTTCACCGACGAAACCCCACCCAACCCCACCGACCCCGTCGCCCCCGCCGAGCGCTCCAAGGCCGCCCAGGTCAAGGCATCACAGCGCGAACTGCCCGACGGCACCCCCGCCCACAGCTTCCACACCCTGCTCCAGCATCTGGCCACCCTCACCCGGGACGACATCACCTTCACCAGCCCCGTGGGCGTGCGCATCCAGAAACTCGCTACCCCGACCCCCACCCAGCACAAAGCCTTCGAGCTCATCCAGGCGGCGATCCCACTCACCCTCACGTAGCCAGAACACCGATCCGCCGAACATGCTGATCCCCCTGGTGACCAGGGGGATCAGTTATATCCAGGCCACGTAACTTCCGTTTAGGATTTCTCAGGACGCTACCGAAACGTCCCTAGCCCATAGGGAGCGGGCATGCAGAACGAGCGCTTGAGAAAGGCAATGGTCACCGCACATCTCGGAGTCCAGGAGATCAGCGAGGCGACCGGCGTTGACCCCAAGACCGTGCAGCGCTGGCTCAACGGCCGCGCCCCCCATGCTCGCCACCGCTGGACCATTGCTGAGCTGGTCAAGGAAGACGAGCGCTACCTATGGCCGACCATCGAGGGGGAGCGGACTCCTGGAAGTCCAAGCACGTCCGAGGTGGTCGCGGCTTACGGGCACCGCGCCGACGTGCCGCCTGAGCGCTGGTGGAGCCTGCTGGTGGAAGCCAGACGCGAGGTCGACCTGCTCGCCTACGCGATGCTGTTTCTGCCCGAAGCCCACCCGCGCCTGTTCGACCTGCTGCGAGGCAAGGCGGCGGCCGGCTGCCAGGTCAGGATCGCGCTCGCCGATCCGGACTCCCGGCAAGTTGGCGAGCGGGACGTGGAGGAAGGCGTGGACGGCGGCCTTATCGCACGGGTACGGACCTCGCTCCGCTACTTCGGGGAGCTGGGCGACTGCGAAGGCATCGAACTGCGCCTGCACGCGACCCCGCTGTACAACTCGCTGTTCCGCTTCGACGACGAGATGTTCATCACGCCCCACCTGTACGCCAGGACCGGCTTTCGCGCCCCGCTGCTGTACCTGCGGCGGCTTGGAGCTGGCGGGATCTTCGAGAGCTTCGCCAGCCACTTCGAGGACGTCTGGGCCGTCTCGAAGCCCGCAGCGGTGGTGGCCGCATGACGCGCATCGAGCACTTTAATGACCCCGACGCGCCGCCGGCCAACAGCCTCATCCCCGCCGCCTCGGCCATCGTCGTGGACGAGGCCCGCCGCATCCTGCTCATCCGGCGCAGCGACAATGCCCTCTGGTCGATTCCGGGTGGCGCCATGGAAGTCGGGGAGCGCATCGCCGAGACCGTGGTCCGTGAGGTCGGGGAAGAGACCGGCCTGGAGGTCGTGCCCGAGGCAATCGTCGGCATCTACTCCAATCCCCGGCATGTGATCGAGTACGCCGACGGTGAGGTCCGCCAGCAGTTCTCGATCTGCTTCGCCTGCCGCCCGGTCGGCGGTGAGCTAGCCACTAGCGAGGAGTCCACCGAGGTCGGGTTCTTCTCCCCTGCCGAGATCCACGCCATGCCGATGCACGAGTCGATCCGGCTCCGCATCCGCCACTACCTTGAGTACCGGCCCCAGCCGGTCATCGCCTGACCTGCGACGACTCGAATTCACGGAGTCTCGCTTCGACCAGCCGGATACAGTGCTCGATCTCGCGTCGAGCCTGGCGAAGTGCCTGCGAAACCACATGGTCGGCGCCATAGCGGTGCTCCACGTCGGCGAGGCGCTCCGGGAAGGTGACGATCGCGCCGGTGGCGCTGGTGGTCATGTCGCAGTAGGTGAGTGCCATCGCCGTGTCCGATGCTTCGTCCTCGAACTCTGCCAGCTCGGCCGTGAGGCCGCGAAGTTCCGCTTCGCGTCGGGAGCCCGAGTGGTAGGCGACAAGTCCGGCGAGCCGCTCATGCCCCAAGGCGCGAAGGCGGCGGGCACCGTCGAGCGGGTGCAGGCCCGTGTCCACGAGGGATGGTGCATACCCGAGGTCATGCAGATGGGCCGCCGCGACCAGCACATCCCGTTCGCTGGGCCGCAGGATGACCGACACCTGACCGGCCTCGCGGGCGACCCCCCGAACGTGCGCCCAGCGTTCGCCTAGCGGTGCCAGTAGCTCCTCTGCGTACCGCTGCGCCCACTCGTTCGTCGACATACGAGCACCTTAGCGTGACGGCCGTCACCGTGCGCCCCCGCTTCGCCGTGTTACGACTTTCCATACGTGCTCAAGCGGCGCCTGCGGGCGGCCGCTGCGCGGCCGTCCTAGGCCGCCGAGTACCGGGGCACACGGGTAGCCCGCAACCCACAGCCCGCCGCAGCACGGCCCCGCCGTGCCCACCCCCGCGCCTGCCTCCCAGCGAGCACGGTGATGAGGAGAAGGATGGGAGTGGTCGATCGACCTCGCGCCATGCGAACAAGCGTGAGCGGTGTCCGCTTCGGGGACGAACATTTGACCGCCCCCGCCTTCTCCGCTCCGCGGGAGCATAGCGCCGGGCCGCCGTCCGTCCAGGTCGTTCGTCCCTCGATCGCGTCGGGCTTTTCACGCAGGAATCAGGAGGAGCAGCGATCCAGGGCGCTCCACCTGGACCTCCGTTGGCCCGACGCGGCCAAACGTCGGCAGGGGTGGGGCGGTCGAAAGAAAGCAGGGCAAGCTGCAGGTGAGGCGGGCCGATGGACCGCACATCGAGGGACCATCGGCCCTTTCCGACCAGGGTGCCGAGTGGCCAAATGTCACTGAGGGCGCATAGCGGGCGTCGCCATGACGTGGTGCTCGCCAGCGCATCCAGTAGGGCCAGTAGGGATGGTGATCGTATGACAGCGACTCAGGTCGTGACAGAGAGAACCGACGATGTCCAGCGCGACCAGCGCACCGGACGGATGCTCCCGACAGCGGTCGCCGTCGCCGGCCTCTGGCTGGCCATGGCGCTCAGCAGCGTGTTCGCGCCGGACCTGATCTCAGACAGCCAGGACCACGTGCCGATCGTGGCGCTCACGATCTGGATCTGGGGGGCGGTGGCCACCGGCTTCGTCCTGTTCGGCGCCGCCTTCCCGGCCCGCGACCGGATGGCCCGGTGGGGCCTGCCCGTGGCCGTGCTGGGCATCTGGGGCGCGGTCGCGCTGGTGAGCATCTACGCGCCGACCATCGTCGCCGGCAGCGACGGCACGATCGTCCCGGTCGCCGGGCTGTTCGCCCCAGTCGCCGGCGCCATCGCGACGGGGTACGCGTGCCTGGCGGCCGCCTGGTCGGCCGTGTCGGAGGGGCGCCTTTGAGCGTCCGCGCGCACCGGGGCCGAACCGGTCTCCAATGGCCACGAGCCGAGCATCGAACCGCAGGTCAGCGGTCCGATGGCCCGCTGTGATGCTCGGCGTGGAGGAGATCACGGCCAAGGACCACCTGCCGCGCCGCCTTCGGCGGCTTGGCCACGAGGACGGTGGTACCGCACCACGGCCCTCACCCCGCCCCGAGACGTGAACCCGCTCGGTCCGCGCTGGGTCCGCACGGCACCGCGAACCGCTGGTCGTTTACGGGCACGAACGGTCACGGCCGGCATGCAGAAACCGCAGGTCAGGCGACGTTCATGCCCTCAAGCTCGGGGAGCGGAGCGCCGCGACGGCGGCTTCAAGTCCCCTCCGGCACCAGCCCTGAGCTGCATGCTTGTGATCCGCAAGCTCCGAGCGTGCGGTAGCCTCTAGAGAGCCGGACGGGTATCCGGATCAGGCGGCTTGCTTGGCTGGTGAGGGTTGACGGGCGATGACGTGGAGGTTGTGGACGACCGCGACCCGGCGTAGGTCGAACAGGTTTTTGCGCTGGCCGAGGTAGCGGGCACGGCGGCCCTGCCAGCGGCCGACATGGGCCAGGGTGTGCTCGACCTTGACCCGCTCGCGGAGCTTGGCCCGGCCGTGCGGGGTCTGCTGCGCGGCGCGCAACTCGGCCAGCAGCCGCTCGTCGGGATGGATCTGCACGCTGCGTCCCCGCGCGCTGGTGGTGCACTGGATCTGCAGTGGGCAGGCGGCGCAGGCCTGGGCGGGGAACTGCACCTTGCCGCCAGGTGTGAACGCCACCGTGACGCTGTTGGGGCAGGTCAGCAGCCCACGGTCGAAGTCCAAGTGGAAGGCGGTCTTGGCGAAGCGGGGCCCGTTGCGGACCGGGAACGCCTTGCAGAAGACCTGCAGGCTCTCGTCGGGACGGTCGCGGACCAGGCTGCTGGACAGGTAGGCCCGGTCGATGTCCAGCTCGGCCAGCGTGCGCTGCTGGGCGTCCAGATCCTCCTTGATCTGCTCGGCGACCTCGGCCTCGCGACGTTGGCCGCGGTCACCCCGACGGCGGGGACCAGTTCGGTGTCCAGGTCGCACAGCACGTGCCGCTTGTAGCCGTCGATGCGCTGGTTCTTGGTCTTGCGGCCGTGGCGCATCTGCGCATCCTCGATTGAGATCCGCCGATCCCGGGTCACGCCCCGGCGGATCCGCGCCACCCCCTGCTCGTCGGTGCCGACGTCCTGGTCGCGGACCTGCCTGGCCGCGGCCAGCCCGGCGGCGACCTGTGGATCACTGCCGCCGCCAAGCTCGGCGGCCAGCCCCTCCACGCGGCCGACCGCGCCAAGCACCACCCCAGCGCGTGCCCCAGCGCGGCCGGGTCGTCCCAGTCCAGATCCAACGCCGCCTTCAAGCTCGACGCCGCCAACTCTGGAGTGCCCGCCCGCTCGGCCAGCACCCGGGTGCCTTCCGCCAGCCCCCACCCCTGCTGGCGCGCCAACACGCCCACGACCTTGCGCAGCGCGTGGCCCAACAAGTTGATCGTGTCCTCCACCCTGCCCGCCCCCCACAACGGACTGGAATCAAGCGCCGCCCGCAGCTTCCCCCCGGCGACCCGACCGGCAAGCTGCCCATACAACCCCACCGTGCGCTCCACCAGCCGCCGATCCAGCTGATGGGCGATCAGCCGAGCGCGAAACACCCCAAGCGTCGCCTTCGAAAACGGCGCCTGGGCGTGGTCCATGCAGTCCAACACCAGCTGCCAGCGCCGATCCATCACACAGGCTTCGATCACCTCATCATCGCTAGCGCCGGTATAGGCCTGCAGGATCGTCGCCAGGCCAAGCTGCGCCGGCGGCACCGGCGGCTGCCCCAACGACTTGGTGCGCGATAGCCGCGGCTGATCGCAGGATCGCCTGGGGCGCATGAGACGGGCCGCACGGGTGATCATGCATGGGTGTCTAAGCCAACATGGGCCCGTGCGGCCCTCACCCATCCTGTCTTCACCGGGCTGTCGCGGCAACACCTGGCCGACCTGATCGTCGAGCTGGCCGACCCGTGGACCGCCGCCCACCAGGGCGCCCTCCGGCAGCGCCGCGGCCACCCACGCCAGCGTGCCGCCGGCGCCGGGCCCCACCACCAGCTGGTCTTCTGCGACCGGATCCTGGCCACCCTGGTGGTCCTGCGCTTCCAACTGCCCCACCACGCGCTGGCGGTGCTGTACGGGGTGGACCGCGCCACCATTACCCGTGCCGTCCACCAGATCCGACCCCTGCTGGCCAAGCGCGGCTTCGCCGTCCCAGGCATGCCTGGCGTGCGACTTCGGACCCTGGCCGACGTGGTGGCCTACGCCCAAGCCGAAGGGGTCGAACTGCGCCTTGACGGGACCGAGACCCAGGTCCGCCGGCCACGGGCCAACCGCTCGGGCCGGCGGGCGTTCATCTCGGGCAAGCGCAAGCAGAACACCATCAAGGTCACCACCGTCTGCGACCGCCGGGGTCGCACGCTGTGGGCGGGGGCCGTGCGGCCAGGTCGGATGCACGACCAGACGGCGATCAAGACCGAGGGGATCGAGGACCTGCTGCGCCGACACCACGACGTCCACGCCAAGGTCGACGCCGGCTACCGGGGCCTGGCCAAGGCGTTTGGCGGTCAGGTCCACGCGCCGCCACCCAAGCCGGCCAAGGACGCGCCACCCCAGGAGCTTGAAGCCTGGCAGCGGGCGCGCAAGCAGCAGTCGTCCCAGCGGATCTGCGTCGAGCATGCCAACGCCGAGCACAAGCAGTGGCGGGCGTTGCAGCGCTGGATCGGGCGGCGGGAGTACTACGCCGAGACCCACCTGGCCATCGCCGGGCTGGTCTCCGACCGGACCGCCCGCCGCTGACCACCACCCAGCCGAGACCCACCAGGCCAGCACGTCCCAACCTCAATCGCGCACCAAGTCGT
>WNFX01001928.1_pt1 | contig 21020 bp, 23 predicted proteins | sample 5400111 | NCBI WGS metagenome assembly WNFX01 (sample SAMN13153363, study PRJNA577476) | soil metagenome | isolation source: 40 cm soil or saprolite under grassland replicate 1 | place: USA:California | collected 2016-06-15 | reverse complement strand
CGTCGCATCAGCATGAATCTGTGCTTGAATGCGTTCGTTATCCAGTTTCCTGATGGCCTCCTCGACACTTGTTCTGTGACTGCCCCTCGCGCTCTGCTTTTGCCCTACGCCCATAGGGGCCACTGTAAGGACGAGGACAACTATAAAGAGTGCTCGTCTCATGTAGAGTTCTCCATAAGCCTAACTATGATTCGACGAAACTTTGTTTCGTCTATTTCGGCTTTTCGCCAGCAAACGTTCCTGATAAAGCGAAAGCATGAATTCCTCATTATCAAATCCGGGCGGGGAGAACAAGCGTGGATTGCGGTGCTCGCATATTTGATGAAGATGCAGCCCACACGGCTGCCACCACAAGGACAAAGAGAATCCGAAGTGCTGACTCGACTTTCCAGCGGTTGAATCTACTCTCCCGCCCATGATTCGAACAGCCTTCGTCGTTGTAGCCATGATCGGAGCCTTGTTTACTTCTGGTTCGGCACACGCCCAGGTCAATGTTGAACAAATCGTTGCGCAAAAGATCCAACGAATATTGCCAAAGGGTGGGGGAGGAGGGGTTGCGGTTGCAGTCCGAATGAATGGTAAGACTTCTTTCTACAACTACGCATGGCCGACAATGCGCAGAATCGACCGGTCACGGCCGACTCGATTTTCAATCTCGGTTCCGTGGGCAAGGTCTTCGCGACCACATTGCTTGCGCAAGCCGTTAGACAAGGCGAGCTCAGCTTGGACGATCCGGTCGCCAAATATGTCACGGAGTTACAGCGCGGCGGCGATATCCGCCGGATAACTTTGGGACAGCTTGCTAGTCATACATCAGGCTTACCGCGCGTGCCGCAGCAATACGAGACGTGGCATAAGGGCAGATACATCTGGCCGGATTTTGTTCGCTTCCTCAATTCCTGGAAGGCGGATCCAAAACATGAACCTGGGCAACAATATCTCTATTCCAACGCGGCGATGGTCTTGTTGCGTGTAGCGCTCGAACGGCGGTTCAACGCCCGGTTCGCGACTTTAATGCACCAGCGGCTGACCGGTCCGCTGGGGATGACATTGACTGCACTGCCGTTGCCGCGCGATTTGCTTGGCCGCGCCGTGCAGGGGTACGGCCCGATGGGAAGGCCGATTGGCTGACCGGGTGAGGAAGGGGGAACTTTCAAATGGCCAGGCGCCGGCCAAATCTATTCGTCGCCGCATGACATGGCTACCTTCCTGGCTGCGAATCTCGGCGAGCTTCCCGATCATCGCCTGATCGAGAATGCCATGGCTCTCGCTCAGCAGCCCCGTGTTCACGGTCGGCCCGCGTTTGAAGTTAGGGCTCGCATGGCAGAATGTCAGTGCTGGCAACTTTACTATCATCGACAAGAATGGCGGACTAGATAGCACTTCAACCTATATAGGATTTGCTCCGCAGCGGAAGCTGGGGATTGTTATTCTGATCAATCGCGGAAAGCAACACGCCACAGGCATTGGGCGGCAAATCTTGCACGCGTTGGCACAAGACCAATCCGAGCCCTCAAGCGAGGGCGAGCCGAACCCGGACGCCGACTGGTAAGATCGTTGAAGGCTTTGTTACTCTACAGTTATTACTACTTTACCTCGAGCGTGGCCTTCTTCGACGTACCGGATCGCCTCCGCGATCTGGCTCAATGACTTGTAAGTTCTGTCGATGACCGGTTTCACTTTTCCGGACTGCATCATATCAGCAAGAACATTTAAGTCCTTTTGGCTGGTATCCGCCATCATCATGCCCATTTCTTGGCTGATGAACTTTGAATACACCATCGCTTGGAGCGGACGCATTAGACGGCCGAAAAAGCCCTGCTCGTTTGCGCTTCCGCCTCCGATCATGACGTACTTGCCCTTGGGAGTTAAGACGCGCCTGAATTCGGACAATGAATGGTTCGCGACGTTGTCGATAATTACGTCGTAACGTTGGTCCCCTTTGGTGAAGTCCTCCTTCGTGTAATCGATGACGCGATCAGCGCCGAGCGATCGCACAAGATCGACATTGCGCGTGCTGCAAACACCGGTGACATCCGCGCCTAACGATTTGGCGATCTGCACTGCGAACGTGCCTACGCCGCCCGATGCCCCGTTGATCAAAACGTTCTGCCCGGGCTCGACCCTTCCTTTGTCGCGCACACCCTGCAACGCGGTGATCCCTGCGATGTTTATCGAAGCCGCCTGCTCAAACGTCAGGCTAGACGGTTTCAGCGCGATGGCCCGACTCTCGCGGGGACAAACATATTCCGCAAAAGCGCCGCCTCTTCCGCCGAAGACTTCATCGCCTGGTTTGAACTTCGTAACGTTTTTACCGACCGCTTCAACGGTCCCGGCAAAATCAACGCCAAGGCGCGTGTCCTTTGGCTTGCGCAGCCCGACGCCCATTGCACGCATGACTTTGGGTGTGCCCTCGACGAAGTGCCAATCGTAGGGATTGACCGAAACCGCGCGAACTCTTACCAACACCTGCTCGTCGGTTGGAACAGGTTTTTCTATGTCCTCGACCTTGAGATTGGCCAATCCGTAATCGCAATAGACGATCGCTTTCATCGGGTTAGTTGGCGCTGCGGTCTTGCCGCAGTCGTTAGTCGATCGCCAGTAGGCGACAAACACATAAAGGATTGCAAGCACTAACAGGACAAGAATCACACGAACAATCCACTTCAGTAGTCGTTTCATAAGCGGGGTGAGTTTGAGGTTAGCGGGAGATAATGATCATCTGCGAAAAGACTAAACGACGCCAGCCTGCACTTGACTGCGTGCGACCGGTCTCAATCCTTTAAACAGCAGCCAAAAACTCACAGTCAATTCAAACAAAGCCATCGGCGAATCGAATATGTAGTCGTTAACGATCTTGTTGAAGTGTGGGAAAATGAGAAAAATGAAAGAGCAGAGTACGCACCAAGCGGACGCGATTAGACCGAAAATCGACAATCCTCTTGGAATATAGTTCGACTTCAACCACAGGTAGGCGCACACAGTCGCAGCCAAGCCGAAGAACGGCAGGCCGACATAGTAATCATCGAAACTTCCGGCGAGCTGCACGCGCGCCAGCGCTTGTAAACGGTCCGATTCGAAAACTTTCAGATAAGTCGCATCGCCGAGAAGGCGAAGCGCGGCCAAACTATTGAGTGGCGCGATGAGCCACAAAATCGCGAAGACGAGCCGAAACAACGCGCCGGTCAAGGCAAGGCCACGATTGACCGGCGCAAGGATCACATAAAGTGCGGTAAGCAAAACAACGCCGCCGATTCCGTAGGCGATGAAGCATGTTAGCGCGACGCGAAATTGCGTTTGGTGCGCGAGAATGTTGCGCGCGGTGTCTGCGGCGTTGCGCGGAACGATGAGCGGATCGAGCAATACGTAATTGCCGAAAACGACGAGAATGAATGCGAGCAGCCCGGCGACTCCCGCAACTTTCGCAGCGGTGCGTTGTGAACTGTCGATCGTGCGCGCTGTCATTTATTTCTCCAAATTGATGACGACTTTTCCTCGCGCATGGCCGGTTTCGAGGTAGCGAAGCGCGTCGGCCGTCTCGCTAAACCTGAAAGTCCGATCGATTACCGGTGTTATCTTGCCGGTCTGCATGAGGTCGGCCAGGATCGACATGTCCGCTTTGTTGAACTGTGCGATGTAAGCGATGAACTTCTGGCTAACGAACCGTGACCGCAGATAGCCGTTGAGCTCGCCAAGCAAACGCGTCGCAAAACCTTCGTGCCATCCCGCTCCGCCGAGCCCAGCCATGACGCAGATCCCATTTGGATTCAAAATGCGCCGGCGCTCCGAGAACGAATGGTTGCCCACCAGGTCGAAGATCAAATCATAGCGTTGATCGGTTTTTGTAAAATCCTCTTTGGTGTAGTCAATCACGTGATCTGCGCCAATTGATCGGACAAGATCGACATTACGCGTGCTGCATACGCCGGTTACCTCGGTGCCGAACGATTTCGCGATTTGCACGGCGAAGGTGCCGACGCCTCCCGACGCGCCGTTGATCAAAACTTTTTGACCGGATTGAATCTTTCCTTTGTCCCGAAGCCCCTGCAATGCCGTGATTGCGGCCACCGGGACAGCAGCCGCTTGGTCGAACGTCATGCTCGCCGGTTTCAGAACGACTGCTCGGTCCGCCAAGGCGCATAAGTACTCGGCGATGGCGCCGTTCTTCCCGCCAAACACTTCGTCGCCGGGTTTGAGGGTCGTAACGTTCTTGCCAACTGCTTCGACGGTCCCGGAGTAGTCGACACCTAGTCGAGTGTCCTTTGGTTTGCGCAGACCAAACAGCGGGCGAAGGAGGAGCGGGCCTCGAATAGTGAGATCGAGTGGATTCACTGAATTCGCGCGAACCTTCACCAAGACTTGGTTGTCATTCGGAACAGGCTTTTCGATTTCTTCAACCTTAAGGACTTCGGGACCTCCATACTCGCAATGGGTAATGGCTTTCATCGGATTACTCGGAGTAGGCCTATGCTCGCAATCGTTACTCGACATCCAATAGGCGATAAACGTCAGTAACACCAAAGCGACGAAAATAACGGACGCACTCCACTTTAGAATACGCTTCAATTTCATCGGCTTAACGAGGCTTGCTCGTCCTGTTCCACAGTAATGACGACTTTCCCTCGCGCGTGTCCCTGTTCCAGATAGCGCATCGCTTCCGCGGTCTCGCTCAACTTGTAGGTCCGGTCGATGACGGGTGTCACCTTTCCGGTCGCCATCAAATCGCGCAGCACGGCCAGGTCCTCCTGTTTTGTCGTCGTCCGGTACATTTGGAACTTTTGCCGCGAGAAGCGCGACGCGAGGAATGCTTTGTAACCTCCGCCGATGCGGGACAATTGACCCTCGTGTGGTCCTGCTCCACCGATGCCGGCCAAAACGCAGATGCCGTTGGGCGTGAGAATACGACTGCGTTCGGCACGCGAACGGTTGCCCACGTTATCGTAGATCACGTCGTAACGTTGCTCGCTCTTGGTGAAGTCTTCCTTGGTGTAATCGATGACATGGTCCGCGCCGATTGATCGGACAAGATCGACCTTGCTCGTACTGCACACGGCGGTCACCTCGGTTCCGAATGATTTCGCTATCTGGACAGCGAAAGTGCCGACGCCGCCCGACGCGCCGTTGATCAAGACCCTCTGCCCCGGCTGAATCTTTCCTGTGCGAAGACCCTGCAAGGCGGTTAGTCCCGCTAAACCAACAGATCCCGCTTGTTCAAACGTGACATTAGCTGGCTTAATGACCAGTGCTCGTTCGCGAGCACACACATATTCCGCAAGAGAAGGACGGGCGAGGCCAAACACCTCGTCGCCCGGTTTGAATTGCGTCACGTTCTTGCCAATCGCTTCAACCTGTCCGGCTACGTCACTGCCGAGCTCTGTCTTCTTTGGTTTGCGCAGCCCGCCGGTCATCAGGCGGAGGAGGAACGGACTGCGCATGAGACCCGCATCAATGAAATTGAGGGAAGCGGCCCGAACTTTGATCAAGACTTGATTGTCGTTCGGGACAGGCTTTTCAACGTCTTCGAACTTGAGAAGATCCGGTGAACCGTACTCGCACTGAACGATCGCTTTCATCGGGTTACTCGGAACCGTTTTGCGATCGCACTCGCTAGTCGATCTCCAGTACGCAATAAACCCGGCGAAGATCGACAAGATCAACGCGAGCAAAATCGTAGCTGCGATCCACTTGAGGATTCGCTTCATTGGCCTAACGAGAGGCGAGTTCAGCTGTTGCTGGCTGAAGCGCACTTGAAGAAGTTGGTACCTTTGCGCCCTTGATCAAAAGCCACAGCATGATCGCCAATTCGCCGAATAAGACCGGCTGCGCCATCTTAAACGCGGCTTCGTAGTAAGCTGGGAAGAATAACGCGGTAACACTGAGGACCACGTAGCCGAAACAGTTGATCATTAACCAGACGCCGATGAACCGCGGCAGGAAGCCAGAGCGATAAACCAGCAGCCCAAAGGGAAAGAGCCAAAGACCCCAGAACATCTCATCGATCAATATCCCCTGGCTATGAAGACGAATGAACAACATACCGAGCGCATCGCGCTGAGGTTTGTCGAAGACCGCAAGGAAATCCGCGCCGCGGAAGAGAATCAGCGCGGCGATATCGTTGAGCGTATTAACAAATCCTACCGCAGCCGAGACCAAAACGAGCGCGACCATTAGAGCAGCCCAGATCTTATTTACGCCGCTAAGCAACCGATAGAGCGCGATCGCGAGGCAGATGAAAATCACCTGTCCAACGAGATCGGCGAGAATCGAAAGGCGAAACATTGTCTCGTGAGCGAGGATATTATCGGCCGTCGCGGCAGCATTCCCGCGGACGATGAGTTTACTTGGCACATAAATCAGGCTGAAAGGCCCGGTGATTACCATCGACAGATAAATAGCGCCGGCGATCCGCGCGGCTTTGACAGTTGGATGCATGGATTTTCTCCTGTTTTTGTTGGTGCTACTTGTTGGCTGGGAGCAGCCCGAGTTGCTGCATCATTGAAAGCTGATCAAACGCAGACCACTCCTCCTTGATTTTGTTATCGACGATGCGCCAGATCGTTATCCCGGCCAATTCCACTTTCTTGCCTGTTGCGGGCAGCCCGTTACCAGTCCCGGTGTTGGTACCGCTGGCAACCCAGTAGACCGTGACCAAATCCCCTTCTGCGATGAACTTCTCAGGCACGACAACAACGTCTGGAAACGCCTGGTGCCAACCTTTCAGGGCCGTTTGGTCTTCCTCGAATGTTGCATTGGAATGGATGCCGTGATTGATGAAATCTTTGGCGTAAAGTTGCTCTGCGAGGTCGAAGCGGCCGTGGCTGAGGATCTCTTCGAATGCGCGTTTCGCAAGTGCCTTGTTTTGCTCCTGCAAAGACGAGCCAAAGAGCGAAGCTGCAACCAACAATAAACAAGCGCTGACAGCTCTGACTATTTTCATGAGTTTTCCTTATGTAAAGATTGAATGCGAATCAGATAGGTCCTCGATAGCGGCGTTGCCACACTGCCGCAGTAACGAATGCCGCAGCGAATGCCAGTCCGATCCAGAGACCCGGCGTCGCGAGGTATCTTCCAGGAGTAAGTTGTATCAGTGAGGTGATTGCGATGCCGTGGTGGGGTTGGAAGGCGAAAGCTGTATCACCGGCTCCGAACAGGCGACCTTTCAGCATCGAAGCAAAGTGCGAAGTGTCGAACGCAATCTTCTCAAGAACGCCAATTGCGAGGAACGGTAACACCGCCCAGAGAAACGTCGCGCGCCGCGCCCATCCGGAGATTAGCAATGCCCAGCCGTAGATCGGGGCGTGCCAGAGCGCAATCACAATCAGGCTGTAGAGCAGTATCAGCGATTGTTGAAACAAATTGAAACGCGTCCACGTCGTCGCGGCAAGGCACTGCACAAAAACGATGATGGCGAAGATAATCACTGGCAGAACCACCAGCGGGATAGTCGCCTTCGAGAGAACGGTTGTGAGATCCGAAACCGGCAGGGATTTCCAGAAGAGGATGCTGCGATCGCGACGTTCGCTGTGCAGGGCGTCGAGACAGTAGAACACACCGACGATGAACGCGGTGAAGATCAACATCATCGCGGCCACATCATATGGCGCTCCGATTACAGCTCGCTGATTCGCTGGGTCCAGTAACAGCGCACCCTGCCTCCGTTCTGGCATACCGATTGTGCTAACCAGGAAGCCGAACAGCGCGACCACGGCGACAATCAATGGTGCCACGTAGATCGAACGGTTCTCCCATAACTCGCGCCGCACTGACCAATAAAAAGGCTGCGTAGAAGAGCTGTTGTAGCCGGGGCTGCTGACCCCGGTGGTTATCGACGATTCAGGCGTGTTGTTCGATGAAGTATTCACTTAGTTAGCTCCTCCTGAGGGACCGTAGCTGTGGGTAAGGAAGGTTGCGGTTGGTTAGCATTGTTAGTCATCACGGCTACAAACAAGTCGGCGATGCTGGGTCTGCGCACTTCGCCGAGCGTGGCGAGTTGATCGCGATTCACATGATCAAATAGCAGGACACTGCGGCCAAAAACCGGGCGCTCGTGAATCGGCTTTAGCGCGCGCGCTGCGGCGACATGCTCTGGATTGACCATCACTTCCAGATAGCGCGAGTCGAATTCTTCCATGCTGCACTGCAGCACGATCCGGCCGCGGTTGATGAACATAAGATCGGTCAAGACGTCCTGGACCTCTTCCACCTGGTGCGTCGTTACGACGATGGTGCGGCTGCGATCGAAGTAATCGTTCAGCAGTGAATCGTAGAATTGTTTGCGATAAAGGATGTCCAGGCCAAGCGTTGGCTCGTCCAGCACCAGCAATTTCGCGTCGATGGCCATCACCAGGGCAAGATGCAGCTGGGCTACCATTCCTTTCGACAACTCTCTTACCTTGCTCGTGCGCTTGATCGTAGTGTTGGCGAGAAAACCTTCTGCTTTCGCGCGATCGAATCGGGGATGCACACCCGCGACGTAGTCGAGCAGCTGCGTAACGCGAATCCAGCGCGGCAACACCGCCACATCGGCAATGAAAGAGACATCCTGCATGAGCTGGTCGCGGCCGGTCCATGGGTCGCGTCCCAGCACCTTCAATTCTCCCTCATATAAAGTGAGGCCGAGGATTGCATTGAGCGCCGTCGTTTTGCCTGCGCCGTTGGGACCGACGAGTCCTAGGATGCGCCCCTCTTCAACGCGCAAATCGATGCCGTCGAGCGCGACGGTTGTGCCGAAAGTCTTGCGGAGCCCGCGTGCTTCTATCGTTGCCATGACTTCAGCGACCCTCCTTTCTATTCGAACTGCGGACTGTGGCATCGAGCAATTCTTTTGGATTCAGTCCGAGCCGTTGAATGGTTGCGTGTACCCTGGGCCAATGTTCGGAAAGAAACTTCTGCCGCTCGCCTTTGAGTAGCCATTTGTGCGCGCCCTCTTTCACGAACATGCCGAGGCCGCGCCTTTTCTCGACCAGTTCCTCGTCCACTAATTCTTGATAAGCCTTCAGGACGGTGAGGGGATTGATCCGATATTCGGCGGCGACATTGCGCACCGAGGGCAGGGGATCGCCTTCTTTGAGCACGCCGTCGAGTATCATATGGACGACATGATCGCGAAGCTGTCGATAAATCGGCTGATTGTCATTCCATTCACGATTCATCCTGTGCTCCAAACGCCCTTGGCGACAAGACTGCGCGCGCGGCCCCCATTAATTGTTCACGCTGGCTCATATGGTGATATAGTTAACTATAACACCAAAGCGCGCGCAAGCTTTTTTTAAAATTTTCGCGGACAGTTTTAGGAGGGTAAAGAAGAGCCCACCGCCGCTGCGACCAGCATCATTTTGACAACGCCTTACGCGGCGAATAGTCCGTCAGATACAATGTGCGATCCTGAATTTCTCCCACGAGCGGTCCATTAATCTCGCCTGTCTCCCTCTTGATCTTAATCCATTCCTGATCGCGTAAGAATTTGTCCCAACGATCGGTCATGGTTTCCTTGTCGGGCCATTCAAGCAGATAAATGAACTCGGCCTGATTGTCTTTTTTCGATTCCCAAGTGGCAACTATCTTGAAGTCGTATTTCGCCATGATGCGCATAGCGTGATCTCGAAAGCGATCATGAAACGCTTTTTTATTGCTATCAAAAATTTCGTAGATTCGTAGCTGATGAATCACATTTTGTTGTTCGCTCGTGCTCGCCAATGAATGTTGCGGAACAATTAAGCCGACCGTCAGTATGACGATTGAGGCGATTAGGATTGCATATTTCCGTGCTGCAGGGCCAGGGATCATAGTTTTTCCTCGTTGAACTTTTACTTTCATTTCATCCTTTATAGTAGAAACTCATTCGTTGCCCACACTCCTTTCGCGGCTACCCCTGCAGATGGGCAAAGAGAGCAAGCCGAACTTGCTGGATCAGGGCTGCGACTGTGCTGAACGCTCAGAACTGGACGAAGAGATCGTCAAGAGATTGACTCACTCGCTCCCGCTCGCTCGGCCTCCCGGTCTTCCCATCTATGTCGCAGTTTCCCTAGCTAGCTCCATTCGTCGACTTCGCTCGGAATGACAAGACGGAGACAATGCTAGCTTCGACTTTGCGGTGCACGGTCACTTAAACTCCGGTTCTTTAGGCAGTGGCAGGGAAGCCTGGCCGAACACGTAGCGCCAGCCTGTTGGAGTGCGAACATAGGTATCACTAAACCATAGTTTGTAATCGGCCGGTTTGCCTCCTTGAACTGACTTGATCCATAAAAGCGCAGTGACCACGGCTGTGTCGCCCCATACGCGGACTTTCTGTGATCCGGGTTCTTCGTCCTGGCGTTCGTAGGTAACCTCGTTCTTTCGAGCAGAGTCAAGTAGGTCAGCTTTGCTGAAGACTTTTCCACGCCCAGTTACCAAGACGAAGTCGTCGGCTAAGATTTGGTGCATCGTCGCAGCATCATTAGCCTTAACTGCGCCTTGATATTTCGTGTCCAACGCAGCCACAGCCTTTGCGTCCTCCTCTGGAGAGGCATTCAATTTAGCTGTCGTGGCCAAGGGTAAGACGACGATCATCAAGAGAAGTTTTGCACAGACTGGCAGCAGTTGATGGAGATGGCACTTACGTAGAGGCCAAATCAAAAATGTTGTGGCTACGCCCCTTTGGAGTGGTTCTATCCTTGGAGCCGGATGTCTTAGACGGCGCACAGCGCCGTGGTTACAGCTCTCACGTATTTGTGAGATGGTTTCTAGAATCAATGATGTCATGATTTCTGGTTTCGCTGATGGTTGATAGGTATGTACCCATGGCGGCCGCCGATTAGGCTGCTCTTTGATTCATTTGATATTGATAGCAATTGCTACCGTAGGACGAGACATCGCATGTGCGTGATGCGGATCTTGCTGTCTCTGAGGAAGGAAATACCACAGGCCAGGCGTCATTCGGCCCAATTCAGGCAGCTGTTTCAAGCGTGCTGGGTCCAAGCCTGCCGCGATCAGCCCAGAGGCGTCGAACTCGTAAACAACATCTTCCGGCGTGCGCTCTGGCTGGGTAGCAAAGTGAACCATCGTACCGAGGCCGCTGTTAAAACAGTATTCGCCACTCGCCGCTGTTTGATCGATCGCCATTTCAGGGTTCGCACGCAGAATCCGGGCGACGGCCAGGATCTCGGCTTTCGATATTCCCTGAAGGGCGAGAACGTCCGCGTACTCACGTTTGAGTCTGGTGAGTTCGTCTTCAGCTACCGGCTGGTCGCCGGCAAGAAGGCGGCCGGACAAAACCAACGTATGAACAAGCAGAATTCTGAAAACAGCGCGTCGCATAATGGTACCTCCGTATGGCGTTTGAGCCGTCTCACTATATTTCTGCCGCAAAATACTTCAAAGTTCGTGATCGCGAGACGCGCTCATCAGCATGGAAGCCGCACGGGTTACGCTGTAAATTTGCATCGCATCCTGTGTGGCCTGCCGTTTAAGATATGCGGCTGACATGTCGGAATTTCCGAAGAAGGAATTGGAGACGCTTTGGGCGCCGTGGCGCGTGGAGTATTTCGAAAAAGAACCGCGCGACGTAAATTTTCTTTCCGCGGCAGCACAGGCGAGTGATGACGCCGTGCATTTGGTGATCACGCGGCGTAAGAATGCATTTCTGATGATGAACCGTTATCCGTATGCGGTCGGTCACTTGATGGCCGTGCCATATCGCAAAACCGCAGAGCTTTCGGCGCTCGGCGACAACGAGATCGTCGAGCTATGGAATTTGGTCGTCCACGCGCAGGTGCTCTTGCGCGCCGCGACAAAGGCGCAGGGGTTTAATATTGGATTGAACCTTGGCGAATGCGCGGGCGCAGGCGTAGCAGATCATTTGCATATTCACATCGTCCCGCGCTGGAGCGGTGACACGAACTTCATGCCGATCCTCACCGGAACGCGCGTGCTTGGTGAAGGGTTGCGCGCGCTTTATGACAAGTTGATCGAAGCTCAGGCGAAGATCGACGCGGAGTCGCGTCAGAAGACATGAACGGTTGGGTTGATGCGCCGCCACCAAGAAGGGGATTGGGCTGTTTTGGACGAGGCTGTCTTATTCTTGTTGTGTTTGCGATCGTGCTGGCGATCGCTTGTTTAGCAGGCATGTATTGGGGGTTTCAGCGGCACTCGGCAATTTTGCACGGCATTTATTGGCTGACGAAAGCGCAAGCCATTGCTCAAAAGCCAGTGCCGATACCTGAGTTCACCGCTTCGGATGCGCAAATTCAATCCGTCCACGAGCGGTGTGAGGATTTCGAGCAAAAAGCGCGCGCCGGTCAGCCGGCCGAGCTTGAGCTGACACCGGACGACATTAATACGTTGATCGCCACCAACCAAGACACGCGTGGCAAGGTCTTTGTCTCGATTGACGGGGACCGCCTGCGTTGCCAGGCGAGCGTGCTGCTTGGAGAACTTATGGGCAGGTCTGGTTATTACTTTAACGGTGACATCGCAGTCGAACTAAAGAGCGCGGAATCGCTGGAGAACCCGCAGTTGAACCGGATCATTGTAAACGGCGAGCATGTTCCGCGCGATCTATTGAATTGGAAATATCGTTCGAAGCGATTGCGAGATTATCTCGCCGATTATCGGAACGACTCCGGCGTCGGCACGATTGAGATCCGGGATGGCAAGTTGATTCTGCGATCGCGGACTGAGTAAAACGAGGATTACGGTAGGGCCACCGCCGGGCGCGCCGAATACGACGGAGAGCCCGGCGGTCCGTCCCTCCCATGCAACCGATTAGTTCGGATGCATGATCTCGCGCACAAAGACGTTAAGCTGTCCGTCTCCCTGTCTGCGCACTTCGGTGATCTCGTAGGGCCGCTGTTCATCGCGGCTTACTTCCGCTCCTTGCCGCGGTGGCACATAGCCGGCTGGAAATTCGACAATGATACGCGTAGAAGAACCCCCGCCGAAGTGCAGCATCTTCTCCGTCAACTTCGTACGCGGACGTAGCACTGCCTTGTTAGCATCGGAAAAATTCACGACGAACTGTCCCTTCAAATAAACGCGTTCGCCCGCAAGCCCATGCTCGGCAACGTCACGCAGATCGCCTGTCCCTATGAGCCGGCCAAGCGGCATTTTGCCCGGCGGAAATGTTTTCCAACTGCCACCGCCCGCGTTTGAGGCCAGAGCTACGTTGGAAGCGTCCGCGGGAACGGGCTGAGCTGGCAGAACTGGCACTGGCGTCGCTGTCGGAACAGATGGGGCCTGGGCGGCCACTGGAGCTTGAACATTGGAGGCGTTCGCGGCTGGCGCTGGTGTAGCCGCAGGAACGTTTGGCGGCGTCGCTGCAGACGCAACGGTGAACGGCGTCGCACTTGGAGCAATTGGTTTCTGCGCAATTACTGGCGGCGGAGTCATTGCCGGAGGTGGGGATTCGAGTTTCTGTTTCTTGCCCCATTTTCTACCCTTTGGCGGCGGGGTGGGGTTAGCCAGCTTTTCATTCTTTGCTATGACTGGCGCCGTCGGCGGTGTTCCAATGGGAATCGCTTGCTCGACGCGCACCAATTCATTCGCGGCGGGCGGAGGCGTCGCACTGGGGCTGAAGCCGGGCATGGAAATCGGACCGCCTTGCGTTACGGCCGTTTTTTGCTGGTACTCTGCGTAGCGCTGTTCGATTGCATTGCGCTGTGATGCCTTAAACAGTGGCCAGCCCGCGACCAGGTTGAGACTGAGCGGTGGCTCAAGGCGAAATGTCCCCAGACCACGTGTGACCGTATAGCTTCCATAAAGCAATGGGACGGCAGTAATCATGATGCGGCCATCGACCAATCGCTCTGCGTGAATCACCGAAGAAATGTCATGTGAGCGTTCCAACTTGATTTCCAATCCAACATTAAGCGTCTGCTTCATCAGTGGCAGGGCCTCCGGATTCGCTGGATAAAGATGTTCCATGAGCAACTCGCCGTTATCGACAGCATTGGTTAATGCGACCATGCCAGAAGTAAACACATCGCCGGGGCCCAGCTCTCGTGCTGCAACAATTTTGTACCTGCCTACCACATACGGCACCAGGCCACGCACCTGTTGATAATTCCTAATATAATTGCGCGCCAGCTCGGCATTCGTCCTCGCTAGCTCAGCGTTGCCCATTCCCGAATAACGCTCGTAGAGTTGCTTCGCGTTTAGAAATTCGCCTACTGGCGCTGCGGTCAGTTCAAAACGCTTCGGCGCCTCGATCTTATGCAGCCGTTGTAAAATCCGGTAGCTGTCAGGGCGTTCCGGTTGATTGAAGATGTAAAAACTGCCGAGCCACGCGCCTAATGCGAACCCAATCAGAAGCAGAATGGCAACCGTCCAGGCAAAATAATTGATGCGTCGTCGTGGACGAGCGTACGGCTCGTCATATGGATAAAAACCATGGTCCATCAGGCCAGCGCGAGAAGATTGCCCGGTTTCAAGACGATTGTGTCGTTTCGAACGACGAACCGCATCCGCAGGTGCGCGATGCGTTTGGATTAACGACCCGAAAACCGGTGCCAGTCAAGCCACCGCTGAAATCCAGGGTCGCGTCGCGCAGGTAGGGAACGCTTTCGGCGCCGATAAAAAAGTGCATCCCCTCGCGCTCCACCACGGCGTCGCCTTCCTTTTTTTCGTCGAGAGTCATTTCATAATGCAGACCTGAACAACCGCCTTTCGCCACTTGGACGCGCAAACCTTTTTGCGAATTTTCTTCACGCGCCGGAAGCAGGCTCTGGAGCTGTCGAACAGCGTTGTCCGTGACGTTAATCATACCTCGATAAAATACGGCTGCAGCATAACCAAGTCAAAACAGCCGGATCAGTACGTTTTCGCAACGCGTTGAGGACAACGCGTTCCACCATTGGCAATTAGCGAAAGGTGAATCGGTTTCTCTGAAGACGATGGCAAATACAGCCTACGAACGCGCAAGAATGACGCGAAACATTCAGTGGCTTCACCCTTTTTCTTCGCAATCGGCGATCTGGAATCTACAATTTGAATACAAAATGAGCCGGATCCGATTGTTACCAGAGACCGTGGCCAGTCAGGTGGCCGCGGGCGAAGTCGTGGAGCGCCCGGCGTCAGTGGTGAAGGAGTTGATTGAAAACAGCATCGACGCCGGCGCTCGCAAGATCGACATCCTCATTCGTCACGGAGGAATCTCGCTGGTCCGAGTGATCGATGACGGCTGCGGTATGGATCGCGATGACGCGTTGCTGTCGCTGGAGCGACATGCCACCAGCAAGATTAGGTCGGCTGCCGATCTGCAAGCGGTAGCGACATTGGGATTTCGCGGCGAAGCATTGCCAAGTATCGCCAGTGTGTCCCGATTTCGCCTGACCACTCGAGAGGCTGGCGCAGTTGCAGGAATTGAGATCGTCGTCAATGGCGGCAAGATCGATATCGTGCGCGAGGGCGGCGAAGCGCCGGGAACTCAAGTCGAGGTGCGCTCACTTTTTTATAACTTGCCCGCACGCCGAAAATTTCTTCGCTCTGAAAATACTGAAAGCCGTAACATCGAACATCAAATTCATTTGCAGGCAATCGGTCATCCTCAAATCGGTTTTTCTTTGTTACGAGACGACCGTATGTTATTTCAGCTACCGGCGGCGGCGACACTGGGCGATCGAATCCGAGACTTATATGGTATCGAGTTACTGGAGCGGCTTGTTGAGGTAAACGGCACGGCTTCGCAAAATATTCGCATAGCTGGATTCATCGGGCAGGCAGGAGTGAGCCGGCAGACACGGGCGCAACAGCTCGTCTTTGTAAATGGCCGCGCCATTGAAAGCGGACTTCTCACGGCAGCTATCCGCGAGGGTTATCATACCGCTCTGATGAAAGGCCAGTATCCGGTAACGTTCCTCTTTCTCGAGATCGATCCCACGTCTGTCGACGTAAACGTTCATCCGGCAAAACGCGAAGTGCGTTTTCGCGATCTGACTGCAGTCCGTGAAGCGGTTGTTCACTCGATCCAGCAAACCTTGGAACGCGGCCGGGTGGGGTGGCAGGAAAAATTTCGCTCGCCTGTGATCGCACCCAAGGCTGTTCCAGAAAAGGCAGCTCCTGACCTTAAGTTACGAGTTCAGCTAGCAGCTCCACAGGAAAGTCATCGTGAGTTACCACACCTGGGTCGAACTGTAGCCGGGGTCGTCGGCAGCGGCCACGCACAAGTTCCAGAAACTGCAGGGCAGGCGCACCGCCTGCCAACCCCGCGCGCCGATTCGACGGACGATGCGCTTGCAATACAACGATCGCAACAAGTCGCTGCTCAACGGCAATTTCAGATCATCGGTGTGTTAAACAAGCTTTATGTCTTGATGGAAAACGCCGACGGGCTTGTCCTCGTCGATCAGCATGCTGCGCATGAGCGAATTCTCTTCGAAGAGTTGCGGAGAAGAATGGAGGAGCAGGGAGTCCCAACGCAAAAGCTGCTCCTGCCGCAGACGTTCGATGTGCCGCCGCGCGATGCCGACTGGATCGAACGCAACATATCGATCCTGCAAAAGATGGGAATCGGGATCGAGAGTTTCGGGCCAGGCACCTTCAAGATCGATAGTCTCCCTGGTTTCTTGAGCGTCTCAGATCCGGCGCAATTCATGCGCAAAGTGATTGACGACCTAAAAAGCGCTGGCAACAGCACCTCACCGATGCGGTTAGGTGAGGAGATGATTGCCAAGACAGTTTGTCGGCACGCCGTCAAGGCCAATGATCCGTTGCGCTACCCTGAGATAGAGAAACTGATTCGCGATCTGCTCGACTGCGATCTGCCTTATTGCTGTCCCCATGGACGACCTACCATGATTCAGATTTCGCTTACGGAGCTAGAGAAAAAATTCGGCCGCAAGATGTGATTACGTCAATTCTCGTCTCAACGTAGCGAGCCCTGACTAATGACGAAATCCGAATAACCAATGACGAACGAAGCCCCAACCATCGAATGAGGAAACATCAGCTGCGCGTAAATTTTGACTTCGTCATTTTTCCAGCACAGGTCGCAGCGCCACCGTAGCTTCGCCTGGCAGTATCCAGCGCTCAGACGTAGCAGTTATAGGCGAACCTGCGCCGCCATAGCGGGAAGACTCGCTCGTCCAAAGCGTTTCCCATGTGCAGCCCAATGGGGGCGCAAGCAAAGGCTCCGAAGCAGGCTCCAGGACCTGTCGTTCTCCGAAATTAACTAACAACAGTCGATCATCATCATCCTTTGAAAAATATCTGAGGACGAAACTCCCCGGTCCTAGTACCGCGCCATCGATGGCGCCAAGAACCTGCTGGCGAAAACGGGAATCTTCGCGTCGCAATTTCATAAGATCGATGTGTAGGGAGTACAGCTCGCGATTTTCTTCGCGCTCGGAAAAATCGAGTTTGCAGCGGGCGAATACTTCCGGATCGTCTGGCGCCGGCAAAGTTGTTAAAGCTTCTTCCTCAGTAAGTGACAGGAACGGCGCCAGCCACTCGGCGCGGCCTTTCCGAATGGCGTCGCGCACGGATGCATCGCCTATGTCAGCAAAAAACATGAACGGGCTCGACGCACCGAACTCCTCTCCCTGAAACAGCAGCGGTGTCCAGGGTCCAAGCAAGAGAAACGCGGTCATCGCGCGATAGCGCGCGGGTGAAGTTTGACGACGGACTCGTTCACCCGGTCCTGTATTCGCGATTTGATCGTGGTTTTCGATAAAACAGACGAAAGCCTCCGGGGGAATCCCGAAAGCGGACGATCCACGCCGTGCTTTTCGCCATGAGAGTGCCTGACCTTGGTAAAGGAAACCGTATTTTGCGGCGGAAATAAATTCCTGAGGCGCGCCACGATAATCGCCATAGTACGCCTCCTTCCGACTGGTCAACGCAACCACGGCGCTATGATGAAAATCGTCGTTCCACATTCCATCCAAATCGTCCCCGCCTTCGCTGCGTGGTTGCACCATCCTGGCCTCCTGGCAATCGTTCTCAGCGATCAGAAGAATTGAGCGGGAGCCGGCAGCCTTGCGCGCCGCGCGCCCCACCCCGCCGATGATGTATTCATTGGATCGATCCCGGACGGCGTGTAACGCATCAAAGCGAAACCCATCGAAATGAAATTCCTCGATCCAGTAACATCCGTTCGTGATGAAGAACTCGCGGACCGGTCCCGAATTTGGCCCATCGAAATTGACCGCGTCACCCCATTCATTTTCGTTCCCGCGAATTAGATAATCGTCGGAAAAAGCGCCGAGATAATTTCCGTCAGGTCCAAAGTGGTTATAGACCACGTCGAGGATCACGCCCAAGCCTAACGAGTGGGCGCGATCGATGAACGCCCGCAAATCATCCGGCGTTCCGTACAGATGTGAAGGAGCGAAGAGGTCAACGCCGTCGTATCCCCAGCCAAACTTCCCAGGGAAATCTGCAACCGGCATCATTTCGATCACGGTGATTCCGATGCGCGCCAGCTCTTCCAATTGTTGCGAAGCTGCGCGCCACGTTCCCTCCTTTGTGAACGTGCCAATGTGCATTTCGTAAATGATCTGGCCTTTTAGCGAAATGCCTGACCACTGCGAATCCGTCCACCGAAACTGGGCTGAATCGACAATACAAGAAGGACCGTGGGGTCCATCAGGTTGAAACCGCGATGCAGGATCCGGGTAAAAATTGTTGTTTACGCAGAACCGATAACGAGCGCCCGCGTCGGCATTGGCAGCCCCGGAAAAGTAGCCTCCTTCTTCGGCTTCCAGCGCGTTGAATGTTTGCCTTGGGTTTTTCGCTGCGCTGTCTTCCAAGACCAGATCAACGCGCTGGGCCTTTGGCGCCCAGACGCGGAAGTGGACTTGGTCAGGCCCGCTTAGTTCTGCGCCAATTGGGTAACGACGCTGCACCTGGCGAATTTCTCGCGTGCTATATAACATGGGTCATCAAAGATGCGAGCGCTCGCGTACGAAGCAACCAAGGAACACAACGCGCTTGATCGCGCTGGTCGAACCGTTTCAGAATACGCGTTATGAACGGTGTTGGACCCAAGATTGAAATCTTCAGACCTTTTGGCGAAGCGTTCGAGCTGACGAACAAGATTCTGTTTCAACCGTTCGACCTGAAAAAATGGTTTGTAATTGGTTTCGCGGCGTTCTTGTCCGGGCATTTGGCGGGTGTTGGCTTCAATTTCCCATCGCCGTTTGGCAATTTTCAATCGCATCGAACGACTTCGGAAGCGATTTCACCTCACTTAGAGCAATGGAAACCGTGGCTCCTGGCGGCCGTTGTTGTGGGTGCGCTTCTTTTTTTTGCATTGGTAATCGCGCTGACGTGGTTGAAAGCACGCGGCAATTTCATCTTTACAGACTGTGTCGTCCGAAATCAGGCGGCAATCGTGGAACCATGGCGCGAATATCGGAAGGAAGGGAACAGTTACTTTTTATTCCTGCTCGCGGTCATGTTCGCCATATTGCTATTGGCAGGGCTAATGCTGGCAGGCGTTATCGGGCTGGGCTGGTTGAAACAAGGCGCGGGTGAAACGGGATCGATTACTTCTATTGGATTTCTCGTTTTCCTTTGTGTGTTTTGGGTTTCGATTGTCATTTTTGTCAGTATCGCCACCTATTTCATGGTGCCGGTGATGTACCGGAGGCGATGTCGAGCAATAGAGGCGTTTCGCGATGTAACGTTTCTGATATGGCATCACCCGGGCTCTTTCTTTTTGCTTTGCTTGTTTGGGATTGTTTTGGTTCTGGCTGTGCTATTGATTGGCGCGATCGTGACATGCGCGACCTGTTGCCTGGCTGCGCTTCCCTACGTTGGGACAGTTATATTGCTGCCATTATTCGTATGCTTGCGCGCGTTCGGGCTCGTGTTTCTTCGCCAGTTCGGTCCGGATTACGACGTGTGGGCGACTTTGATGCCACCGGAATTCTTGCCGATCTTATCAGGAGTGCCGCCTGCGCCGCCAGCGTCGTCTACTCCAACTCCACCGCACGAGCCACCGTTGCCTCCAGTCGGATAAAAAGAGAGACAAAGTCTGAGATAGGAAGTCAGAAAAGATTCGACTGTGCGAACCGATTAGCCTAAAAAGTCGAGTCGATCATGGGTAGACACCTCAGTTTTTTATGTGTGGCATTGATTATCGCCACCAGAATGTGTCTGGCTCAAGAAAGTCCCGCGCCGGTGGCTGATGCCGGTACGATTACTGATCTGGAAGATGCTGCCTGGCAAGCATACAAAAATAAACAGCCCCGCTCGTTTAGGAAACTTTTCTACAAAACATACTATGGCGTTTATGCGAATGGAATTAAGACTCTGGACATGGAAGTCGCAGACATGGAAAAAACCGACATCGGCGGCTACTCATTGGCTGATATCAACGTTGAGTTCCCGAACCCTAGCATAGCGGTCATCACCTATAAAGCCACGCAACAAGCCACTTCTGACGGGAAAGATGTTTCTGGCACATATTACAACGAAAGCGTGTGGGTTAAGAAGGGCGCGAAATGGCTCAACACTTTCCACACCGAAATCAAGAGTAAATGAACATTGCACGTTGGTTTTAAGATGAATAACAAACAACCGACAGGAAATTACACGTGAGAACTCGGGTCCTTTTTCTGTGGATCGCAGTAGTTGCAGATGTTGCGACGAGCGTCGGGCAAATAGATTCACCTACACCAGGTAACGTACCCGCTAATGAGCAGGCGATCATCAACTTGGAAAAGGTGGTTACTGAAGCATACAAGAACAAAAAGACAGACGAGTTTAGGAAATATCTGGCCAGGAATTATGTCGGCATTAATGCCGAAGGGGTCACAAAGTTGCATACAGAGATTACTGGGATGGAGAACACGGATTTGCGAAAGTACGCGTTTACAGACATGAAGGTAGTCTTTCCAAAAGCGGGCGTCGCAGTCGTAACCTATAAGACCACAGTCGAGAGCAGCGCCGCAGGACAGGACACGTCTGGGACTTATAACGCTGCAAGTGTGTGGACAAGGCGTTGGGGGAACTGGGTTCTTATCAGTCACGCTTTCATAAAGAGCCAGTAGGATTGCAAGCCACATTCGGCGCGGCTTGCGACGAGAATTGGTTCGTCGCAT